>JAABUK010013149.1_pt1 | contig 10384 bp, 13 predicted proteins | sample 5559141 | NCBI WGS metagenome assembly JAABUK01 (sample SAMN10711869, study PRJNA513367) | rock metagenome | isolation source: Antarctica rocks | place: Antarctica: Victoria Land, Pudding Butte nord | collected 2016-01-03 | reverse complement strand
ATTCTTAGCAATAGGCATGTTGTCCGTCCATTGCAATATCAGCAGCTCGTCCAGTACTTATCAAATATGTCAAATACTGTTCTCACACGTACCATGACGATGGTGCAGGCCTGGGCGCAGATGAGGATGTCTTCGACCTGATCAAGCAGGAAGTGCAGCGCGATGTCCAAGGCAGGAAGCGGCGTGCTGGTGGTAAGCTTGTCCCTGCGCCCCATGTCAATCAACCAACCATTTTCTAGTTTTAGGACTCATGAAGGGAGTCAATAGACAGTGACTGAGAATCCTGAAGGAGTGTGAGCACATTGCACAGCCCATGCAAGGCTGTTCCAGACTAGAAAAAGGTGCAATTTGAAAGCGTCCTGGTCAGTGAAAAGCTTGTGCATCCTGTCACATGAAATGTCATGATCAGGTGGTACTACACCTGTGTAACGTATCACCTAAACCTGACATCTCATGTGACAATATGCACAAGCTTTTCACTGACCAGGACTCTGCATGCTGCGCAACAGCCCATGGAATGTCCAATGCGTAAAGCTTTAGCTTATACACCATGCACAATCCAGGCTTACCATCTCACCTGCTGCTGAGTCATGAGGCAACGTGCTCACAGGTGAGTCAGCTGAGGGCCCAGCATCAAAGCGTGATAAGCTTGCAACAGCAGATGAAGCTATAGCAGCAGCTGACGCTGTCCTAGCTGCCACAGAACCTACCATCTCACCTGACACTGCAGCGCCAAGTGGCGAAGCCTCAGCCAGAAGGGAATCCACAGAGGGTGCAGTCAGCATGGAGGCTGAGCAGGAGGAAAGGGATGCAGAGCGGCGACAGTCCAATGCAGCTGCGGCGTCACGAACTGGAGATACGCCAAAGGAAGCTGCAGGGTCCATGCGGGAGTACCGGAATGACCTGGAGTACCTTGAAGATAGTTTCAAGCTGATGATCATTACACTGAGGTATACATTGTCCTCCTGGTGCACGCTGTTCTAGCTCAACAATGATCAACTCCATGAAGCTTTGCAGGCACAAAGCATAGCTGCTGCCTGCCTGCAAACCTTGCCTGCGGATGAAGATGCTGCAATGACATATCATCTTTGTGCAAGAGTGTTCCAGAATGACTGTGAGTACAGCTCCTGCAGAACCACTGCCATATGTGCATGTGGTTGGCTTCAGAAAGCCTCTTGCGTACACGAGGTGTTGATCTTGCGCCTTTCTTACAAGCTTTCTCACAAGCTACTGCCTCTGTATCTCCTGGCGGCAAACCTCGCCTGTCTTGTGTATGTCATAAATCACTGTGCCAAAAGATTGTATGTCTCCTGCAGGATCGGCAAATTCAGGCGAATACTGGCCCTGGAAGATGCAGATCAGGAAGGCTTTGAGGATGAGGGCCTGTATTACCACCAGAGGAAGCGAGGGGACCCCAAAAGCCGAGCCCAGCAGCAGCTGAGAGAGCTGGAGGGCAAGGAAAGGCTGGAGAAGAGCAGAGTGGAGCGCAGATTGAAGCTGACTCAGGCTGCTGGGCAAGGTACGCTGTAAGCTGCAGTTGTATCTGGGCAGAGACACTGATCTGACTGCTGAAGTTGTAAGGCAAATCATGGGCATCCTGGTGATTGTGGGCTCTTGCCATTCACTCCCTAGCCAGTTTGGTTGCTTGCTTGCTCGTTTGCTCGCTCGCTCGCTCACTCATCCACCCACACACCCACCCACCCACCCACCCATCCCTCCACTCACTGGCCCACTCACTTGCTCACTCCATCTCAAGCTCATTCATTGGCTTGCTTGCTGAGAAACTTACTTCTTCTGCTGTCTATGATACGTGCATTCATGTTGCTGCTTGTTCACTGTGCCCGTATGGTGCACAGGGCTTGCTTGCCCACAAGCTTACTGTTTCTGTTGCATGTATGCATGCTGTAAAGTTGCTGCTTGCTGACTGTGTCCATGTGGTGCACAGATGGTGAGCCCTGGAAACCCAGGCTGCAACGCTTGGCAGAAGCAAGACAGCTGGCGCCCTTTGAGAAGCTGGTGCTGGAGGTGCTGGTGGGCTGCCATGTGTCGCCATCAGTGCAGCGAACCTTCCTGGCCAACAAGCCTGGCTCAGGCATGGACGAGATGACGGCCATGTCACCCCTCACTGTAAGTCTCATCACTTTGGGCTATGGCTTATGGTCTTAGCTCCAGGCTGCTGCCTCAGGAGGCTCAGGTTGTGCTCACTAAAAGGCGCAGCGTTTTCTTTTCTTTCCTGTTCAATTCTCATCAGCCCCTGCCACATCACAGGATGGCACCATACAGAAGCTGTGCTGGGCACAACATGGAGCAGATGTACTTTGCAAGCAGGAATGAGACCAGTTCAAACATATTCTTTTCTGGCCGCAGTGTTCTGACTGCTAGCTGCACAAGCTAGGGCACAACAGATAGCCCAACTGCCTGCTGAACAAGCTGGGGCATAATAGCCTTAGAGATGCATGGTGCATTTGTACGCCTGCGCCTCATGGGAAAACATATGCATGGTGTAGCTCAGGACAAGCTGTATGCATAAACCTAAATGATGCTGAGGCTGCGTACAACAGCTCACTTACACTACCCCATTCAGAACTGGCAAAACCCTCATACTCATGCCATGCTTGCAGGTTGGGTCCTTGTTGCTGGCATTCCTGCCCACAAGCTTGCAGGAGCAGATCAGCTCCCGCAAGTACTTCTACAAGAGTGGGCGCCTGATCAAGGACGGCATCATCACCCTCAGCAACACAGACTTCTCCAGAGACATCATGGACCAGGTCTGCTCCTGACTGCAAAGACAGCTGCCAGGCATCCGAGCGCCAACTGCCAGGCATGGCTGCCTGCAACTCTGCTGCACCTCACTGCATTCCCCCTCCCAACATGCTTGTGTACTAGACTCACAATGATGCAGCTCTGGGCTGCCGCCTTAGGAGGCTCCCATTATGATTGGTGAAAAGTGCAAATTTTTGTTTTATTTTCACTCCTGCTGAAGATGGGCCTTAGACATCGCTGGTAGCATTAGACCATGACCAGCTGTTGCAAGCTTGATGGCTGGCTGAGGCAAGCGTGACTATGCAGCTCATCTCGATATCGACAGCAGCCTGAGGTTTGCACTGCAGGCCCATCACAGCACCGTTACATGGTCACAAACACTAGTGGATCGACACTGACCTGACAAGATTTGACACTGCTTTGACAAAGCCTGACACAAATCAACAATGATCCCCACTGTGGGCTCGGTGGCTGACAGAGCTGCATATTCACGCTCATCTGATATGTTATGAACAGCAGACTGTGAATCAGACCACAGCCCATTGCAGCGTCATCACTTAACGCGCACCATGTGCTTGTACAGGGGGTTGACATTGACAGGCGCATGCTGGACTTCCTGTGTGGCCTGGACACTGAGTTCTCAGACATGGTTGACGGCAGCCACCTGTATTTCCCCAGTGCAGTGCAGCTGGAAGATGTGATCCTGCCTCAGGACCAGAAGAAGCTGATTGTCGAGACTGTGGAGAACTTTGCTGTCTACAAAAAGGTCCGCAAATCTCTGGGCCTTGACAAGTCAGGTCAGTCACCTCCTGACATCATGCAGTTGAGGGCCTGCTGCTGGGATGCCATGCTGAAAGTCATACGTAGCAAGGACAAGAGCATCATTGCAAGTGCAATCAGCCAACAGCTAATGAGCCGTCCAGCCAAAGGGGTTGCTTCTGCAAAGTGACTGCCTGTCAAATCATGGCCTTATACAGGGAGCTACTCAGGAATGCGCATACCTAACGTCAGGGGAAGGCATTTGTTGGTTGAGATGACAGCCGACAAACAAACAAACAGTCGAACCCTACCTGAATCTCACACGGTCTTGCCTCGCAGTTGGGGGCTCTGGGGGGTTGGTGTTGCTATTTCATGGGGCCAGTGGAGTTGGCAAGACCATGATGGCCAATGCTGTCGCCAAGCATGTTCACAGGAAGGTGCTGCTCATCAACTTTCCCTCCCTGGGCAGCAATGAAGCAGGCCAAGCAATCCGCTTCATCTTCAGGTGGCCCATCCGCCTCTCTGTAGCGTGACATGCATATTCAATGTGGCTTGGAGCGTGTCAAGTCATGTTTTTGATGGTATGGTGACATCAAACCAGCACCTCATACAGGGAGATACTCTACACAGTGGATACTGAATTTGCGTGTCTTCATGCAAATTCAGCGTTCATTTTGTAGACTATCTCCCTGTATGAGGTTCTGATTTGAAGACATGTGGAGAACGACTGCATTAATGACGTGCATGTGTCAGATTACAAGGTAACTCTGCAAGCATATGCCGCATGCATGGCTTGAGAGTGAACTGGCTTGCATGCAGGCCCTGTCTGTCTGCTCTTCCAGCAGCACATGCGAGTTGCAGTATAGAATATTGAAGAAACGAGCATGCCAGCATGCCATAGTGCTCAGCGCAGATATGGCCTGTTGGCATGATCTTTTTTTCAATATTCTACGCTGCATGGAGTTTGCATATGTAACTGTCTCTCACAAGCTTTTTGCATGCACCAACCTCCCACTCTCATAGACTGTCGGCGCTAGTGTCTGTGCTCGTCTCTATAGTTTGCATTCACATCTCGTACCTTACAGTCTGAGGTGTGAAGCCACTTGTGATTCATAGGACATCCTGGTAGGACATGCAGTGACATAGAACCCTCTGGTACAGGTCTGCAAACAGCGTGTTGCCTGGACATGCAGGGAGGCAAAGATCCACGACGCTTTGCTGTTCTTTGATGAGTGCGAGGCCATCTTTGAAGACAGGGAGAAGCATGGCAGCAACCACGTCAACATGCTCCTCACAGAAGTGGAGAAGCATGAGGGCATCATCATTATGGCTACCAACAGGTGCTGTACTACAACTGTCTCCTTATGTTTGATGGTGTTGGTCATACTCTGTTGACTGCGCATGTTGACAAATCCAAAATGCTGCCGGGAGCAATGGCTTTTGCTTTGTCCCTTCCACACATCCTTCACGCCTTGAAACGTGCATGTTGCTCATTCAGTGAACCCTCAGTTTGGGAGACTCTGCATGGCCATCAGCAAATGCAGGACCTGGCATCACTTTCTGCTGATGTGCAAGGACTGTGTTCTCTGCCAGTCCGCACAATCAAGCAGGTTGGCAGAGAACAAACTTCTTGCACAGCAGCAAATTTTGATATCTGGCTCTGCAACTGCTGATACTCAAGACAAGCTACCCCATGGGCCAGGGTATTTGCTTAGGGTAAAGAGCTATCCCATACCTTCAGTCAAGTTGGTCTGTGTACTTTGGTATAAGACATGAAAGTTCAGGTTGTTTGGTCATACTTACCTGTTCGGGCTGGGTTGGTGATCAGGAAGACCAACCAGCTATTCTCGCTGCTCGCCTTGCACTCTGCCTGCGGTGCTGAGTAAGACTACTCCAAGTGGGTATGTCTACGGAATAATTTATGGTAGGCTGAGGCGAGCGCATGCGCTCCCTCGGCACACAACATATGACAAATGAATCTCAATCTCCAACAATTAATCACTTAGTCTCATACTAGATGCAACTCATCATTGCAGAGGCCTTGACCTGTATACCATTTGATTGGAGACACAAGTACTCCACATCATTTACTTTGTTCTGGGACCATGCTTTGTGTTCAAAACTCCATCACAGCAGAACTTTTTTGACATGCCACATCGCCCACATGGTCCCCTATCTAGCATTGGGAATGAATGTCATCTTGGCTCTCTGAGTGTTCAAATTTTCTGCCACTGACAGACAAGTTTCACACCCTACTTCACCCCTTAGTCTGTGCCCAGGCTATATTGCCCACTAAATTGAGACTACTGTCATGCACACACTTTCTTCTACCATCTCATCGACATGAGTGATTCATTCCCATCGTCTAGCACACACTGTTCACTATCATCTCATGGACATGACTGATCCATTCCACATTTTACACTAAAAGGGATGCAGCCTTTGTTGGGCAGGGTCAGGCTTCATGCCTTCTCAGTGGCCCTGTCGTGCTCGGAGGTCTTCTCTGTGCCCCCACTGCTGCTGCATCCCCACATCAACACTGCTATCATAGTACTGCTGCAGACTGGGGCATTTTGTGCCCTGCTTTCACCTGCAGCCGTCTCCAATCATCAGTACATTCAAATGACTTGTTTCCCTGTCAACAAGTATCATATTCTCAATGCTGACTGTTTGGGCTCATTGGTTTGTGGTACCTGAAGCACAGGTGGCACACACTGCAAGCACACTGCACTGATACTGGCAGACACCAAACTTCAGCTCTCTCTTGCCATTAGAAGCCCACACTGTTCTTGACGCCCACCCTGCCTTTGGACCCTGCTTGTGCTTGTGTCAAGTTTTCCTGGTGCTGTCTATTGATACTCTGCTCAGTCAAGGAAGGGGCATGACCACGGGTGCACAACTGCAGTCTTGAGTGTTTCAGATGTTTTTGCCTTAATGTCTAATGGCTGTGACTACTCATGCCGCTTTGACGCAATGTGAGCAGTTGTCTGAGCACCCTGACACAGTATTGTAACTGGATAGGGTGCCAAGACAACTTCTCACATTGTGTCAAAGCGGCAAGAGTAGTTACACCCATGAGACATTGAGGCAAACTGAGTCCCTATTGTAACTTGATAGCCAGTTTCTGCGCTCTGCACATGCAAACAATGTTGTCACTTTCGGTCTCAACCTTCAGCTTCAGAAGAGTGCACAGATGACTAGTGTTGTCTCTCCCTGATAAACCAACATTACTTGCTCATAACCTAGGTTTCCATTTGTTTGCAGTACAACGGTCACGTAATCTCACACTCCCGCTGCTGCGTTGCGCAGCTTTGGCAACTTCTCATCGTTTTGATCACAGCTTGCAAAGAACTATTGCTGTCCCTCAAATAGAAAAAGAAAAGACTGCGCCACTTATGCAGTGACGCTGTATATAGGGGACAAGTGTGTGAAACACTGCCCCCCCCCTCCCCTGATCCCCAAATACAAGACTAGGCACAAATGTCCAACCATCAAAAGTGTGTGTGTAGGCCCCATGACTTGGATGAAGCCATGCACAGGCGCATCACCATGATCAACACCATGAAGTATATTTCCATGTGCTTACAGTATAATACATACATATATGCAAACGTGAAAAGTGTATGTGCAGGCCCCATGACTTGGATGAAGCCATGCACAGACGCATCACCATGACCTTTGAGTTCAGAAGGCCTGACCACACCCAGAGGCAACAGATCTGGAGGCGCCAGCTGCCAGATAAGATCCAGCGCACAGATGATGTTGACATCAACCTGCTGGCACTCAAGTATGAGCTCAGTGGGGGCTACATCAGAAACGCTATACAAGCTGCTCTGTCCAGGTAAAGCAGCATTCGACCACTTTCTCTGTCTGAAGGTACGGTCATTTGCCTAAAGTCTGTGCTTAGGCATCTGATACTGAGATTCTGCCTGAGCATCTGCTTGATGTCTTTTCTGCTGTGAAGTCTGCTGTCTTCATGATGGTTTAGCTGCAACCAGAACTAGTTCTACAGGTTTTCCCTATGTTATCATGTTGCTCAAAGCTCTCCTATTGTCACCACTGTCTGCAGAGTGTGAACATCTGTAACATGTTGCCACCTAGCATGAGTGGTTTCTGCCCGTGTTGTTCATCCTTTGCATGTTGCAGCCGTACAAACACCCCTGGCTTTGAAAGCCGTTAAGCCCAAACCTGACCTGTGCCCTACAGGGCAACAGCCAGGGATGGGGAGGCTCCAGTGGTGTCCCAGGCGGATCTGCTTCACGGTGCTCAGCTGCAGCTCAGAGGTGCGTTGAGGATGAAGGATTTTGACCGGCGGCGAATTCCCACCCGAGGCCTGGAAGCTGTTCTGCTGCCCAAAGAGCTCAAGGCCAACCTGGACAAGATTGTCCATCATGAAAAGGTGTGTGGTCATTTTTACAGCATTTCGCAATGATGCCCTCTCTTCACTGTTTTGGGTGGATGCACCTGTGTTGCAATCAAGTTTCAACAACAGCAGTTGTCGGTGACTTCAGCCTGTACTTCAGCAATGATGCTGCTTGCTTGGAAGGCATACGTAATGCATTCCCACTTGCGAGCGTATGTTCTAATTGAGATGCCTTGCAGCAAGCACTGGCAGGCACACTGATGTGACAAGTAGACAGGTCGTGCATGTGACTTATGAGGCGCTGCCGCAAGCCAGGTCAAGGTTCACCTTACTGCCATGCTCTGTCACTTAAGACCTTCACAACAACAGAAAACTAATCTGACAAGATGAGACAAAGATGAAGATAAATACATATGGTTACAGTAGTGCTGTGATGCACACCCTGCCTTGACTCTGCATGCTTGCCCTGTTTCATGCTCCTGCCGCTTTGTCAGCAACAGCAGTATCTGATGACCACTACAGGCTAATTATAGACTGCAACCAGATGCACTGACCTTAGCTTGGATATGAATTTGTGCCCTTTTCATGCTGCTGCCTGCTGTGTAGGCAAGAGCAGTGTTGATGGGGCAGTGGGGCTTTGGCAAGAACGGCGACCTGGCCGGCACTGTCTGCCTCTTCACCGGTGAGCCCGGCACAGGCAAGACTCTGGCAGCTGAGGCTGTGGGCTTTGAGACTGGCAAACCTCTCAAGGTCTGTCCCCCAAACAAACTGTATGTGGCCTCTTGCACAGTTCTAAACACCATGATATAGAATCTACACTGGATCTTAGTGTGTTCTCAGATGCAGCAGGCCTCCTCGCTGTTGGCGGTAGCTTCCTGGCTCCAAAGTTCATGACTTGTGTAACACTTCACAACTCCACATGCCATTTGCAGCGTCAACTGACAGCGTACGCTCTCCTCCCACTGCAAATCATACTGTGTTTGGACTTGTTCTGTCCCGCAAAATTATTGTTGCTACTGCCACTTTGTAAAGCTACAGGGTTGTCAAAAACACACCCTGGTGTTGCGCAGATTGTGAACTGTGCTGGGCTGGTGTCCAAGTGGGTAGGCGACACCCCAAAGAACATCGATGCCCTGTTCCAAGAAGCCAGAGCCACTGATGCTGTTCTGTGTTTTGATGAAGCAGAGGGCCTCTTTGGCACCCGCTCCAGTGACATGGGCAACTCCACAGACAGATATGCTGCCATGGATGTTGGTGAGTACCCCTCACAGCATCAAATGTGACATAAAAAGAAAATGAAACAAAACGAAACAAAACAAATGAAACGCAATGAAAGAAAAGAAAAGAAAAGACTAGACCTTTTGGTGCAATTTGATTGAGAAGCCCAGCATTATACCAGGCTGTCCAGGAACTGTGATATGACATGACTGCAGAAGGAAAATCATTGTTGTATACTGCATGCAGCCATCTCAGCGTGTGTCTCTTCGATACAAAAAGTGTCTGGCATTCATCTGTATATCAGCATTGGGTCCCACTCAGACTCAGCATGTCAACAAAGTAAGCAGTGATCAACTCCAAAGCCAGTGTCCTGGATGATGTCAGCACTGAAGCAGTCAAAAAATGTATTGTGTCAAATTTGCAACCTTGTGTTGCCCTGTAGGTGTGCTGTTGCATCATCTGGAGACTCATATTGGCATCGTGGTGCTGATCACCAACAAGCCAGAAGCCATCGACACAGCCTTCCAGCGCCGCATCCGCTTCAGCATGACCTTCCCCATGCCAGATGCACCTCTCAGGTACACAGTGTGTCCCCAGAACGTGCAAACTAGCAGTCAACCACATGTCCATGTGCTCACACTAAGCACAGGCACAACACCTTCACGACGCTTTATTGGCAGCAACATGCAGCGTCGCCTGCATACACTGGTCTGCCTTTCAATCAAATAGTCAATCAACTAGTCGATCGACCACTCACTCACTCAATCAAGTCATCCATTAATCGGTTGACCAACAAACAGCCTGCATCAGCCATATGGCTTTGTGCAGTATGCTGATCCAGACTGAGGGAAGAATGCATACAGCCCTTGTTGCAGCACTTCATACCTCTCAACCCCTGGGCAGCCTGGTATAATACTTGGCTTCTCAATATGTTGATGCCAGAAGGCATAGTCTTTTCGTTTCTTTTCTTTTCTTGCAGTAATGAAGTCTCACCCTCTGTCTGTCTGGCTTGGGTGCAGGGCTAAGCTGTGGAGAGCATCAGTTCCAGAGCAAGCTCCAGTGGCCAGTGATGTTGACTGGGAGTCCCTGGGCAAGGGCTACCAACTGGCTGGGGGGTCCATCAAGCAGGCTGTTGTGCGCGCCGCCACACAGGCCGCTCTCAGGATTGAGGTGAGCGGTTATCCTTCACTGCAGCTGTATGTACATAACTGTCTGCAGCTTTTACGTGACATTCTGTAGCATGCCCAGCTCCAAGGACTTACTCTGGCATTCTTCAAAATG
>JAABUK010013147.1_pt1 | contig 10387 bp, 10 predicted proteins | sample 5559141 | NCBI WGS metagenome assembly JAABUK01 (sample SAMN10711869, study PRJNA513367) | rock metagenome | isolation source: Antarctica rocks | place: Antarctica: Victoria Land, Pudding Butte nord | collected 2016-01-03 | reverse complement strand
TTTGCTCTGAAACTATGAAAGTGGCCCGGGAACTTTACGGGAATATGATTAATGCTCTTTATTTTAGTTAAATTTTAAGTGGTCGTTTAAACCCATCGTTAAAACAGTCTTCAGCACATTTGTAATACTTATCTTCTTCTCCGGCGAAAGCGGCCGTTTGTTTGATTACTTGCCTTATATCGGACAGCAAAGACGAATCTCCAAGCCCTCCAAGGGTATAAGCTACCTTTTGAACAGTTTGCCACCTACTGCCGACCTGTGCTGATTGAATAACTTTTATTCCCTTTATAACTCTTTGGTCGGTGTGATCAATGTTTGATTTGTAATTTTCATTGATTGTTGAAACCGACTTTTCAATTTTCTTTTTTTTGAAATGCTTTACTCGCAACGGTTCAGGATTATCTCGGAGCAACATATTTGCATCGTAGGAAACGTATCGAAGATTTTCCACCTTTTTGCCTTTGCTGGTATCGGCTTTAATGCCATAGGAGAGTAATATCTCAAAGCAGTGCTCTGCGTAATCGCTGAGCTTCTCAGGCTCCGATATTAAGCCCAGGGCATAAAAACCATCACCTGAGCAGGAAAGCCCGCAGAAACCTATAAAAGGCAGGCTAAACACGGCTTGTTTTAACTCCTGAACATCGAACTCGTGAATATCACTGTAATCGAAATCCAATTGCATGATACCGGTCCTACTGATTATGTTCACTTGGTCTTTTGCTTTCGTTTTAAGCAAAGCTGCAGGGGTGAAACATTGGAGCTTTGACTTCAAATCAATTTTCTTCTTTCTGTACTCCGGATCATGCTTATCCAGTTTTCTAAGGTTTACGATGGTTGAAATGTTTTTAATACTGTCACACAAAATAATATCCCGGTAAGTCGCCGGCCTCCCCACGTTGTCCGCGTAAGTGGTATAAAGAGAAACCTGTTTGTTTAGCCAGTTCATACTTTAAAGTTTTACCTGTGAGGGTTCATTTTATATTTTTGTTGTTGATTTTTTTTTCGATTTAAGTTCAGGGTTCACCCTCTATAGAGGGGTGAACCCAAATGAACCCTCATATCGTAGGGTTCAAATGAACCCAAATGAACCCAAATGAACCCTCACTGTTTTTAAAGATTTTCCGAATCATTTTTTATGATTAATCTATAAAATCCGTCATCATGTTTCTTGATGATCCCCCAACCAACCAGGTCAACAATATATCGCTTTGCCGTACTTTCGGTTTTGCTGGTTGCTTTCATTATTTTAGAAATCGACTCGGTATGCGTCAAGACTGTCGGTGGTGCGAATACCCTTTTGGCGATCAATTCGCATTTCCGTCTTACAGCCGAATCTTTATCCTGGTTGTCGCTCAAATCAACTGGATCAACCGAGATGTGATATCCTTTTTCCTTACTGTATTGATATCTGATAATTGGTGTATCTGCTGAACCCGCTTTTCTTGCACGTAATACTTGAAGGGATGAGATATCGCCTTCCTTAGTTATATTAAGCTGACAGTAACCTTTTCTTACTGCCTGTCGCCCTATGTGACCCCTCGGCATTGTGTCCCCGTTCTTTCCAGCGTTTTCATTCAGGTGAACTATTAATATGACGGGGCAATTGTAGGTAACCGAGAGGGTAATGAAATATGTTATGATGGCATTGGCTTCGGCCTCATCGTTAACACTGGTAATGAAGTCCGCCGCACCATCGACAAAAATAGCTTGTATTCCATTGAACTTTTCAGCACAAAGCCGGCAAACGTCATTTGTAAAATCCTGGTAATTTTCCAATTCCAGTGTTCTGATATTGTAGGAATGGTAATTATCAGGCGTTTCGTTTAAATGGGATCTAATTAGTACGTTTTTAAGATTATACTGTTGATCATATTCGCTTTGTTCTGTATCAAGATCAATAACAGCTTTACCCTCCGAATTTGGTGTTATGTTAACATCTGTAAGCCCCTCCACATTGCCGTCCGAAGAAATGAAGCCGGCAATAAACACATTTTTTATCGCTGTCTTACCTGCTTTTGATTCTGCGGTGATCGGAGTAATGTTTTGCGGGGCTGCAACTTTTGCCGACCCTATCATAATGCTTGCCGGATTGTCTGGAACATATTTCTCTTTTGTAACTCGGAATATATCAAACTCTGCAAGATCGGAAGCCGGTATACGTTTAGGCTTTGTAGGCTCAAAAGCAGGCAGTTCCCCTTTAAAGTCTTGTATGTTAATTTTAGGTACTGACTTTAGTTTAACATTTGTGGCATCTTGCATTATTCATAACTTTACCATGATAGAAAATGTCTATTTTCTGTAAAATGAATTTCTTGAACAAAAAAGCCCAAAGCAGTAATGCCCCGGGTTTTTTTATCTTAAGAAACATCTATTTTTTTTAAGGATGTTTCAATCTCAGAACGCTTGAAACGAACGTTTGCCCCTACTCTGTATGCAACTAACTTTCCGGTCTTTACAAAATAACTGAGGGTGGGGAGCGAAACACCTAATATTTTAGCGGCTTGCTTCCTGGTAATTAACTCGTCGGGATCCTGAATGACTGGCTGAAATGATAAAAGCTTTTTATCAACGACATTTGAGATCAACAATTCGAGGTCGCTGGCTTGTATAATATATGCGGTTTGCAACATAAATTTTCTTTATGTTGCAAAGATTTGTAATTAACGAATCCGTTACTTTCCGGCTACTTTCGCGAAAGCAACATTATTTTTTTAAAATTTGTTAGCATCAGGAATTTTGAGTAATTCCAACGTGTTTATTGATAAGGAATTAGTTGAGCCCAGCTCTTTTGCTAAAGTACCAGGTGTGGTGCATGCCGAATCCCCGTTACTTTTTTTGACGGAAATATTAAAATGTTGAAGGTAAAACTCAGCATCTTTAAGATTGCTTGATGCTGGTTTTTCAAGATATCCTCTTTCAACCAGCTCACTAAAAATAAAGCCGAATTTAGCCGGCCCTGCAACCCACTGAAATTTTTTCGGTTCCGGTATTTTTGCAATGTCTTGTTGCCCAGAACCTGACAATTCCAAAAGCCATTCCCTGATTTCCTGTAAAGTGTAAATAACACGATTTATCAAATTCGTGTTAGTTATGCCTTTAAAAATCTTGTATTCTTCAAATTCAAGATATCCAGTGATTTCAAACATTTTAAGATCAGTATCAATCTTTCTTATTCCATTTTCAAAACCAGGATTAGCATATTTTCTTAAAATATAATGATCTTCCATTTTTTGAATAGCATCGCTATTCTTTTTGGTCATAACATGAAGTGAAAGATCGTTATCATTTACTGTTTTGCCGAGCTTACGTGCTCTATCAATCGCAACTTCAAGCATTGTGGATATGGCGCTGTATTTCCTTCTTTCTTGTTGGTCAAGAGTTAAGATGATTGCGTGAATTTCAATGTTTGGAAACAGCTTTGAAAATATGTCAGAAAATAGTGACGGGATAGAATTAAATATGTCTTTCGCCTCGTCATTAGTCATCGCTTCAATTTCAATAAAATCTAGTATTTGAGATGTGATCAAACTATAGTCTACTTTGACGTCCTCGTTGTTTAATATAGATAGAAACATTACATATAGGCGGTCATTTTCTCCTAAAATATCATCTTCATTATTCATAACGATTGCTTATACTGCTTTTAATTTATTTCTTGTAGCCCAGAGATCCTTCATTTTCTGCGCATGCTCGGTAGGTAATAGTTTTATATACTTTAAGAACGATTTCTCCGTTTTATGCCCTGTGATAGCCATTATTGTAATACTAGGAGTGCCGGCAATGTATTCGTTGGTAGCAAATGAACGCCTGGCTGTATGGGTAGATAAGAGCTCCCATTTTTTATACATGGTGGTAACTTTTAGCCCGCCCTTTGTTGTGGTCTTTGAAACAATTTCATTGAGGGTTGCGAGTGCGAAGCCGTTTTCGTCCTTTTCCGGAAGATTCCTGCCGATCTCTTTCAGGTAATCATTAGTTTTTTGATTGCTAATAGCAGCGGGAAGACTCGCTTCATACCTATCCATTATTTTTTCCAGTTCAGGATGGACAGGAATAACAACCGGATCTCCTGTCTTTGTCTGAGTAACTTTGATAAAACCGCTTTGTATTTGATTTGATCGCAGGGCTGACAAATCTGAAAACCTCAAACCGGTATAACAGCCAGCGATAAACAGGTCCCTAACCCTCTCTAACCTCGGATTGCCAGATAAATCATATTTTATGAGAGCTTCCAGTTCTTTCTCTGACAAGTAAATGGAGAAACTATCATCCTTTGTAACACTGAACTTCTTGCTTTTGAACTGGAAATTTTTATTTATCCCTCGTTCAGTTGCCTCATTCATTACCATTTTAATATTCTTGATGTCCTTGCCGATAGAGTTTGCACCAAGTTTATATTTCTTAATAAGGAACTCAGTATAATCGGAATGGAAATCTACAGTTATATCGTTGAAGTCAATTTTTGCTCTCCGTGCCTCTTCGTACTTTCTTAAGTGATTGATTGCAGTACCATAGGCTTTAATTGTAGCGGTAGTAAATGGCTTGCCAGTTTTGTATTGAACCCTCGTACCATTTGTCGAAGCCTGCTTTATTTCTTCAAAGAAAGATATAAAGGTTTTGTGGCTCTTTTTAGCCCCTTCATTGAACGCATTATCAATATTAACTCTTAATACCTCCGGCGATGGTTCGCTGTTATCATGATCATTCCTGTAAGCACTGTATATGTCTTTGATCTTATCATAAACTTTCCCCATGCGCCTATTAAATTCCATGTAGCCGGGAAACCGGTTTGTTTTCTTAGCGCGCTGCTCCTGCAGGCTCCAAAATTGGGGATCTATCTTTTCTGAGAGGTAATATTTGAACCGGTAACCAGAATACCGAATGTGAGCATATATAGAGGTTTGCTTGCCCACTTCTGACCTCGTGAGGTAGAATGACACTTCCATAAAATGAATTATTTGAACCCATTAAAGATACAAATAAATCTTTGCGGGAACGCCTGCGGGAATAAATATCTTTCCTAATATTTATCTGTTTTTATCAACATTTCAATTATAATGTGCGTCAGTAAAGGATTTTAGATGTCCAGAAGAAAGATCAAAAAAGATCGATTAAAATGTCGGTAGTCTCGCCGGGACCACTGGAATAATATCAAAAGCTGCTGATCCTGCATAAACTGTATGTTTTGTGCGGGATTTATATTTTGTTTCTGCCAAAAGAATACAAGATAAACCAAAGCAAAGGTGAGCAGATGGGTGAGCATAATTATATTTTATATTTGCTCACCGGGATGACCTGAAGTGCGCTCCTGTATTGTGTTTGACTTTTTTGAAGTGGTGTTAAGACAAGTGTGATGGAATCAAACTAAGTAAAACTAAAAATGTGTTGTATGAATCAAGGACATCAGACCTTTGCTATCCTGTTCCGGTTGAACAGACAACGTTCCAAAATGGCAAACCAGCCATTTACTTGCGTCTCACTGTTGATTTTAAACGAATTGGATTAGCTACCCACCAGTATGTTAATCCTGACTTTTGGGATAACAAAACCCAATGTATAAAGGCAAGTCTGAGGCTCAGGCAATTAACCGCCAACTGACTATAATGAAGGCCGACCTGCATAAGCATTATAGTAGGTTACTGGCCTAGATAAGCTAATAAATGTCGAAGCATTAAAAAACGTATACCTCGGTATTGGCGAAAAACAAAGAGGCCTGAAGGAGGCATTTCAAAGTTTTCTGTTTCTTCAACTTTACGCATCTTCATTGACTACCTTTATTCGTAATAACTAAAGTTCATTCGTTATTTCGAATCAACCTTTGGATGACTATGGGACGTGTAAATTTTGGAAAGATTGCAAAGCGGTTATACTTTTATATAACTGACAATTAAAGCGTTTTTCCGCAGGTAAGCAAACTAGGATAGCTGAATTAATAGCAACAATATTTTATAAGTAGAATTTTAATTGACACAACTTTTTAAGAAGCCAAAGACAATATATGCCTAAAACACCTATTTACCTTAAGTCTCTTGAATTAAAAAACATAAGGACTTTTGGAGAAGTTACTCTTAATCTGGAAAAAGAAGATGGAAGTTTACCCCAATGGACTTTGATTCTTGGAGACAACGGGATTGGTAAGTCAACATTGCTGCAATGTGCTGCATGGATGAAGCCTAACGTTCCTGATCCTGACGACGGACGTGGTGATCCTATTGAGATGGGAGACGTAGAAGCGAACATTAACAATGAAGAAAACGACACATTAGTGAGACTTGTAAGGAAAACAGATAATGCAAAAGAAGATGGGAGTATAAGAGCAAAATTCGTTTCAGAAAGAATTTTAAACAACGAAAGTTTTTCGGCTGAAAGTTTTTGCGAACAAAGTATTGATATTGAAATTTCAAACGGGGAATTAGAGGTTTTTGATACTTCTTTCAATACTAATAAAAAAGAAGTTTTTTTCAAAAACGAAGTAATTATTTATGCCTATAGTGCATCAAGAAAAATAGGAAAACAGAATATTGATAAGATTGAATTACAGGATACAATCCCTTCTTTTATTTCTGATAACACAATATTGTATGATGCCGAAGAAATTTTACACACCATAAACTATGCAGCAGCTGCCTCTCCTGAAAATGAACAAGAGAAATACAAAACTTACCTTGGGAAAATAAAGGAAGTTTTAGTAGCCGTAATGCCTGATTTTGAAAATGTTGATGACATTATCATCTCTCCTCCACAACTTATAAATAACAGGATACAGGAAATAGAAATAATGATTAACTCTAAGCATGGGAAAAAAGTGCCTTTTAAGGACTATAGCTTAGGATATAAAACTGTTGCTTCATGGGTGGTTGATTTGTCGTGGCGATTAATAAATCAATACCCACAGAGCCCTAATCCTTTATCGGAACCGGCTATAGTAATTATAGATGAAATTGACCTCCATCTGCACCCCTTGTGGCAAAGGAAGATTATTGACGACTTATCTCACCACTTTGAAAAGGTTCAATTTATTGCAACAGCACACAGTCCTATTATGGTTCAGTCAGCATTAGGTGCCAATTATGCTGTTCTGAGAAATGGGGAAGGTGGAGTGGAGTTAATAAGAGAGCCAACAGATGTGGATGGGTGGCAGGTTGATCAGATACTGACAAGTAGTTTTTTTGGACTGAAATCATCTAGAGGAACAAAATACGAAGCGTTGTTATCGGAGCGAGATAAATTAGCGGGCAAGAAAACGCTTAATCGAAAAGATAAACTGAAATTGAAAGAAATAACTCAGGAATTAGAAGATTTGAATAAATATCCGTCTGGCGAAACTCTTGAAGAGATTGAAGACAGAAAAGTTATTTCTAACTTAATATCGGAAATCAGGAGGAATAAAATTAAGATTAAAATATGATAAGGGTTGTTAAGCGTAGTGGGGTTCCTGAGAAGTTGACAAGGGACGGTAAGATGGCTAATGAAAAAAACTGTTTAGATTATATAAATAATCCCCGTGAATATATTGCTAATAAGAAGGAGTTCTATATTAATCCGGCTATATATAATCATCTTTCCATAAAAAGCAGTTTGCGAAAGGCACAATTTAATAAATGTTGCTTCTGTGAAAAAGAACAGGAAGATGAGTACGGCGCTGTAGAACATTATAGACCTAAAAAAGGGTTTAAATCAGAAAGAAAAGAAAAATTAAAAAAACCTGGGTATTACTGGCTAGGTTATGAATGGCACAATTTATACTTTGTCTGTTCTCCCTGTAATACAAAAAAGGGAAATTTGTTTCCGTTAGTGAATGAAAATAAAAGGGCAAAGAGCCATACTATGCTTATTACAGAGGAAATTCCGTTGTTGCTCGATCCAGGAGGGATAGAAGATCCAAGAGATCATATCGTCTTTGATAACCAGTTCCCTAGGGGAATAACAGATTATGGCAAAAGGACAATCGAAATTTGCCAATTAGGAAGGGATGGTCTGAATAAAAAGAGAAGACAGTTACTTGATCAGATAGATGATAAGATTGCGATTATTTATAAGAGAGATCAAGTATTCGACCAAGTGGTTGAACGAGCAAAAAAATTTATATTAAGCTGCCAAGAACCTGAAGCTCAATTCTCTGCAGTCGCAAAGGATTATCTTAAGGATTTAATAGAAGCAGCCTAACTGTAAGGCATCTGCCCATTTCGAATAAACCTTCCGAATTACGAAATGCTTCCAAAGACAAAAGGTCCAATTCAATGTCTTTCAAACGAGAAGCAATAAATTTCTTCACTTTTCCCTCGTACTTTTCTATTATCTGCAAATAAAACTGGTAAATAGCTCTAAACACAAATAACCCATGTAACACTCCTCGAACAGGTCGTTCTTCATCTCTCCATGGAGAATAATATAAACAGCGGGTACTTGGCTGTACTAACGGAACAATATTTTCGATTAGTGTTAACTTTAAATGCATAGCTTCATGCAAAAGGGACTCTGCAACCCTTAGATTCGAAATTGTTGAATCATCCTCACATACTGAAAGAAATACGGAAAAAGGAATTTCAGGGTGACTATAACTTACATCAATCTCAGCATCTGGCTGCTGCAACACCTGTATTGATTGCACTAAAATAGTAATGCAGTCACAGGCAGATTTTAAATACCTAAGGATAGACATTGCTCCTTGTAATTTCTGTAGCACGGCATTAGTTTGTATCTCTTTCTGTGTTAACGGCTCAAGCCCATGTTCATCGTAAAATGATTGTAATAAGTTAAATGCAGGCATTTCGAGGAACGTATTATTGTTAGCAACTGCAATTCTTTTGCTTTGTTCTATAACAGGATTTTTGAGCCAAACTCTTGGTGTACTGTAATCAACAGGGCCATCTAATCCGTGTTTTTGTAAATCACTCCACTTATGTTGGATTAATAGTTTAGTAAGATTTGTTTCCCATAAAGGAAATGGATTTTCGATAAACTTATGTATTTGAGTTGCCAGTTCCATGTATTAAATTGCTTTGAAGGTATAGACTATACTATACCTTGAAAAATTGCGTACTGTAGACACTGCATGGTAGGACTTATCTGATATCTCGAAACCGAAAGCAGAATTATTGATTGGTTGTATAAGCTTTGAAACATCTTCTGCTTTGTGTGAATTGAAAAGCATCAGGAAACCGCCGTTAGCTGCATTCCAATGAGGGTTTAGCTGGATAACCAGCCGATGGGTTTCTTCACCATTAATATAATCGTTATGAATGCCTATTGTATGGCCATGGACAAGCTTATGAGCGACTATTGAAATTGTTTCAAGTGATTTTACGCCGAAGGAGTTTTTTAGTGCTGTTTGAATTGTTTCAATAGTATCATCATTAATCAAACAGTTAAGATTTTCCGGAAGAGTACTCGTAGATAATATAAATTCATATTGAGTATAAAAGTCCTCTTCAGTTAAACTCCACTCATTGGTGTGTTCAAACCAATCGTATAATTCATTTTCTATGCTACTGTCAAGAACAGAAGAACAGCATAAATGAGGAAAGGGAACAGATTCGGTTTCGCAAGCCGAAAGATTAATACAACTGAACTTTTGCATCTTCATAAAATTTGGCAACTGATTGCCGCATATTTCTTATTAAATGTAGTTGATCTTCACAATACACAGATGCATTGTCGAAACCATTTTCATCCTTCCATCTATGTAGTTTCATGCCACCACCGCAAACAGCAAAATCACAGCAAGTAATACACTTTTTAGACGTTGGCTTTTGAGAATTTTTGTATTTGTAAAATTCAGGAGAATTTAAAAATTTAACGAGTAGCCCTTCTTTTATATTACTTGATACCTCAAATTTATCAGCCCCGTTGTACGCGCTTTTTAAAGTATCATTCTTCATTAAGGTTCCATCCGTGTCAATAACAAGAATTCCGAAATCAGTTACTCCTACTCCTTCCTGTGACACGACTCCTCCTAATATTACTTTAAGCATATCATCAAGGATTCGAATTGGAAGCGGATTAGAGTCGTTTAAATAAATGTTCAAAAGCCTGACCATCCAGGAGCCGTATTCTATTGATTTAAGCGATTCCTTGCCATAAGGTAATTTAGAATGATTTCCATCTTTATATAAAAAATCAACACTTGGTGTCGCCAATTCTTTGAAGAAAGAATATATTTCCAATGGATCAGAAGAAGGGTCGATAACCGCTAAGCAGCCAGAATCTAAAAATTCTGCATCAGGGTGGAACTTTATTCGCATAATTCCCTTGAGAACTTGTTCAAAGGTACCGCTTCCATTATGTGATAATCGTTCTTTATCGTGAATGTGTTGCGGACCATCGATACTAACAGCTATAGTGGTTTTGTATTTATAACAGACATCTAAGATTTTGTTGGTTATTAGGA
>JAABUK010013143.1_pt1 | contig 10392 bp, 2 predicted proteins | sample 5559141 | NCBI WGS metagenome assembly JAABUK01 (sample SAMN10711869, study PRJNA513367) | rock metagenome | isolation source: Antarctica rocks | place: Antarctica: Victoria Land, Pudding Butte nord | collected 2016-01-03 | reverse complement strand
GTATTTAGAAGTACTGTACACAACTTATTAATAACAATTATATAAACAATCGTTTATTTCATAATTTCATAATCTTATTCTTCTTTTGTGATTAATTTATATTATTAATTGCAATCTATCTTTAATTCTTCTTTATAAGAACAGTGATTTTTATTCACAAATCTCTAATATTTGAATCTTATTATAGCTAGTCTTAATAGTTTCTAATATTTTAACTATCTATTATTGAATATCAATCACTTTATTATAATAAGTCTCATTGAAGTAAATATATTACACTCTAAATGAGAACAGTCTTAAGAAGAGATCGCTAATATAGATCACGCTTTCTTAAAAGTTAATATCTCTGATACATTTTATGGAAATAAAAAGAAACTTTGAATCTTCTTAATTTAAGTTAATATATACATTCGATTTAACACTTAGAAGCTGAAGATAATTAAAATTAAAATAATATTTATAGTCACGTATTTTTGAGATAAAGTCTTTAATTAATTTAAATCGCATTTAATAGATTATCTGAAGAAGTTGATCGAAGATAAGAAAGTGAAAATAAAAAGAATCTTTGTTAGTTATTCTTACTTTAAGAAGTGTATTAGACGAGTGTATAAAGAAGTAAATAAAGAACGAACCACTAAATAAGAAGTTTAGAAATTTCGGTAGATAGACTTAATAATAAAATATGCGTTTAAGTTTTAATAGATCATGTTAAGAATTAAATGAGATAATGTAATATTTATGATAAAGTATTATTTAGAACTGAAGAATTTAGTTAAAAACAAATTAACTCAAATTAAGAGATTAAATAAATTAGAGAGTCTGATCAGTATATTTATTAAGATAGATAATTATTTATATAAAAGATAGATAAAAAAAGAATAAGAACGTTCTCAGATCTTCATCTCTAATAAATATTAGAAAGGCGGATATTAAGTAAAACAAGTTTGTTATTTTTAAGAAATAGACTTAAATATCATAAATCATAAAAGATTCGAAAAGAAACTTAATTAAGACAAACTCTCTTTAACTTAATAAGAAGAAAGAATGAAAAAGAATTTATATCTTTATTGCGGAAAATCTGAATATCGAGTTAAGAATTACTTAAATAAATAATAGTTACATATTATCTCGAGCAAATTAGAAGAAAAGATGATAGAAGAATTAAATAATATGTGAGATATTAGCTGCGCTGATATTATAATACAGATATTAAAAACGATTGTTAAATCACTTAAGTAGATTCGTGATTAAAAACTTATAGAATTATCTTACATCTATATATTCTAAACTGTCTATTATAATAATCAATACGTTATTTACAGATTAGATAAGAACGACTCGAAATAATATTTCAAGAAATCTAAATAGAAGAAAGCATAACAGTTATTAAGCGCTATCTTTAAGAAATCTCAGAAATGAGTATTAAGTAATCTTAAATATAACGAGAATTATATAGAAATGATTATTAAATTCTGAGAATTAGCATTATATATAAATATAAACTATAAGTTGAAGTCATAATATTAATATAAAATATATGCGCCCGAGAAAACATTATAAAGAATTAAGTTAAAACTATAACTAAGAATATATTATATAAAGAACTATTTAGATTAGAATTAAGAATAAATTCATTATTATTAAAATAGTAATCTTCGAGAAGTGATTAACTTATATAAGATTAATACTTCCGCTTATCTTAAAGAGATATAAAGCGCAAGTATAATATAGATTTAAGAATCTAAGAAATCAGAAGTAATAAAAGTGATTTATAATAAAGAATATCACATCTCTTATAAATTATATACACACTTTTCATGCGATAAATTAAAATATTATTTCGCGAAAGAAAAACATACTTATTTTAGAAACTTTAAATTAAAAGAGTTAAAAAATGAGAAGACTCTTTAAATTTAAGATATAACAAAGAATCTACTCTTAGATCTCAGAAAATAGCAGTAACTAATATTAATTACGCACGATATTTAGTTATATAGATTCGAGCAGAATAATATCAGATCAAAATTATAATCAATTTTAAAGTCATTAAGAACTACATCTCTCTAATATATATAATCCAATTCCGCCTATTTATATAAGAAAAAAACAAATCTTATTAATTAATCTTAGTAAATAAGAGTTTTATTAAATAAGATTAAGAATAAGTGAAAATAAAGACTTACTCACTAAAACTTAATATTCAGTAACACATGAAATAAGTAGTGTTGAATATCGTGAAAATTAAATATAACATTATTCTGAGCATTTTATAATTGAAAGCTTATAATTTAATAGTTAGTTAGAAATAATAAATTATCAACTTTTCTAATTATATCTATAAATTAAACACAGTTGTGATATCGTTCATAAAGGTAGTATAAATGAAACTCGATAATAGATGTTTAACAGAAATAATAGAGAGTTTCTTCGAGTATTTATTTAAATATAACAAATTTAAACATTTGTTTATTAAGAATAAAAGCGCATTAATATTATCTAAATATTAATTTTAAGATTATGAAATTTCTTTAAAATCTGATAAGAAATCTATTTACAAATCTATCTATTCTCTTTCTAAGAAAGAACTTAAGATTCTATAAAAGTATCTTAATAAAAATTAGAAGAAAGAGTTTATTCAATCTTTAACTTTATTTATAGAATATTCAGTTCTATTCATTTTAAAATTTAATGATGAAATGCGTTTGTGTGTTAACTATCGATAATTAAATAATATCACGATAAAAAATTAGTATACATTATTATTGATCTTAAAGTTATATAATTATATTTGTGAGATAAAGTAATTTATTACGCTTAATTTACGAGGAGCGTATAATCTGATAAAAATAAAGAAAGAAGAGAAATAAAAAATTGCGTTTCGAACTCGTTATAATTATTACGAGTATCTAATTATGTTTTTTAGATTAATAAATATATTTATCTTCTTTTAATCTCTGATAAATAATATTCTGAAAGAATATTTAAATTAGTTCTGTATTATCTACTTAGACGATATTCTTATATACTTGAAAATTAAGAAATAATATATTAAATATATTCGGAAGATGTTTCGCGTCTTTTAAATAAAAAATCTATTAGTGAAGATTAAGAAGTGCGAGTTTTATAAGTAAAGTGTTAAGTTTCTTAGATTTATCTTAATAATTATGAGGATTTAGATAAACAAATTTAAGATAATAATTATACTCGAATGATTACAATCTATATCGATAAAGAAATTACAATTATTTCTTAGATTCGCTAACTTCTATTAAAGATTTATTACGGGTTACTTAAAGATGATCGCTTTATTAATATAAATAACTCAGAAGAAAGTATTCTTTATTTAAAGAATAGAAGTAGAGTTTTTATTTTAGAAGTTAAAATAGAAATTTATAACAGCTTCTATTCTCGTAATATTTGATTTTAAGAGATAAATTATACTCGAGATGAATATATTAGATTATATTATTAATATGTGCATAAGTTAATTAGATAACGAAGAACGATTAAGACTTATCATTTTCTATTTTAGAAAGATAATTCCAATGAAATTTAATTACAAGATTTATGATAAGAAACTTCTAATTATAATTATCACGTTTAATAAATAGTGAGTATATTTAAAAGAATTTAAGTACTCTATAAAAGTATATACGAATTATAAAAATCTATTATACTTTATCATTATTAAGATATTAAACAGATATTAAGTATAATAATCTGAGCTGTTATTAATCTATAACTTCAAAATCTTTTATTAAAAGAGGAATAATAACGTTAAAACTAACGTTTTAAGTTAACGAGTGAATTATGTTTGAGATATTAAAATCACTTTACAGTTAGTCTTACACGAGAATAAGAACAGATCTATAATATATAATTACGCTGTGATTACTTTAATATTTCAGATCTTTAATTAAGATTAGAAAGACCGAATTATTAGATTATATTTAAATAATTATTTATCCCGCGAGATTCGAAAAAATCTCGAAAAATATTCAGTCTTTTAAAGAAAAGATAGCGGGCTGATCTTATATAAAGAATTGATATATATTATAAATTAAGTAAAGAAAACGATCATTCAACAATATTATGAGAAGACGTCTTATAAATATTAAGAAATAGAGAAGATTCTAAAATATATTTCTAAATCTTATTATTTTTTAGAAATAAATAAAGCGATTTAACAGTGAATTATTAACTGCGATATTTATTAAAAAATTAAGTACTTCTAATACAAATCATATAAGAAGATGTAATCTTCAAAATAATCTGAAGAAATATGGAAATCTATTATACTGAACTTTATTACTAAGTTATTATTATCTAAGAACTTAATAACTAATATTAAATACGACAGTATTTTAATTATTATTAATAGATTGATTAAATATATCTACTTCATTAACTATATAGAAGTATTAAATGCCGAAGATTTAATCTATATATTTTTACAAACAATATTCGCAAATCATGATATATTAATAGAGATCATCTCTAATTGAAACAAACTATTTACTTCTAAATTTTAAAAGTTATTAATAAATTAACTTAGAATTAAATATAAGTTATTTACAGCTTATCACCCGTAAATGAATAAATAAATTAAAAGAATTAATTAAATACTAAAATAATACTTACAATATTATGTAAACTATTATTAAAATAACTAAATAATACTCTTATTACTAATATAGTTCGCATATAATAATGTCTTAATAACAACTGAAGTATTATTTTTTTATATTAATTATAGATGAGAATTAGTTTCGTATAGATAATCAAGAGAAATAAAATAGCTTACACAAAAATCAGTTATTAATATATAACTATTAATTAATTTATATTAAGAATTAATAAAAGATCTTAAGTTCATTAATTAAAGATCTGATATATATTATAACTCTAAAAGAATTAATAAATCAAATCTTAAAGAGAAGAATTTAATGTATCTACTTCATTAAAATATTAAAATTAAAAGACTTAATATAAAATTAAATCACACGAAACTTAATTCTTATTTAATTCAGAAAGTCTTAAGAAAGTTAATTTATAGACTTAAACTTTTAAATATTATAAGGATTCACTCTATATTTAATATTTCTCTTTTGAAATCTGTATTAAAGAATATTAAATAGACTTCAATCTAACTAAATAATTAAGATTAGAAGTACGAGATGAAAAAAGTGCTTAATAATTAAGAGATTAAAGGTAAAACTTATTATTTAATAAAATGATTAGAATATAATACGTTAGAAAATATATAGAAATTAGAAATGAATCTCAGCTCCGCGATTCTTAAGAATTATTATCGCCGAAACTCTCGGCGTAAGAAGAATTAAAGAAAGTAGTCAGCTGCTCTTCGTTAAAAGTAACGTGTAATCTCGCACTAACTAATAATTCTTTCTTCTCTAAATATTTCTCTTGTTAGTTAAGCTCTTTTAGAGACTTAATCTTTTAAGTAATTATCTTATTCTAAACCGCCCGAAAAGATTTAATATAAAAGTTTAAACTTATTATTTCTATAATATTTTGTTAAAGATAAAGAAGAGTTATCTTCTACGCAGTTTTCAGACGCAATTCTTTCTATTATAATCTTTGAAAGTCGGTCTTCAAAAAGTTATTATTATAATAAATATCATAATAAGTATACTTCGAATACTTTGAGATATCTTTAAAAAATATATAGAGATAATCTTATTTAACGTAAATAGAATACGTAATTATAATTAGCACTCTTAATAAAGTTATCTTCTCCGTCTAAACTCGATATCGTTCATAAAAGAAAGATTTACTAACATGATACTAAGATATAATGAAGAAAGAAAGAAGTAGAAATCACCGAAATTATAAAGATAAGTTTAAGTAACTTAAGAGATCAAGCTAACCCGAAAGAGCATAATATTACAGTTATGAATTAGCAGTCGACAAACTTGACGCTAATTATCGAGAATATAATAGACGATCTCGCAGGCGAACATCTTTTAGAATTATAATAGATCTGACTTAAAAAGTTATATTTAATCAGAATAATTAGAAATAAATATTAAGATAAGTGCTTAAGAGTGCTTAAGAAGAGTATTTAGAAATAAGTGCTTAAGAGTGCTCGAGAGAAGTACTTAAGAGTACTGTGCACGACTTATTAATAACGACTATATAAACAATCGTTTATCTTATAATTTCATAATCTTATTCTTCTTTTTTAATTAACTTATATTATTAATTGCAATCTATCTTTGATTCTTCTTTATAAGAACAGTAATTTCTATTCATAAATCTCTAATATCTAAACCTTATCATAGCTAGCCTTGATAGTTTCTAATAGCGGGCTGATCTTATATAAAGAACTTATATACATTATAAATTAAGTAAAAGAAACAATTCTATAATAATATTATAAAGAAATCTCTCACGAACATTAAAAAATAAAGAAAACTCTGAAACGCATTTTTAGATCTTACTACTTTTCTAAAATGAATAAAGCAGTTTAATAGTAAATAACTAACTATAATATCTATTAGAAAACAAAGCACTCTTAATATAAATTATATAAGAAGATATAATCTTTAAAAATATTAAAAGAAGCTTAGAAATCTATAATATTGAACTTTATTATTAAGCTACTCTTATTTAAAGATCTTATAACAAGTGTTAGTTATAATAATATCTTAATTATTACTGATAAATTAACGAAGTACGCCTACTTTATCAACTATTTAAAGATATTTAGTATCGAAGATCTAATCTACACGTTTTTACAAACAATATTCGCAAATCATAATATATTAGCAGAGATCATTTCTAATCGAGATAAACTCTTTATCTTTAAATTTTAAAAATCGTTAATAAATTAACTCAGAATTAAGTATAAATTATTAACGACTTATTACTTATAAATAAATAAACAAATTAAAAGAATTAATCAGATATTAAAATAATATTTGAGATGTTACATCAACTATTAATAGAATAATTAAGTAGTACTTCTATCACTAACTTAGTTCGCGTATAATAGTATTCCGATAGTAATCGAAGTATTATTCTTCTACGCAAATTACAAATATAAATCAGTTTCATATAAATAATCAAGAGAAGTTAAACAACTTACACAAAAATCAGTTATTAATATACAACTGTTAATCAGTCTATATCAAGAATTAATAAAAGATCTTAAATTCATTAATTAAAGATCGAGTATATATTATAACTTTAAGAGAATTAATAAATCAAATCTTAAAGAGAGGGATTTAATATATTTATTTTATTGAAATATCAAAATAAAAAGATTTAGTATAAAACTAAATCATACAAAATTTAAACTCTATTTAATTTAAAAAGTCTTAAACAAATTAATTTATAAACTTAAACTCTCAGACATTATAAGAACTCATTTTATATTTAATATTTCCCTTCTAGAATCTATATTAAAGAACGTTAAATAGACTTCGATTTATTTAAACAATTAAAATTAGAAGTATAAGATGAAAAAAGTATTTAATAATTAAGAGATCAAAGATAAAACTTATTATCTAATAAAATAATTAGATTATAATATATTAGAAAATATATAAGAATTAGAAATGAATCTCAGTCCCGCAATTCTTAAGAATTATCACCGCCGAAATTCTTAGCGTGAGAAGAATTAAAGAAAGTAGTCAGCTACTCTTTATTAAAAGCAATATTCAATTCCGCACTAATTAATAACTCTTTCTTTCTTAAATATCTCTCTTTCCAATTAAGCTCTTTTAAAGACTTAATCTTCCGAGCAATTATTTTACTTTAAGTTATTTAAAGAGACTTAATATAAGAGTTCAGACTTACTATCTTCGCAGTATTTTATTAAAGATGAAGAAGAGTTATCTTCCGCGCAGTTTTTAAATATAGCTCTTTCTATCGTAATCTCTAAAAATCAATCTTTAAGAAGTTATTATTATAATAAACATTATAATAAATATACTTTAAACACTTTAAAGTATCTTTAAAAAATATATAAAGATAATTTTGTTTAATATAAGTAGAATACGCAATTATAATCAGCATTCTTAATAAAGTTATCTTCTTCATCTAAACTTAATATTATTTATAAAAGAAAGATTTACTAATATAATACTGAGACATAATAAAGAAAGAAAGAAGTAAAGAATATTAAAATTATAAAGATAGATTTAAATAGCTTGAGAGATTAAGTTAACTCGAAAGAATATAATATTACAGCTATAGATCAATAGTCGACAGTAAATCAAGATAGAAGATCCCGCAGATGAACATCTTCTAGAACTATAGTAGACTTAATTCAGAAAGTTATATCTAATCAGAATAATCAAAGATGAACGCTAAGATAAGTGCTTGAAAGTACTTGAAAGAAGCACTCAGAAATAAGTGTTTAAGAGTATTTAAGAAGAGCATTTAGAAGTATTATACATGATCTATCAGTAATAATTATATAAACAGTCGTTTATCTTATAATTCCATAATCTTATTCTTCTTTCGTAATCAACTCATATTATTAATTACATTCTGCCTTTGATCCTTTTATGTAAGAACAGTGATTTCTATTCACAATCCTCTAATACTTAAATCTTATTATAATTAGTCTTGACAGTTCTTAACAATATAAAAGAAGTAGATTAAGTAAATAAGCTTTAAATAATATTTATCATCTATTTTTCTTGAAATTAAAGAAAATTCTTTTCTGAAATCTTATTTATTATTGATATAATTATTATTAATAATTATAAACTTAATTTAACTTTAAATAAATCGAAAATAAGTTTTATTAAATATCGAAAATCTATATAATATTGAGAATTTATTATAGAATTAGTAAATCTTCTATTTTATATAAAAGATGAAGATTTCTCTAATAAAATTACTCAAAAACTTTATTCAAGATATAAGTATTAATTAGTTTTAAATAGATTAAAATCGACAGAAGAAAAAATCTTTTTAAAAACTTTTCATCAATTTTTAAATTATTCTTAAATTTGAAATTCAATTAAAAACAAGAATATTATATTAATAATTTAAAAAAAGAATTTAAGAATATTAATAAAGAAGAATTTACTTTAAAATATATTTTAATTAACTTTTCAATCAAATAAAAAAAGATTTAAAATTAAAAAAATCTTTGAATCCAAAAAAATTAAATATTAAATATAATGCGTGAAAGTATTCTTTTTGAAAAAGATTATTTTAATAACTATTCAACTTCAAAGAATGTGAGTCAAGAAGAAGAATAATATTATAATCTCAATTATTATTATTATTAAAGTGTATAAGATTTAATAAAGATTTAATTTTAATATGATGTTAATATAATAATTATCTATAAACTTAGACTGCATAATAATCCGATTCGATCTAATCTTAATTTATTTAAGACCGGATCATTCGATCTTTAATTCCAAAATTTGAAAGATCAGATCAGATCCGATTCGGTCCGGTCTCCCAGCTGGGCTGCCAAGCATTGAATTAATGCCAAGCTATTTTCAGACTAGCTGTATGAGAAAGATATATATAGATAGAATATTTATTTTTAGATGAATTATTCTTAGAATATTTATATTTAGATAAATTTCAATAATTAAAATAATTAATTAATTAGGACAAAAATTAAAATTAAAATAAATATTAAATATATTATTATAAATTAATTAGTTATTATTATTTAAATATAATAATATCATAAAATTCAGTTTTTTTTAATAAATAATATCAAGAAATTTTAGAATTCTTAGCATTCTTTAAAGCTTTTAGCAGCTCATTTTCTCTTGCCGAACTTTTAATAGACCGGATCTGATCCGGTTCAGTTCTAGCTCATTTAGAACCGGACCGAATCAAGAATCAGATCGGATCGGATCATTCGAATTGGAATCGAATCGTTACGCAGTCTATATAAGCTTATCTACAGCTATATTAGAATTAATAATCGCGATCTTAATGCTTATAATTTTTTATTACTTCTTTATTATCTGCAATATTATTAACTTTTCTACTTCTTTATTTCTTATTCACTTTAATTAATATAATTATATATTATTATTATTCAGCTCTTTACAACTCTTTCAATATCACTTTATATATTTATAACAATCTTAATTATATTAATTTAAATTAAAAATCTTTTTAAAAATGATTTATAAAGAAAAAAGCTTTATTAACTAATTATTAAAATTATTTAATTTATTAAAGTCTTTATTTAAGAGTAATCTTATTTAAAGACTTCAATTATTATAAGTATTATTTAAAATAATTCTATTAAAAGATCTTTAAAAAGATCTTTAAAAAATAAGATTAATTTAAAAAAAGCTTTATTTCTAAATTCCAATTTAATTTTAATAAGTTGAATTTAAATAAAGAGATAACTAAATTAGAAAGAAAAAAAGAAAGAGA
>JAABUK010013142.1_pt1 | contig 10392 bp, 8 predicted proteins | sample 5559141 | NCBI WGS metagenome assembly JAABUK01 (sample SAMN10711869, study PRJNA513367) | rock metagenome | isolation source: Antarctica rocks | place: Antarctica: Victoria Land, Pudding Butte nord | collected 2016-01-03 | reverse complement strand
GACCTCATCTGCTCTCTCGAATCGTCCCTAGCTATCTATTCTCGAGAACCCTTATGCTTCAGTCTCATCGACCCCACCCCTATCACTCTGCTGGATGTCATTAGCACCAGTCTCGTTCTCCTAGGATTCGTTACTAAATTCGTGTCTTCGTCCTTGAGTACAGCTATGGATAACATCAGCAGCAACCTCGTTCTCCCAAGACCCACCGCGAAAACCTCGCCCGTCTCCACGGGCACAGCTACGAATAACATCAGCGCCAATATTGTTCTCCAAAGATCTACCACGAAAAACCCGTCCTTCACCGTGGGCACACCTTTCGGTTGCACGTGCCTTCCCTGCTTGACCCACCGGAAGGGCCGCAATAACCAATTCAGGTTAGACCCTCATCGCCATTTGGCCTTTCCAAAAAAAAAAGCACCTGGGATGGACACTTGAGGCTACAACCCAGGAGTTATGACTGTGAAGATATGACTACGAGTCTTATCCGAAATCTTGAAAAAACTCCATGGCACAACAGATGTTCTACCCACCTTCAATATAGAGCACTTGTCCGCTGGCAGTCCGGGGTCGAAAGTCAGCGGCAGATGCCAAGTTCGCATCTGGCCCTGGGGGACAAAATCGATCTAGATTTCTTCCTCGACATCTTCGACCAATACTTTTTCTGGGGTGTTTTGAGTGAATGGACGAGCGTTACATGGGTAAACTTTGACCAAAACCAGAGGTACTTGGTTGGCAGCCAGAGAGACGACCCTGTGTTGCCGGATCCCTTTGGCCTTATAAAGATCGTAAAATGGAGATTTCTAAAACCTGGGGGCTCTTCGGCAACTATGAAAACACTCAATACACTACTCCACTAAATGGTACATAGCATACTCAACACCTTTACCTGTCGATGCCATTGTGCCTCAAAAACCTCTGGTGTCAGCGGACATGGTCCATTGTGGGAGAAATTGGCAGGAGCTTTGGAACTAGAACTAAAGCGCAAATATGGTGGGTATGGCGAGTGGAATCTGACCATCAAAGACTCATTGGATGTGGAGTTTGTGCAATGTAAAAGGCTTGGTAGGTCTGCTGGCCCCAATTGAAGGGGAAGGCACGGGAAGCGCAGGAAGCCAGAATAGTGCATCTATTTTAGCAGCATCAGGAGACGGGATAGCAAAAGCAGTTCATGAATCTGCGTTTAAAGATGTCAGTCACGGGAGAGGCAGAGAATCGAAGTTCATCATTCTTCTCTTCAACTTTTCTTCCACAGCTGTGTTTGTATGGCCGAAGAACCCCACGAGCTTACACTTTGAATACTTGCATTGACGAGCAGACGCTTTGACTGAATAAAAAACTAATAGAAAGCCCATGAGATTTCGACCACGAGAGTACCTATGCAATACTCCCCAAAGAACCGTGAACGCAAGCTTGAAAGCAGGTCTACCGGACCACGCTGTCGCTTTCCAGGCGCGATAGATAGTACCCAGCTCTGGCACTTCTCGGGGTGTTGGAGTTCTCTCAATAGTCACCGGTCTAAAAGTAATAAACCAGAAAACATTTCGGGTACAGCATCCCATCTACATCGGCCCCTCCTGCTACCACAAGACTCGAGGTTGTTCATTATTCTGCTAATCAAGTTGCTGTTTCGGGATTAGCACTCAAAAGGTTTTCTTATATCCAAGCTTTTATCTATCTATCCTATGAACGAACAACACGCTCAACGACAATATTGCCTGTTCTCTCCTCTTCTCAAATTCGCCGTGTTTGGAACTATACTCGATCTTCACTCGGCCTCACTTGTTGAAGACGAAGGTTTGCGGGAGCTTTACGAGATATCTCCAGGCTTGGCACGGGTATAGTGGAAACGGTTCGGGGTTTTTTAAAAATTTAATTGCTGTCTGGTGGCCCGAAGGCCTCATTTTTACTACGAAGCCGGCCCGAGCTTGGTATTGCCTAGTATGAAAGCGACTGGTACGAAGGGGTTTTTATAGCTCCTGCTACACGACAGTGTGACGGGACCGACCTCCTAAATCAAAATATAAAGCAGGGCTAATCTCACCTGGTCGTCGCTTCCGAAGTCTGACTAAGATCTTATAATTCTCCTATGTACATCGTTTTAAGCATATTGATGATCCGCCCCTAAGAAACCCAGGGATGATTACTGAGCAAGATACAAGGCCCGACGTCCTCAAACAGCGCATAGCGGCAAGCTTCCTCCTCCATCCCAAGTTCCTTGAGCTTCCGGCGTTCGTGCTCATACGACAACCCCCCCCAACTTCGGCTCCCATGTCCCAACGACAGAATGGAGCGTAGCCATTCAAGGCCCGCCATTGCTGCGACGGCCGTTGCATCTCCGTTGTAAAGCTACGCCGAGCTTCAGCCATGAAGGCCCGTGTCCGGTAACTCCGCCAGGTCACCGGAGGCTCCCTCTGTTGGGCCGTATCGCAACCCTAAGTCAGGTGTCTCGGCAAGGTATCGAAAGATTCGCTTGAGTGCTTTGTCATGATCCGGGGAAGGGTTTGCCGTGTAACGACTGCATTTGCCGACTGCGAAGGCTATATCGGGTCTGGTTTGACAGGCAATCCACAGCAAAGTCCCTACCAGAGACTGATAACCCTGTTGCTCCTCTTTGGTAGCCTGATATTCAACCCATTCACCTTTCTGAAGGAAGGAATCCTTCTTCTGTTGACAACCTAGGTCCATCGGGGTTTTCGAAGGATTGTAATTAGCCATACCCAGCTGCTCGATGGCTCGCTTAATGTAGGTAGACTGAGTGATCCAGATAGTGTTTTTGACTCTATCGCGAACAATTTGCATACCCAGATACCAAGCAACTGGTCCTAGGTCTTTCACTCGGAATCGATCAGAAAGCTGCTCCTTCAGGATTTTGATACCGGCGAGATCCGGTCCGAGAATCAACAAATCGTCAACATAAATAGCGACGATAACACCGTTTGAATGTACGAAGATAGAGTGATCTATTTCTATACGTTCATAGCCGATAGAGGTAAGGTAAGCCTTCAGGGGTAAATTACCATTCCCGTGGAGCCTGCTTCAAACCATATAGGGCTTTATTCAATAGACAAGCGAGAATCGCCCCATCCATTTCAATTTCCTCGTAGTCAGGAGGTTGCTCTACCCAAACCCCTTCTTGTAGGTGGGCTTCCAAGAAGGCAGTGATGACATCCATCTGCTCTACTTCGTAGTCGTATTTGGCTGCCAAGGCGAGCAAGGCTTTGGCTATCATGGCTTTCACTACCGAAGCGAAGGTTTCGTCATAATCAACACCCTCCTCTTGCCGGAATCCTTTGCATACCCAGCGGGCTTTGTATTTAACGATTTCGCCGCTAGCTCCCTTTTTGATAGTGAAGACCCAGCGAGTAGGCAGTACTGTACGATCGCGTGGAGGTTTGCCTAGGGTAAAAGTCCCATTCTTCTTGTGAGCCTCCAGCTCAGATTCAATAGCTTGACGCCACAGTTCCCAATCCGGACTATCCTTTGCTTCTTGTGTTGTTCTCGGACAGTCATTTTCCGGACGAACTTTGCAAGCCCTAATGGCGAAACCCCATTTAGGTCTTTCGGTTTCGTGACCTTTGAACCCTCCTGAGTTTATGTTTCCTCCTCTTCCAGAATTCCAAGGATATGATAGATTAAAGTAATTCACAGACTTTCGAGGTCGTCGAGGAGGTTGTGATAGTGGTGCTACTTCATCTGTAGAAACCCTGGGTGGAGTAGTAGGAATTTGATCAGTAGTAGTGAAGTTGGGGAAATCCGATGTTTCGCCATTTCCGGGGATCGTCGAGTTAGGGTTTCTAGGATTAGGGTTTTGACCTGTATCCGAAATATCGTCACTTTCCTCATCCGAATCTAATTCGTTTGACATATCTGTGACAGTGCCCCCATCTTTGGCGGCAGGCGGAGGGACCCTTGGCTTTGCGTTCTCGTCTTACTTAACAGTGTCGTCGTCGGTGTTGGTATCAGAGGTCCCGGGGACATCGAAGTCTAGGAAAGAGTAATCCTCATTCTCCTCGTTCTCCCCCACTTCGGTGACGACGGCCTCGTCCCAGAGAACGTGGCTTGATACTATAACCTTATTGCCAGTCCACAGGCGGAATTGATTGATTTCACTATACCCTAGGAATCTGCAGCGAAGAGATTTATCATCTAATTTTCGACGATCACCCTCAACGTGGTGATATGCAACGGAACCGAAGACGTGTAAGTTGCTAAGATCAGGCTTCTTACCGTACCAAGCCTGGTAGGGTGTGATTCCCTTTAATGCAGTTGTAGGACTTCTGTTCTTCAGATAGGTTATCGTACTGATTGCCTCCCCCCATTGATTTGCGGGTAATTTGGAATCCGCTAAAATTGCCCTGGCTCGTTCGAATAGGGTGCGAAAACATCTTTCTGCAACACCATTTTGGTTTGGATTATAGGGTGTAGTGGGTTCCCATTCGACCCCAAAGTTACCTAGTAGGAATATGGTTTCCGCACCAGCGTACTCCCCCCCATTATCTGATCGTAGCCGTTGAACTGGAGTGCCCTGTGTCTTCATCATGACGAGGTAGTCCCCAAGAACCTTCTTGAACTCGGATTTCTTTTTCAGAAGATAGACAACAGTGAAGTCAGTGAAGTCATCAGTCATAGCTGCAACATATCTCGCTCCCCCGAGTGTCTGCTTGATACGCCCCCCACTGGCGAGGTCAGTGTGAACTAACTCACCTTTGGTGGCTGCCCTAGTATGAGGTATCCTGTAAGGGTTGCGATGTTGCTTCCCTAGTGCGCATGGCTCACAGACCTCCTCTGGGAATTCTCGCTTCTGGAGATTATTTGCCGCATCGACGTCAATGCCAGTACTCATGGTGGCGAGACGCTTCACATCCTGCATATCTAGATGCCCGAGGCGCCGGTGCCATTGCCTCCAGGAGGCCTTGTTGTTCTGAGCAATGTGTGACGACTTCGGGATTTTCGAAGAATTATCGGAAGTATCAACATAATAACCTCCCGATTTTGCCCTAGTACCAGATAACGTGACATCACCGCTGCTGTGCACGAATTCGAACCTAGCATTTTCAATGCGCACTGAGTAGCCTTTTGCTTCAACTGTACCCACCGATAGTAGATTATAACGCAGTTCTGGAACGTGGTAAACGTTGGTTAATCGAATTCGGCTAACGGTTCCCTCTACTAGTATGTTTAGTACTATTGAGCCTTTGCCAATAATTTTCAGTTTGTTGTCGTCAGCGGTAAGAACACTGGCTCCCTTTACCTTCTGATAAGACCCGGGTTCGAATTGACTAATGTCAAAACACACGTGATCATCGGCGCCCGTGTCAATCCACCAGGTATCGTCGAGTTCGGTGGTTCCCCCAGCCCTGAGAGTTCTAGATGACCTCATAGATCTCATTACGCGAACCCCAGGAGTTGATTTGCTTTTGAAAGAATCCTCGGCGCCGGGCTGCTTGCCTAGGTTCTCCTTCATAAACTTCTCCTTTCCGGAGTGTGACTTCCAGTCTTTGCGTCGGAGGTGAGGATGTAAATATCTGCAATCGGCTTTGACGTGCTTAAAGCCTTTGCAGTGATCACACTTTAGATCCTTGCTGTCATCCCTTTCACTGTTCCTAGTCTTGCTAGTGCTTTTGTGACGGAACTTCGCTGATAGACCTTTGACGGTCTCTTCAGAGTTGTGACGCTTGTCATGATCTGCCAGAGCAACAACCATGTCATCGATATCCAGCTCCTTATTGCTGTTCTTGGCGGCTTGGATTAACCCGAAGGTGTAGGGTTCTAGTCCCTCGTCAAGTCCCATAAGAAAGAAGCAACTGAGCATCCAGGGGGGTATTGTATTTCCCATATCTGCGCACTTGGTAGCTGACTTCTTGAGTTCTTCAGCGTATTCGGTGATATTCTTGTAGTCTGACTGACTGAATTTGCAGATTCGTTGAAGTGCTAGGTTTCTAGTGGAGAGGTCTGAAGTCCCGTATTGCTTCTTCAGATTTATCCACATTTCAGAGGCTGACTCCAGACTTCGAATATGAACTCTAGGACCTTTCTCGGAGGTGAGTACAATCAGGGCAGTAGCTCGGTTATTCCCGTCTTCCCATTTGATGTACTCTTTGTCAAACACTTTGACTTTCTCATTGTAAGATTCCCATTCTTTTTCAATTGTCCTGCTGGCAGTAGCACTGCTGCCGGCGGCATCGAGGGATTGCTTAGGCTCTTTCGGCTCATTGGGAGGCAACTCGCGTCCCGATGTTATCAGCCATAAGCCATCTGACTTTAGGAGACTTCCAGCCTCCAGCTGCCAGGTGTCATAGTTTTCTGCCCCCTTGAGCTTAGCAATCCTGTAATTCTTGCCTCCTTCCATTGCTGCAGTGTTAGACCTTCGTAACCTGACGATGAAATGGTGATTGGATAGGTAAGATCGCTGGTGGATAGACTCTTTTTTGGTAGGCGTTCACCCAAGAAGCTAATCCGGGGGTAGTTTGTTGGTTTCTTTGGCTCTAGACCTTTGTGGCGACAAGAAGGTCAGCCGGGCTGATAACCAGATAAAATATGCTAAGAATATGTGCTATATTCATGATAATGAGTGTAGATGTAACTAACTAGAAAGTCTTGAACAGAAAGGAAAGACAAGTCAGGTAGAGTTTTCTATAGGGCTAGCCTTATAAGTGGCACGTACGTCGGAGATTAATGACCCCATAAAGATAAGAATTATGAAGTTGAAAAAATGAAGAAACAGACTCGTTGCTGATACTTTGAAAGAGAGAGATGGTAAGACTGTATCGCGTGCTTGAATGATATTAGACCAGTTACTAGAGGACGTAGAAACGATGGGTAACAAGCGAACAGGTGTGTGCAACGTCTGGAAATTGGGGATGTCGCTATCGAATCAAAGCTTTGATCGCATCCAGAGAATAAAAAGAGAGAAAGGCAGTAGTTTTTGAGGAAAATACAATTTATCTCTCTCGCATCGACTCTTTGGTTCTACCTTTCAATTCTACGACAACAATATTCAGCGACCTGAACACCTGGGTGATTAGAAACCCAACACTCATGTTTTTCTTATTGAGATTTGAGATTTGGGGGAACTCTAGGACTTTTGAGGCACAAACAACCACCCTATCTTGAGTTTTGTGATGGTTTCATTATACAAAATGCCGGATAGGGGCGCTGGTTGAAAAGATCAAAGAGAAGCTACGTTGAAACCTGAATACCCATGCCGTTAATTGAACAGTATTGCTGGATTTAAGAGATATCAAAAAAAGGATCAAGCTTTAGTTCTCCTACCAATTTTCACCTAATATTATCCATATACCTTGAGTAAGTGGCGATTAACATGATGTCTCGTTCCCTGTGTTAGGCCTTCAATAAAAAAGGATATAAACATACAAAAATCACTTGGTCGAAGGGTTGAACAGATTAGACCCGTGTTCTATGAGGCGAAAGCAGACTTAATATATTTTCCCCAAAAGAATTGATCGATAGAACCTCCCTAAACGGCAAGACCAAACGGCTCCGCTACACCTCTGCCTACCATTCTTCTCCCAACTACACCGCAACATATTGAAGACCTATTGTCAAAGCGACACAAGAAGCAGACCCTGTTGGAGGGTTGTAGATCCCCAATACAATTACGCGCGGCGTACACATTCATTGGCCTAGAAAAAAGAGCTGTGTACATCAACGCTCAACTTCCCCATAGAATAGCCTCTCCTAGAACCGTTGCTTGCGCCTCAACGCCAAAAAATTCACGTAATCCATTGACCAATTCATTGGTTACGCTTTCCGTCAGGCCGGAGGGATTCGCCCTAGGATTGAATTACTGTAAAAAATTACGAAGGGGTGGAAGATGAAAACTCCGCTGAACCACCTAGCGCTAGCCCTATAGGGCTCGGAGCGGAGATCACTAACCACAGGGGTACATAGCAGTACTGTTCCCTATTTCTAACATAGTGGACTATCTTTGTGACAACGTTTTGAAAACATATGGTTTCAACTGTCCTGAAGCTGTTTGTGTAGGTGGGAGTGCTACTAAGGGTTACTAGATATCTTATCGGTTCTAAAACAATACCGTATTTCTACGTAAGGATCTTTTGCTGCCGTCCGAAATAGGTTAGTTAGTAGATTTGTCTTCTGGTAGTGTGTTAACTTTGAGTCATTGGCTTTATTTCCTTTGCTGCTGCTCTATTATTGAGTATGCTTTGCATTTTGTTTGTATGGCAATCGAGACGATTGCTTTTGGTGAAGGTACCAACTGTTACGAAGTAACCTCGTCCAATAGAGACTTGATGCCCGTCTCGGGGTTAGTAGCAGTTAGAATAATCAATGAATTCTTCACCTACCAATTTGGAACTGCTACGCAGTGGGAAGCTGCTTGAGATAGACCACCTATATAATTCCTCTATTGAGCTCTCATTGCTCTCCGCTTGGATCTCTCGCATGGCTTGGTGGGTCCGAGCTGGCAACGGCCTCTAACCCTGTTATGGATAGAGGAAATAATGCTCTTGTGAGAAGAGGAAAATAAAGTCCTATATTTCGGAACAACGAGGTCGTGAAGTCTTAATGCACTTCACAACAACAAAGAACTCCTGTCTCTTCTGTCTCTTCTGTCTCTTCCGAGAAGCACTATTCCTGGCTTACACCAGCAGCTAACGCTTGAGACGTACGAACATTCGGATGAGGGAGTCAGAGTTTGGATCCCATTCCAATTTCAGAGCTGTATAGGCCAGAGCGCAATGGCAGTAAGCAATACATGGAGCGAAAAACACCATGGCATATGGGCGATAGTCGGAGAACGTGGTGAGCATTGCGATAAATGTCGTGATCCAGACAATTGCTGCCATGATGGTGCCACACAGGGAAAGGAAGATTACGGTGAACCAAGGTCGGTACAATGCCAGTACTAGCATGCCTTCGGCAACAACGGTAAACACGACTGGAATTAGTGTGACGATACTGATTGCCCTGCAGAAATGGTTAGTTCTGTACGCCAAGTCTGATTCGCTTGGGACGGAAAGGCCTACCTTTTGAATTCAGGGGTAACGTATCTTGTATGTCGGATGGTGAAACTATACGACTGGACGCAGACCATCGATAGTCCGATCGCAGTAGTGAACGGCAACCAGAAGACCATCCCGCCATCTTTCGAGTTTTTCAGTTTCTCTTGCCATCGGAACCGAGTGCTAGAACACATTGTCTCTAGGGTAGCATGGCCGTGCTAGTATCTCTGAAACATGAGGTTAGCCCGAGTGGCATGTCGATTCTCATTATCCCGCATGAGTGAGTGACTTACTCTTGGCCGCCTGATTTCATTGGCATCACGATCGAGCAAAGCGGTCATAGTAGGCTCTGTAGTGTCCTCTTCATTTGCAGCGTGGCTCAAGTCCTGCTGCGAGTGAAAAGCCATTGCAAGTGGCCCGTCGTCATCATCGAGATCATTGTATTGTGGATGAGGCTCAGATGGGCCAAGCTCGATGTATGGGCGACACCGAGAGCAAATAGCATACAGGCCAGTTACTCCATGCACGAACGCTAATGCGGCTGGGAGGAACCAAAGGACCAACGAGAGCCAGAACAGCGGCGCACTACCATGTCTGATGAAGTCGGCGACAGTCAGCAAGGTGCATAGCAAGAGCTGAATCGCTTGCGAGACGGCGAATACCAGTAGCCTTTGGAGCTCGTCGTGATGAAAGCCGAATAGCCGGAGGCGGAGAAGCGATCGAATGGGGCAATTGATGGCTGCCAAACATATTGGTACTATCGCTATGACTTTCTCCCAATCTGGAATTGGTTCATTGTAGTAACCGTTCGTTTTCGGAACATATTTATCTGCGGTTAGAGCAATGGCATAAGCCACAGCGAGAAATAATTGAAGTCGAGCCACAACCAAACCCCGGTCGCACCATATATCATAGTAACTTGTGCTGCCAGTCGCGTCGAACAACTGTACAACAGCAATGTTCACCATCGTGTCAGCGGCATAGTGAATTCGAAGAGTGGTGCAAGAGAGGAGGTTCAGCCAGGCATACACTCGCGAGGGCATGGACACTTGGCATGCCCAAGCACTAAACACTACGTCATGGGTACTTTTGCAAATCAATTTCAGCAAGCAGAAACAGCGGCAATAGTTTATATGATCTGCTTGCAGGATTAATTGCGGACTGCACAACCTCGTGGCTGATGACAGATGATGGAATTTTGTCTCTCTTGCCAAAAGCTTAGCTTGCATGCCTTCTCGCGAGCGCCAGATGGAGCCTGCTAGTACAAGCTATCGGCTATTGAACAGGCAGCGCGTGAAGGCTGCGCCTTCTGCAACTTCTTGAGTCAACAAATCCAATCCAGCGTCATCGCGTTTCCAGTGCATCCAAGCAAATGCTGGGTGCGGATGGTGATACCTACGAGGCGTGA
>JAABUK010013141.1_pt1 | contig 10393 bp, 11 predicted proteins | sample 5559141 | NCBI WGS metagenome assembly JAABUK01 (sample SAMN10711869, study PRJNA513367) | rock metagenome | isolation source: Antarctica rocks | place: Antarctica: Victoria Land, Pudding Butte nord | collected 2016-01-03 | reverse complement strand
CGCAGTAGCCTGCGCGATGCGGGCTATGATGGCGTTTGGGGTTCTGAGCCATTTGATAGCAGTGAGAGATCAAGCAAGAGGCAGAAGATGCAGACAAGGCCGTTTGATGAATTCGAGTCTGACCGACCGATTCGCTCTTGTGAGAATTTCGAGGAGGGTTTGTACATCTCATCGCAATCTTCCGCGCGACGCGGTTCTCCCGTGCATCAAGTGGACGACTCTCAGAGATCGCCAAGAAACAAGCGTATGTGACAGCTATCGTGTCCATTGTGTGATCACTCTTTGCATTACTGACAGTTTCCTCTAGAAACCAATCCGTATGGTACCCCCACCTCGTTGACCGTCCACAGTCCTCACAAGCCTGCGACAACCAAGTATCAACCGTTCTCTATCCCAGACTCACCGCCCAGTAGGCCCGCATCATTCTATAACGAGAGTTCCTGCAAAGCCGATGACTTCGACCTCCGCAACACGAAATCAGAGTCGCCAGAATTAACTTCAGCCCTTGATTTTCCTCTTGACGATATAGCTGCGATCACGGAAAGAGAATCTGGTTCGAAAATATCTACAAACAATGGGGAAATAGCGACTCCGGCATTGTTGCTTCAATTGAAAGACCAACGAGCCTTGGAGGCTGAACCAGTAGAGTCTAGGCCTCATTCATCCGCTACCGTATTGGCTGTATCTGATAAAGTGAGTATGGTTGCTCACCCTTATTGACTGTCATTGAAATTTCGTTCGATCGCTTCCTACTTGTTGGTTATTCCTACATCACGACACTACGGAGTCTTTTATCTCTATCCGCTTGTGTAGCTTACTGATCAACCATGGGAACATGTCTACCCTTTTGCTTTTCGCTCATCCGTGCAGCTTTCGAAAAATTTAGTACTGATATGCTACTACTTTACAGCTTGCCAACGAAAGGCCTGGTCTGTTTGCCAAACCAAAACTTCCACTTTCACGAACGCCTCGAGCTAAGACACATTGCGTTGCCGATGGCGTGAGAGCGCAGTCCTTGGATATCTTCGACCCTATCGATACAGATGTGGAAAGCTCACAAGAAATACACCACATACGTAGTGCTCAAAGACCTTATTCTGACCCTTTTTTGTCGGGAGCATCTCCCTCCTTATTACCTTTCGTTGGCAAAGAACAGGATCTTGGCGACACATCTTTTGTTGTAACCCGGTTATCCAAGCCAAAGTCAAATGCCGCTGTATTACCTACCTCAGATGGGAACAACCCCAACGACCCAGGGTCTGGTGCGGAAACACAGCTACAGGCTGAAGTGCCAAGGATCATTAAGCCATTCTTTGAACAACAAGTCTTACCCAAAGCAGTTCGCAAAGCGCCTGTCTGGGGAGTAGGACAAGTAGTAGATGAACTGCTGCCGTGGGAAACTCAAGTGAAAGATAGGCCAGCAGGCGGAGCGGTGCAATATGTGGCTAAGCAGCAAGAGGCTAAGACCGTCGAGAGAGATCCCTCCACTGAGGTAATTCGAAGGGAAAGTACCCGGGTTGAAACAGAGACCGAGAGAAAAGCCGAAGAAGAGAGGGTTAACGAACAGAAAGCAGCACAAGAGCTAACCGCCAAAAAAGTAGACTTGGTAATGGAACGAGCCAGAGAGGCGAAGTTAGCATCAGAACAGACTGCTGAGAATAAAATGGTGGAGGATAAAAAAGCCAAGGCGAAGCTCGCTCGGGAGAAAAGGGCGGATGAGGACGAAGAGAATCGCAAAAGGTTGGCAGACCAAAAGGAAAGAGCAGAGAAGGATCTAGCAGAGAAGCTAGTGCAAGAGCGAAAGACAAAGGAGGCAAAGGAGAAAAAGGTTCGAAGAGGCGAAGTAGCAGCAAAGGAAAAGCAGGTACAAGCTGTGATGAATAAAGCCTGGCGAAGGGAATTGGCTGCTCAGAAAAGAGCTAGCAACGCAAAACTTGCCAATGATACAGGACCCAACCAACTAAAGCAAGCAGACAGCGCAAAAGCTTGTGAAAACAAGAAAGCTCAAGTAGATCTTGAATCACCCGTGAAAGTTAACGCAAAGGGCGCCGATCTATCACCCGAAGTGTCAATAGGAGCTAAACGGAAAGCCACACCGCAATCATTAGAAGTGAAGCTAGACAAGACACTAAAACTTGGTGAATCTTCGGATGCTAGGCGACGGAAATCTTCTACTCCTTCAAGTATACGTAGCGATCCGGACCGAGTGCGAACATCTATGACACCAGCTGTACCTAGTTCCACCCATAAATTGTTTGGCTCGAGTAATTCCTCGGTAACTGTCAGGTTAAGCGCTCAGCCATCATCATTGCGAAGCGCTCTACGACAGAATTCAGTAGTCTCTAAGAGGTCTGTTTCTTTCATAGACGAGCCGTCAGATCTTGCAAAGCTTGACAGTTCTCCAAGCACGGCAGCGGCATTGAAGTTGAACGGAGCTAGGAACACACAATGTCTGACTGAGGCGACTAAAGAGAGTGCCAAGTCACGGGCGTCTTCTGCCTCTGAGTCATCCGGGTCAGTCTCTAAGGATACATCAAAACAGTTGAAAGACATACGGAAGAAGTCCACCCCCAAGGAAAAGGTGCAAACTAAGCTCAACATTAAGCGCGATAAGAAGATGAAGGGACGTGTGATTGACCCTCCTCTCAAACTCCCAGGTCCAGCAATACCAGAAAGTAACATCATCTCCTCCGACTCCGAGATATCCATCTTGAGTGTTTCCGAAAATGAAGGAGATAGGCCACGCAATGCTAAAGCTGGTCCGAGTTTCAAGAAGAAGCCGACAAAAGCCGAAGTTGAGCCTGCCGCCAGAGCGAAGGCTTTCCCAATGTCTGCTACACCAGCTGATAAGACCTGGAAGTCAAATATACAAGACCTAGAAATTCCATCCCGTGAATTTGTCCCTAAAGTCATGGTGGAGGTGCCAATCAGAAAGTCGCGTTCGCGTTCGCCAGCTCAATATATGTCTGGACTGAACTTTGAGAGTTCCGGATCTGAATCAGAATCCGGATCCGTGTTCGACTCTGGTTCTGAGTCAGATTCCGGATCTGGTACGGAGTCCGGCTCTGGATCCGATTCCGACGATAAGCTTGACACGTTGCCTCCGGTGAAGTCAAAGAAAGATGAAGTGAAAACCCTAAATACAAAAAGGGCTGGCAGTGAGGATATCGAGATGGAAGATGCAGCCTCGGTACAGAATCCCAGCTCTGAAGTAGCCTCACATTCTTCGCGGACGTCCTCTGTTGGAAGTCAGGAGTTTAAAAAGTTTAGAAATGATAATTCCCGACGCCTTGCGCACGACGCTAGTCAACAACTACAACGCGAATGTCGTCAGTCTTTGATCACTCCGAATCCAGACAAGCTGTCAAAAACTCCTGACCTCACTGACGTCCAAGGGAAATCTTCCAGTTCTGCCATGAACTCGAGGGACTTGGATCATTCCGTCCGCCAGAGGGGAAAAGCGTCCAACAAGCCAAAGCGAGAGTCATCTAAGGAAGCTTCCAGTGCTGCGCCGAAAACCGTACATGGCTCCAATGGCCTTACTGGAAACGTTCTTCGTCCATCAAACCAGCGCTACCCAAGTTTAGCAGTGGTTATGGAGACGCCCAAGATTGAGGCAAAGCCTCGGGGCTTTGGCATGAAACCTGCTGAGCCTCAAGCAACGACGACTTCGGTTGCAGACGATAACCTGAGCTCTTCCAGTGAAAGCGAAAGTGAGAGCTCGAGCGACGAAGATGGTGACGTTACTGTGAATAGTACAACCCACAACAGTGCCGCATCGAAGAACAAGCGCGTGAGACGCCTAAATGGGGTTCTTAAACGTATGTTCTCATGGGTCGCTCCCAGTTAAACTTCACGTACTTATCTCTCCTCAGTCGCCCGCCTATCTCGTGCTCGAGGTTCCCAACAACAATGAAGTGATCCACTGGTGAATTTGTATTCCATGGATGTATTTTCCCTGTTCATTTTCCAACGTATTTGTTCTAATACCCAACGTTTCGTATTTATGGTACGCTGCTTGTGTTATGAACCAAGTAAGGGGATAATCAAACCATATCCCGTCATTATCGCACACTCCACGCATGGGTCGCCTATTATAGCATATTCACACAATTCCCAGCAATTCGTTTTCTTCACGGCTCCATGTCTCACTAGCGTTCCACTAGCGTTCCGGTACACTGGCGACAGCGTGCCGCATTCCGTGAAGATTCTTATCAGATTCGTCAGCGAAGTAGGAGGATGTTTTGGAAGAAACTTGCAGCTGAAAGCAAGGGACGGTCAACATACGACTAGTAGGCCTAGTCAGTGCAATAGGCTTCAATGTAGTGAGTATGGATAGATACAGTATCTACATGGGTTGACTGAATTGAATACAGGCCAGTCCTTCTACTCTACAAGATGAGAGTTTAGATTTCACGGCTCTATGTCTTATTGGCGTTCCCCTAGCGTTCCATTATTACTACTGATGAGCGTCTGCCACATTCCATGAAGATTCCTATCTCGATAGCGAAGTAGAGAAGTTTCTGAACTTTCTTGAAAGGATCTTGAGACTGACTTCCCAGTTTATGGCGATCAACTACTCAATGCCATAGGCCTACTCAGTGCAATGAGCGGCAGTGGGAAGGGCTTGCATGTCCATACAACCCAAATGGTTTGTAAGGAAGGCTACCTTATTTTTTAACTGCTATACCGAGCAGTGTGAGGGTCGGCTAACAGTACAACATAACATCCGGTTGTTTATGTTCCAGATATACCTCGATCGGACCAATCACAGACTCACCGCCAGCTTTATACAACGATGATAAACCCCGTTTGTTATGGCCTCTATTGCTCTTCACGTTCCAGACATGCCTTTGTTCGACCAATCAAAGATCCACTGCAAGCTTTGACAACAATCGCTGCTTCATATATACCCTTTTGTTATGACCTCCATTGCTCTCCATTGGCTTCAATCACTCCTACTCATTCCAATATCTTCAAGTCCAATTTGCTTCCCTCCTGAATAAATGGAGGCAACCCCAGTTGCCCCTGACGTCCATATGTTTGCCCTCACTCTTTCACCCATTCCCGTCTCGTCGTCGTTGACAATATGGCATTCCTCTCATTACTACTCATTGCTTTTGCAGGTTTAGTCAACGCCCAGTTTTTCACCAGTGTACTTAGCGGGAGCTCATCGGCATCCTCTCCTTCCAGCTCTGTTGCTTTGCGGTAGGTAGCCCCTGAGATGGTGCTAGATTTTTTGAGTTTGGACTAATGAGCTTGTAGAAGACTGTGGTAATGTTACCGTCTATATCACCGTTAATCCGACGTCATCGTCTGCTTCTGTACTGGCTTCGGGTTTCTCGACATTCTCTAGTCTCAGTGACGCCACCTCTGGCACATCATCCAGCCTCAGTGGAACGAGCAGCAGGATAACCAGTACAGCGAGTGGCAGTGGGATAAGCAGCAGCACTTTCGGTTCATCATCTAGCATCAGTGTGATTGCTGGGAGCTTCCCCGGTACGCCTCAATCATCTACGTCCACCTGGAACTACTAGCTCCATCTCATCAACGATATCTTCTTCCACTCCTACAGCCTCGTCCACGTCTTCATCTCCGAGCCTAGCTCCATCTTCTACCCAGCGACCGTTCAAGTCGCGGGCAACTACCGGTATGTCGACTGCTATACCTTCTAATATAGCGCGGGAGCAATTACCGCTGGAACCATGGAAGAGTGTGCTGCTGATTGTGGCACTCACGGTATCATGGGGGTGAAAGCTGGTAATCTTTGTAAGTAGAAACCACGAAACTCCCCCGTCCTGCAAACCCTATAGCTAATCTCTTACCGACTATAGGCTTTTGCATGGATGGGCTACCCTCTAATAGCGTTCCTGTCACTTCCAGTGACCCGGACCAGTGTACCACGCCACGCGCCGGGAATGCTAGCGAAGTGTGCGGTGGGAGTGATAGACTTGGCGTGTATAACTTTGTTTCGCCTGTCAGCTCGACTAGTCCTTCGGTCGTTTCGACAGGTTCGAGTAGTGCGGGTTCGTCTTTTTCGCTTTCGCCATCTTCATCGCTATCGTCGAGCTCTGCGTCAATCTCCGCCACTGGGAGCGGTTCAATACAAAGTACATTAAGTACACCGTCTTCTTCTGTGGGGGCTACGTTCTCCCTGTCAGCTTCGGTGTTTATTAGTTCTATGTCTTCTCAGTTAGGGCCATCGACCGGATTCTTAAGCAGCTCTCAGATCGGATCGCAAAAGTTCATCCAAGGTTTCAGCAACTCATACCAAACATCGTCAATTACGACTCCGTCTTCCACGTCTGCTCCTGGGTCTACAAGTTCCATGTTGTCTCAATTAGGATCATCAACAGGGTCTACGAGCGTTTCCCAAAGCTCCTCAATCTCAGTCGGCAGCAGTGGGATTACGCAAATGTCATCTCCTACCTCGTTGGCTATATCGGCTTCGGGATCAGCCAGTACAAGCTCCACTACCCTTTCAACATCGGTCGCTGTGTCCCCGACTACAAGCGCCACGGGGCTGTCGGTAACTGTTTCCGCGTCTGCGAGCTCTAGCTCCACTGCCATTTCAGCCTCAGTATCTTCTTTCGTTACTTCAAGTGCTACTACTTTGTCACCTTCGGTATCTGCATCTGTTACCGAGAGCTCCTCCGCTTCGTCGCTAACCATGTCGCAATCGGTAAGCAGAAGTACCTCAGACACGTCTTCTTCCGGCACGAGTAGCACCTCAGGTGGATCTCCTTCAGGTTCCACTTTCCTCACCATATCTTTATCCCCGTCTGTATCTTCCACGGTATCCTTGACAATGTCTCCGATATCTACCGTTACGGATGTTCTCCCCTCAACATCGACTACTAGCAACTTCCAGACACTGCCATCTACGGTATCCAGTTCATTGCTTTCTTCATCAATCTCTACCCCAGCCGGAGGCTTTTCGACTATCCTGTCTACTCAGAGCTCAGGCCTTCCAATGACCTCGTTGACATCAGGTGTCTTGTCGTCTTCTTCCGATACTTCAATGTCCGGGACCCCAAGCGTCTCGCCGCCTTCCTCACCATCACTCTCCATCAGTGGGACGTCAATATCCGTAACATCGGCCATCTCAGCTTCCGGCATGACCAGTACCCTCTCTGGCGGCCTAAGCGTGTCTATCAGCGGAACGTCAGTGATTTCGACACCCAGTAGTTCAACTTCAGGTATCACTGGAAACACAAGTGTCTTAGCCAGTGGCACCTCCATTATACCAACACCGAGCGTGTCAGCACCAAGTACTGCGACTATCTCTGGGAGTTCAACGATCTTGGTCAGTGGAACACTAGTGGTCTCCACACCCGCGACGTCCACCTTTGGTCTAGGGTCTTTGACTGGGAGCGTCAATAGTGCCGTTGATGGAACCACAGGGACCTCAACTTCTGGCATCGTAACATCTGTCATTGGATCGGGCAGCTCAAGCGTTCTAGACAGTGGCACGTCAACAATTCCATCATCCAGTGTCGTATCTTCCATCATTGCATCAGTGTCAAGCAGTCCAGGTGTTTCAATCAGCGGTCCAACTGTGATCTCAACGCCAACTGTCTCTAATTCCGAAATGGGATCCCTTTTGAGTCTTAGCATATCTACTAGTGGAACTCCCTCGACCTCGAGCCCATATGTTTCATTAAGTGGAACGTCAGTAATTTCCACACCAAGCATGTCCTCTCTCGGCATTGGATCCCCATCATCAACGTTGAGCAGTGCAACTGGCGACTCGTCGGTCGCAATGGTGTCATCTACGTCATCTACATTACCTTCTTCGATATCCCCATCCGTCTTCGCAAGCACCAGCGTATCACTTAGTGGAAGCTCGATTATCCTAGCATCGAGTATCACACCTTCCCTAAGTACTGGTCCTGCCTCGGGCAGTCCAAGCATCTCAACGTCATTCTTATCGAGCACTACGATCTCAGTTCTTCCAGGGTCTAGTGCATCGTCCACGAGCCAAGCCAGCGGCGGACCAATATCATCTCAATCCTCTATTACTTCATGTACTGGTCTTCTTTGCGTCAGTGCATCGATCCTAGTAGGTGGATCTTCGACTATGACGACTTCGGCCGCCCCTGGTTCTTTTACATCCGGTGCTGTTCCCTCGACATCTGGTGCTACTTCTTCTATCCTTAGTGCTGCGTCTCCAAGTCTATCCAGCACAGGCATGGCTGCGAGCGCCACGGGATCTCCAACCCCTACTACTTCATGTACGGGCCCGCTCTGCGTCAGTGCGTCGATATCGTTGGCTGGATCGTCGATTGCACAACTATCTACGAATTCAGGGTCAGCCACGTCAAGTCTTGGTAGTGCAAGCGGGTCCGGTGCAGGTAGTGTCGGAAGTGCTGTTGGGTCTTCCGCCTCGACTGCTTCATGTTCAGGTCTACTCTGTTCTAGTACCACCACTACGTTAAGCGTCAGTCCGTCGATCAGTGTCTCGGTCAGCGTTTCTGGTAGTGTCTCAAGCCAATCGCCGAGTATCTCAGGAAGCATATCAGCAGGCTTTTCTCCCAGTATGTCAGCGAGCGTCTCTCCCAGCCCATCGGCCAGTGTGTCGCCTAGTGTCTCCGGCAGTATCTCAGGTACTGCTTCGATCAGCGTTTCGGCCAGCGCCTCTGGTAGTGGCTCAAGCCTGTCGCCAAGTATCTTAGGCAGCATATCAGCAGGCGTTTCTCCCAGTATATCAGCGAGTGTCTCTCCCAGCGCATCGGCCAGTGTTTTGCCCAGCGTCTCAAGTGTGTCGCCCAGTATCTCCAGCAGTATCTCAGGTACTGCTTCGATCAGCGTTTCGGCCAGCGTCTCTGGTAGTGGTTCAAGCCTGTCGCCAAGTATCTCAGCTAGCATATTAGGGAGCGCCTCTCCTAGTGTGTCTGCCAGTATTCCGGCTAGTATCTCAAGTATCTCCCCCAGTATCTCTAGTAGCATTTCAGGTAGCATATCGGCCATCGTCTCTCCCAGTGTCTCAGCCAGCATTTCTGCTACTGTCTTAAGCGTTGCTCCCAGTGTCTCTGGCAGTATCTCCGGAAGCACCTCGGTCGTACAATCCACTATCTCGATGCTGTCGTATACCTCCACGCAAGTCATTCCAACATCTGTCTCTACAACATGGGTAACAATCACCACAACGGTTTCACCCAGCACATCTGGTCAACCTGTAACTGGAGGCCAATCAATGATGATGCCTACAGGCTCTGCGGGATCTTCAGGCCCTTCAGCCGTGGCTACCACCTCGCTAGCGACGACTTCACCAAGTGGTTCTGTTTGTCTACTTGGCCTCGCTTGCGCCAGCGCATCTGTAGGTTCCAGCAGCGGAACACCCCTCTCTGCGCTCAGCGCCAGCGCGTCCGTGGGCTCGAGTGGAGTTACTACAATCCCCGGAACAACTAACAGCAGTTCGTCTGCTACTGCCAGCCCAACGAGTCTTTCAGTCAGCGTCAGCGCATCTGCAGGAACCAGCGGCGGGACAACTCTCAGCGCCAGCCCCAGTCTAACGATTGCTTCGGGTGGCGGAACATCCATCCTTGGGACTACCGTCACTTTAGCTTCTACCACTCCAAAAAGTTCCTCTATAAGCCCAAGCATCTCAGTCAGCTCGAGTGGTGGAACCGCAGTTCTAGGGACATCAAAAACCATCGGCGCCTCCACAAGCCTTACGAGCCCTTACATCTCTCCATCAGTCTCCGTAGGCTCAAGTAGCGGAACAATCGTAAAAGGCACCACCGTCACCGTCACCCCCGCCTCCGCCACCTCCACCCCCATCACCGTCTCTCCCACCCCCATCCCCTCCTCAAGCCCCCTCCTCACCGCCTCCCTCTCCGCCTCCGCCTCCGTATCCCTCGGCGCCGCCTCCCTCGGCACAAACGGCCTCAGCGCCTCCCTCGCACCCTCCGCATCGCTAGGTCTGGGCGTGAGCGCGAGCGCGAGCGCCAGCGCGAGTGTTGTAGCGACTGTGAGTGGTAGTCTAGGTCTGGCCACTGTTACCCCATCGACGACCGCGGCGGTTGCGGGGAACGGTGTGAAGAGTTCGACCGCGACGGCGGCGGTGGCGGCGGCGACGAGTACGCCTAGCACGTTGGTCACGAAGACGGCGCAGTCCAGTTCGACGACGGGGCTCGTGGGCGGGCTGGTAGGGTCGAGAGTCGCGGCGGTGGCGAGTGTGCGCGTTAGGGGGAGGGGGAGCGACAGGGGGTGGTAGTTTTGGTTTGGTTTCTTGTGGCGAAGTATGTGTAGTGTGCTATTCGTGTGTGCCGCAAAGGGCGGGGGTGTCTTCTTTTTTTTTTCTTGGGCAGGGGTTATGCCGACCTGAGAAAGGGGGGTTTTTTATGATAGATAAACTCAATCATGCTCGTTCATCGTAAATTATTCCCCC
>JAABUK010013140.1_pt1 | contig 10394 bp, 14 predicted proteins | sample 5559141 | NCBI WGS metagenome assembly JAABUK01 (sample SAMN10711869, study PRJNA513367) | rock metagenome | isolation source: Antarctica rocks | place: Antarctica: Victoria Land, Pudding Butte nord | collected 2016-01-03 | reverse complement strand
GTACCACCGTTGAGGCAGCTTCAATTTTGAGTAATGGCTCGAACCAATTTGATATTGTATTGGCAGAGGTGGGTGTGCTGGTATCTGCCACACCATTGGTAGCTGTTGTTCGTTGTCACTGGCTGTTGTTTAGCTTACAGCAGCCATCAAGCAAACACTGCTGCTTCTCCAATGCACTTGTTCAGGAGGTGATGCTTGCAGGCCAAAGCAGTTGCAAAAGAAAGTCCTGCTTTTGTACACTCTTTGAATGGCCTGCCGCTGGTGCTGATGTCAGAGGGAGGCAGCGCCAGTGAAGTTTGGAAGAGCATTGAGCTTGGTGCTGCTGAATACCTGGAGAAGCCGTTGTCCACACTCAAACTCCGAAACATCTGGCAGCATGTTGTGCGCAAGGTGGTCATCATTCAGCAGCATCACTGTGGATACTGGCATGCTATTCACTCAACACAGCTTCCATTTTGTTCAATGATCACTTTGGGATTACATGTAAAGTTTTGGCATTGTTTGCAGATGATGCATGGCTGTGAGCAGGAAGATTCTTCCTGTAAGCTGCCAGGCAGAGACAGTGCTCATGCCTCATCATCTTTCCTCCAGCAGGTGTGTTCACTAGATGCTGCCTCAGATGCTGCCTCAACTACATTGTCTGGCTCTGGATGCAGCCAACAGCAACAACTGTATTATGTGACTCAGTTTGTTGCCCAGAAGTCTCTGTTCTGCTTGAAATGCTTTGTTGTGTTTGAGCGCGCATGCTCTAGTTGTGCTGTATGGTCGGTCATGCATGGTCGGGGCATACTGTGTCTTACTGTGTCTTACTGAGGCTTACATGTGTGTATGGATACAGAAATCCACCTCGCAACCTGGTTCGCCAAGCACGCCTTCAGCCCTCAGTTCTGGCGTAGATCATGACTTCACTCTGGTTGATGACAGCCTCAAAAGCTTCAAGCTGTGTGAAGGGGTCTCCTCATCCTCTCATTCAGGTACTGTGCTCAAAGCTGTCATTGTCAGCATCACTTTTGTCAGACTTTTGTGCATCTCATGTACCTTCAGTGATAGCTCATCTTCCATCATGCCAGTGTCACTGGTTTCTTACAGACCCAGTCTCATACCATTGTGACTGGTTTCTTACAGACCCAGTCTTACTGCTGACACCAAAAGCTGTTGAGCTCGTGCTGACGTCATGTGTGCTGTTCTGCAGATCCTAGCGAACCGTTCTTGCCAGACATCACATCAGATACCTCAGACAGTAAGCCACTTCTTCTTCAGACCACTGCTAGCACTGCCCATGTGGACAGCACACCAGTTCCAGCCGCCAAGAAGCTGCGCAGAAGCAGCACCAAGGACAGCAGTACAACCACCGCCCACACGGCTTCTGTCACCCACCGACCCCCCTTGGCAATCCGCCCTGCCCCTTCAAGCTTCCCAATGATGAGTCAGCCCGTTATGGGTATGGGTGGGGGTCAGTGGGGTGGGTACCAGAACATGACGGGTTATGTGTGGGGTACCCCTATGGCAGGTGGTTCCATGGACAGCTCCAGCAGTTGGCAGGTGTGCATTCTTACCCATCTGTCTGAGCAGTTGTGCCAGTCTGTCTCCTGTACCTGCGAAAAGTGCTTGTGGGCATCACACACAGATCCAACGTGGCAGGAAGAAGGCGCTTTATTGCTGCACAAGTCGGTGATCTTTTGTTGGCCATAGGCCCTGCTCAACCTGCGTATGAGCTGGCTGCCCATGTTTCTGCAAGCATGCGCAAACAGCAATTTCAGCACTTGTGGCTCTGCATTCCTCCACAGCTAGCCGTGGTAAAAATTCAGCCCTACTGTTACTGGTGCACCTTTGCTGAAACCAACAGGTCTTGCAGTCCAGATGCCGTGCACTTGTAAAGGGGGCTTCCTGCTGCACTGGCATGTGTTGTACGGCAATGCAGCACCTTGTGCTCTTCCTTCACACTACTTGCAGTTGCTGCTGAGCTCAACGCAAAGCACCACCCCACCTGGTTCCCTAGGATGCCAATACTTTCTTTTTGTGGGCTGTCTCAGCAATCCATCATGCTGCAGGTTCCACCACATGCATCAGCAGGTGGTCTCGATCGGCATCATAGCCTGCCAGTAGGCAATTCTATGAATCCCTTTTACAGTCAGACCAGCTGCAATGCTGGTCCCATGGAGCTTGACCACAGCCTGAGTTTGGACCTTGGGACAAGCGACACAGTACTGAGCCTAGACTTAGGCGCTACTGAAACAGTTTTGGATACTGTTCCCGCCTTTGGCAAAATCTGTTTTGATGGCTTGCCAGGATCTACAACCCCAAAGAGTCCCCCCATCGGTCTGCAGCTCAGGAAATCTGAGTCCTTCCTGGATTTGATAAATGAGCATCTCAAGCATGCCAACTCAGCCTGAGTAGTGAGCTGAGCCCAATTTTGAGCCCCTTTCAGCTGCAGTCTTATTCTGTTCTTTGCTTCCATGCTGTTCTGGCTTGGACTTGTTGCATCGGATTTTGCTGGTTGCTGAGAGCAGCACCTGAGTTGCAACAACGGCTGCTGTAGTCGTCTGAGAGTAGTCATGAGGGAAGAGTATTGGCAATTCCATGCACAGCGTTGAGGAAGCTGATTACAGCACATGAGAAGAATACCTAGTTGAGTCAATGCCTGGCCCTTGTTTGCGTTGGAGACCAGTGAGAGAGCCCCTGATTTCCTATCTTGCTCTTTCAATTATTCACCTGTTTTCCATTCAGAATTGTGTCGTTAAGTCACAAAACGATTCCAAGTTTTTTTCCATTAAAAGTCTTGCTGCTTGATGTTATCGTCATTTTTTTCTGACTCCATCTTTTCAAGCCAGTAACTGTTCTGTTATTGTTTCATTGGGCCCATGGCATCTGAAATGGACGCAGTTTCATGGCCAGAGTCCAGCCTTCTAGGATACGGCTGAGTAAGCAGGAGCTGCTCTATTTGCTGTGACAGTGTTGCTTCAGTTTATTGCTTTGTTGTCCTGTTGGAATTGTTATGTTTGCATGTGTGCTTATAAGCTATTAGGCGAACCTCATTGTGAAGCACATTTGTGCATCTGTGGTTGGAACAGTGTTAGGTCAACAGCGTTTAGGGGAGAAACCAGTCTGCTCAAAACTAGTATGCTATACGATACACAGTCAGGTGTCTTATTGAGCATGTCCTGCTGACAAGTTGGTGATGTAAGACACAGTCCTACACGTTAGCTCTGTAAAGCAGTTTGTGGTAGTCTGTAGTTCTTGTGAGTGCGTCATTATAAAATTGACTGACACATGAGATTTTCAGCCAAAGCATGGCAACCTCTGCTTGTCTCAGAGTGCCTTGTGGCGGTTGTCATCTTGTCAGATCGGAAGCGACTGGCTGTGCCGCAGCAGTTGCATTGAGCAGAACCCAGTGGCCCGTGGGGCACCTTCTGTCCAGCCTCTTCTGACAATAAATTTGTCCCTTTGCGCTGTCGCACGAAGGAAGGAGGTTCAGGTCTGCAGAAGTCAACCAGAATGCGCATGTCCTTTTGCACGCCTGGGCACCATTCGTGTCTGGGAAATTAGGTTCATATTGCTTGTGTCTGCATCAGTTTGTTTTGGTGGCAGGGCCAGGAGACATGCATACATCTCCTGGACTCTGTGTTGCGTACATGTGTCCCAGTCAGGCCTCCAGCATGTACGTGATGAAGCATTATGACCCCAGAGGCTATGCAGTGTTGTCATTGCACAGGTGCGCCCAGGGCCATTCTGGGCGCGCCCCACTTTGTCGCAACGATGCTGCTGATGCATTGCAGGTCCTTTTTGTTTTTCTTCACGGCGTTGTTTGGCAGAACATACAGTACCTCTACATAAAAGACGCTCAGCTCAGCTTCAGCCGGTCACGAGTGCATGTGTGCCTGCAAGCCCTGCTTGTGCCTGAGTTGGACTTCGACCCTGGGACTATCTTCGCTTCCTCCTTCCACCTTTCATAAGACCGTTTCTACTTGCCTTCTACAGGTATTCCTCACCACATACACCTCCCTATCGTGCTTGGTGCTGCACGACTGCTCGTGACCGGCAGCGCTTTCGACAGCTTATGGACGCTCCAACATCCAACTCAGCCTCAGCTCAGCTCACAGACAGCGGCATACGCGGCTCGACAGCTTGCCCATTCGTTCGCAGCCGCATAACACAGCCCATTTCTCATACTTGCTTTCCTGTTTTCGCTACTTTTCCGCAGAGCATTCTTGCATCCACACTCACACATCTAGACTAACTTGTGCCATATCACAGACTTGGCGTGATTGCTCGTGCGGGTGAACGCGGATCACGTGCAGGGAAACACTAGAAGTCAACCAGCCCGCGGCCACAGCCATGAGGAAGAAGACAAATACAAAAGAGTTGTGACTACCTGCTTGGAGAGCATTACCACTGTCGACTCGAAGATTCCAACGTAAACTTTGCAGCCCCCCTTGGTTGTGATCCGTGTGGGATCACAAAGCCCGTAACACGTTCAAGCACGCGCTACTTAGCCCTGAAGGCTGATCACCCTTGTCATTCAGCTTGTGGAAAGTTACTATAACCGCAGGCTGGCGGCTTGCTGTGAGGCGTGGTACCTGTTGAAAATACCAAAACAGCTGCTGTACTTAGCCTATTTGGGTAGCTGCTCGATTGTGCATCTAATGGTGCAAACGACCGACGCTAGTCCTAGCGACATTGGCGTCGGCCCTATCGCTCAGGCTGCCTTGGACCTAGAAACACAAGGCTGGGCAGTTGTGCCCGACGTGCTGTCCACTGTTGAATGTGAAGAATACGTAAGTGGGGCGTGGACGTGGCTTGAAAGTCTCGACACTGGCATAAAAAGAGATGACCCCGCAACTTGGGGTGATGACCGCTGGCCGTCCAGCTTCAGAGGCATCATCAACACGTTAGAGGTGTCTCACCAAGACTTTGTTTGGCGTGTCAGGCAAAATCCTAGAATCCTGCAGGTAGGAGAGGCATGATTGTTTTTTGCAGCATTTGGCAAAGTTTGTTTTGTCTCCCTTTGTTGGAGCAAATAACACGATGCTGCTGCTGCTGCTGCATGATGGTAGCATCCAGTAGCTGGATCATGCTTTCTCACCCATGTCAACAGTACAGTCTGTCAGTGCGACAGCTCCAATACATTCACTCAACTCAAGCATGCTCAGTGGTCTCCAGCTCAGGCCACAGCATTTCCAATGCAGGTTTTTGAAGGCTTGTGGGGTACAAATGAGCTTCTGTCCTCCTTTGACAGCATCAACATCTTGAAGCCAGGCCAGCATGAGTCCAGCACAGATGGGTGGCTGCACGTGGATCAGGCTCCCCTCAGAAAAGGAGTAGCTTGTATACAGGGCTTAGTCAACATGGTGGATGTCAGTCCTGAGACAGGTCAGTCAGAGCTGCAGATGCTTCTGGTGCATCCAGATCAGCACATCCTTGTAACGCAGTGCATGGCACTCATTGTAACCCAGTGCATGACAATCACAAGTGCTCTCTGGTATACATTCAGTTGTCTTGCCAGAGGCATGGCTGAGTGCAAATGCAAGCTTGGTCACAAATCATGCCTGGTTACTTATCATGACTGGATACTAATTTTGACCGCCCTAATGCTGAGGCCATGAAAGTGCACAAGTCATCAGCACATAGCAAGCTGTCTCATGCAGAAGAGTCAGGAATGTGTCGCAAAAAGAATCATCTTTCATTATGGCACCCCAACACACTTCATCTTTGATATGCTAACATAAAACCTCATGCAGACACTTTCTCAGGAGTGCAGGTATCTGACCCCATGGGGAGACACATGTTTAATGAACGAATGCATGAATGAATGCATGTATGTGTGAGTGAATGACTGGTGTGCATCATGTCTGCAGGCACACTGCTTGTCAAGGACGGCAGCCATTCATCACACGAAGACTTCTTCCAGAATGCCACGGTGCTCAGCGAAGAGCAGAAGAAGCAGACCGAGGACTTCTACAAGTTTCAGCATCAAGAACGGGACTATTTCCAGAAGTTTGAGAACAGGGCGCTGAGCGCCAAAGCTGGGTCTCTGTTTCTGTGGGACAGCAGATGTGCGCATCAGAACCTATTGCCAGGTGAGACAATGTGATAATGACAATAAAAAGTAACAATGATGATGATACTATTTTCTAGCTCATGTCGAGATGGGTACATGCAGGACAAGTCCTGTCAGATGATGCAAGCTGTTTGACATATGATGAATCCCATTGCGTGAAGCATTCATTGCATCACCTATGATGCAAATGCCTTTGTTTAACCTCAATCTACTCCCCTCCTGTATCCTCCCTGCACCTATATCTCTCTGTTTGGTCTCCCGTGTTACCGTTTATGTCAGGCTGTGTTGTTGTACGTTTTGCTATAAAACTTGTAACAGCAGCTTCTGTTGCTGCTGTTAGCACTGATGAGTCTTCCTGCCTTTATCATACCACCCAATCCATTGTGCGTTTCTTGGACTTGCTGTTGGTAAGTGTATACACCCAGCTAGTTTTCTTTGGGGGTGCCTGCACCTAAAAAACCCTAAATCTACTATGTTGACTTGAAACACTCCAATCCTAGATATTGAGCCCATCACAGCATGAAATGTGGCGCTGCAGGGAACACAGACAAGTGGAGGCATGTTGTCTACACCTGCTATCAGCCAAAAAACTTGGCCACAGAAAAGGACCTGGCCCTCAAGAGGGAAGCTTACAACGACAGACGAGTGACGACGCATTGGCCTTCAATGAATGTGAAGCTGTTTCCAAAGGAAGGCAACAGCTATTATGGAGCACCTGGTGCCAAAAAGCCAAATTTTCTAGTCAAACACACCAGGGAAAATGTAGAAACTGATATGACGAAGCAGCTAGCAGGTGTTAAGCCATATCCCAGGGAGAGCATTCGCAACAGCACCCCATTGATCCATCTGTCTGTGTAGGTGATTGGATCTTAGCTTAGGCAAATTGATAATGGTCTGTTGTGAATTATGCTTTTGTGTGTGATTACCGGTCCTTCGTTTGCTACCAATAAAAAAACAGCTTGTATAGTATTATACATCAGTTAGGCAGGTGTTGATTGGACAGCTTTCTCATTTGAGCTTGAAGCTCAAGAAGTTCTCAGTATGAGTAAGGATAGCGCAGGGGCTTCAAAAGCGGCTGACAAACAATATCATTGCAGATGGCAGAGTACAAGTTTATAAAGCAGAACAAACGTGTTGTTGGTACAGGACAATGCAAGATATTTGTGATAAAATGTTCTGCTCTTGAGTGACAGGAGTTGTTTCAGATGATATGACATGTTCACATCTCAAATGCAGTGAAGATTCCCAGCAGCAGCAGGCCTTCACAAGCATCTTGCACAGTCTCCGAGATGCATTTCAATGCATTGCGCAGCCTAACACAGCTTTGCATGACTGCATACTGTACACAGCACACTACTTAAGATCTAAACATTTCACTGGGCTCTGCAAATCAGTGCATCCTTGGGGACGTGTATCTGAGATCCAGTCTATCAAGGAAGCATCTTGCACTGGCAACGCTGTCAAACATCGTTTTCGAGCACCATTTCAGCATACGAACAATGCTAGGTTCTCCCCTGATAATAGATACATTTTCTCATTACTCCTCAGGACTCAGCCCATACTCCTTCTTCTGCACGCCCATGATGGAGCTGACCCTCAAGCGCACCCCATGCTTAGCTTGTAAGGTAACCCAGGCAACCTCCTCTTCTTCAACAAACTTTTCTCTTTGGACTCCCTCTGGCAGCTGGAAGGAGAAGTTCCTAAGGAACACAGCAAGAACAGTGCGCAGTTCTGCCATAGCTAGGGCTTGGCCAATGCAGTTTCTAGGGCCGCTGCTGAAAGGGTTCCAGCTGCCATTGATGCTGCGGCGATTGCCTGTTGGAGTTGCATCTGGATAGGCTGCAGGCAAGCAGCACATTGTCTGCTGTATTACAGCACCATCTTGCTTGTTGCTGCTTGCTGTGTCATGCTGTTGTTGCAAGCAAACCTCAACAAAGACTGCCCTGGCTTGGTGTATAACTCATGAATGCATCTGTTTTGACCATTAACAACAAGCAAGCACCCAATCAATGACAAGCAGGTATGACACAAGCAGCAACTTTAGCTGAGACAGCAAGCAGCAGCAGCAGCAGCAGCAGCAGCAGCAGCAGCAAACAAATTGCAGCAGCAGCAACTGGGAAGAAAGCAGCATAAGAGCTCAGAACGCTACCTGACTGCTCCAGATTGTCTTCCATATTGGACTCTGCAAGCCAGCGATCAGGCCAGAACTTGTGAGGGTGAATGTAGTTGTGGGGGCTGACGTGCATGGGGTAGGGTGCCAGCATGAGGGGGGTACCCTGAGGGATGCGATACCCCATGATCATCATGTCCTTGTCAGCCTCCCTACACAAATGAAGACAATGAAAGTCAATCATTGGCAAAAGTTGCACATCATGTTTGTGAGTCCAGTGAATTTTACCAAACATCATACCTTAACACATACTAGTGATTGAGGGCAAGAGGGGCAGGGCTAAGCTGACAGACTGACGACAGACAGCACAGTCCTTTGTCTATCTGCCTAGAACATAGTTTGCATACCTAGCATGCAGACAACACAAAAGGGGGCTGTTGTACTTCAAAACACCTGTCTTACACTTACTCAAAGGGGGGTCTGCCTGAATGCATGAGTGACTGAAAGAACGGACAACAGGACAGAAGGAAAGAACTGAACAAATGACTGGGTTGAGCCTGGTTTAACCTTGCCTGACAGAGTGACATAACATTCAGTAAGAACTAGCGTTGGGACATCAGACGTCGGACTTTTGCCCGCTAAAGAACAAGAGTTGCAATCCTTCCAGGAGAATAGTCCTGGGTTTGAATCTCACACGTTACACTTGCCTAACAGATCCAATGGGCGCAGTGGCATGCAGCCGCAAAGCTTCCTTGGCGATAGCATCCAGCATCTTCAGCTTGCTCAAATCTGCAACAGCAACAGCCAACTTTACACCCTGTTTCCACAGATTGGTATCCTGCTTTAGGGAAACAACCAGACCTAGGGAAGCAGTGACAACTATCATAGGGTTACATGCTTGACAGGTGCTGAGTCCATGGCCACTCAGCACTCAGCTGAGCGGCCTTGGTCAGTTGGTCATGTGAGTTGCTGTGAGACTGCGCGTGACCAGCAGGGTACAACCAGTGGTGAACCATGTAGAAAGCAACAAGTCAAAGAAGATAAGGCAGGAAAAGGCACAAAGCTTGAAGCGTAGAAGGGCAAGGTGTGCCTCAACCCTTCCATTGTGACAGGTGCAAAACACAACAGACAGCAAGGGCATAGCACAGCACAGAGAGGGCTCATGATAGCACAGACGCACACCTGCATAGTCAAGGGGCCTTGGGGGAGGGGAGCCTGGGGAGGCTGCCAACCCTGCCTCTTTCAACTCCTCTTGCACCCTGACCTGTCACATTGCAGCACAATCTGGCACTGCCAACAAGAAAGCAGACAGTCAGGACACACACACTCTGCTGTTTGAGTGCTGCTGCAACTGCATAGCATGTGATGGCTGTAGCCTTGGGCCATAGCATGCTGTGCTGTGCTGTGCTGTGCTGTGCTGCGCTGTGCTGCGCTACGCTGTGCACAGCGTGCTGTGTCGTGCTCTGCCAGGCTGTAAGATGTTGTGCTGTGCTGTGCTTTGCTGTGCTGCAGCATGCCAGACAGTTCAGCCTGCTCATGTTTTTGGCTTATTGCTGTCTGTCACAGGTGGCTCAACGACAACCATGCTTGTATGGTATGCATGAGTCAGGGCCCATTGTAGGCCTGATTTACATGGTGCTTGTGCAGCAGCTGACTTTGGGTATAGACATTTGAGTACATAAACTGACAGACAAAAACCAACAAACAAACAGATTGGCACGCAGGCAGACAGACAGAGAGACAGAGAGACAGAGAGACAGACAGACAGACAGACAGACAGGCAGGCAGGCAGGCAGGCAGGCAGGCAGGCAGGCAGGCAGACAGGCAGACAGACAGACAGACAGACCTGAATGGTGGGGTCAGCAGCCAGCTCAAACAGGGCCCAGGAGATGGCATGTGCCGTGGTCTCAAACCCTGCCGCAAAGAAGATGCCTGCGTTGGCGGCTAGGGTTTGCACAGGTATGGGTCCGCCATCCTTGTGGCTCACAAAGCGACTTAGGCAAGCCCACAGCGAGGTGTCGCTCTCGGGTTGCACCCCTCGCTCCTGGATGATTGCTGCCAGCTCATCATCTTTCTGCAGTGTCATGTGTCTCAGGTCAGGCAGGAAGATGAGGAAGAAAACCAAAATAATGATAATGGTAATGGTAATGATAACGATAATGATACGGACGATGATGATGATAATTTACAGAGGTTCCAGCTAATCACTCTTGCCATACCTCCTAG
>JAABUK010013139.1_pt1 | contig 10395 bp, 9 predicted proteins | sample 5559141 | NCBI WGS metagenome assembly JAABUK01 (sample SAMN10711869, study PRJNA513367) | rock metagenome | isolation source: Antarctica rocks | place: Antarctica: Victoria Land, Pudding Butte nord | collected 2016-01-03 | reverse complement strand
GAGCGAAGAACTCCTGCTTGTGTTGGCGAAAGACATCGGCCACTTCCAGCCGATAACCCGTTATGAGACCTGTTGATAGCTCGCCATTCTGATCAATCGGCTTCAACGTGAGCGCGTCGAACGGATTTCGAACAGCCTGCAATCTCCGCGTAGAGACGTGAAGGTACCTTGCCGTGGTCTGGATGTTCGCATGTCCAAGCAGAACCTGAATCGTGCGAAGATCGGCGCCCGCGTCCAGCATATGAGTAGCGGAGGCATGACGAAACAGGTGCAGATGAACGCGACGTTCGATAGCGGCCCGTTTACCAGCCTCAAAACAGAGAAAACGAATCAAGCGATCATCGAGAGGCAGGGCGGGATTGCGCCCCGAGGGGAACAGCCAGTGTTTCGGCCGGTAACAACGGAAATAAATGCGGAGCCTTTCGAGCAGCGCCGCTGAAAGCCCAATCTGGCGGGGAACGCCTCTCTCACTCTGGCGGACATGCAGCAGCATCCGTTTGCTATCGATATCGTTGACCGGAGATGCTGAACTTTACTGCATCGCAAGGCTGTCGCGTAGAGTGTTGCAAGAATGGTCCAGTGCTTCAGGTTCAGAGTAGAGTCCAGGACCCGGGTGAACTTCTCCACGCCAAGTACTCGCGGCAGTATCGGCCGTCTTTGAGGTAGATTGAATCCACTTGGCCCCACAAACCTTTTCAATTTCAAGGTCTTCGGTCGAGCACCCACGCGTTGCTCGCCGTAGTCCGATTCCGGAACGCTAGTCGTCGCCCGTCCGGGGATGGCACGGCCCAGCCCTGAATATCGCCTAGCAAGTAATAGCGCCCATCGGGTAGAACAAAGAACATCCGCTCCCCGATCTCAGTCTCGGACACGGCAAACCAGCCGCTCCCATCCGCAGCCCAGATTGCTCCTTTGATCTCCCCAAGTCCAGGCAGAGTCAATTCACGCTCGTGAGGTTGATCCGCTCCGCGGGTTAAATCCAGCACGCGAAGGCGGGCGAAACGCGAAAAGTGGATCGGCATTACCACCTGCGTGCCATCTGGAGAAAGGTCCCAATCGCCCAGAACGTTCCGCATCCACGAGGTGCGCGCTAGTTCGCGGCCTTTACCTCGCACGGGGTCCAGTTCGTAGTATGCGAAGATTTTGCCCGCGCTTGTGGTCCTCAAGACGCAACGGCCGCCTCCTACGGAGCATCGAAACTCATCCAGCATTCCTCCGATGGGAACAGGTTCCGGAGTCCCTCCCTCCAACGGCACGCGCATTAGTCGGAATTCTCGCATCTTCGTGTCGTCTGGTCGGACTGCATACAACACGGTGCGACCGTCTGGAGCCAGTTGTGCCAGCACCTCAGCCTGCCGCGTCGCGACGATGGTTTCGGGCGTCCGTTCGTCCAGGGACTGCTTGAAAAGATCGAAATTGCCATTTCGATCCGACTCGAAAATAACGGCCCGACTGTCCGAAGTCCACGCGTGGGCATAGTTCGTCCGCTCGTCCAGCGTAAGCCGGCGAGTGTTCGCGATGCGCGGCGGCGAGCGCGAAAAGTCTCCGACGAAGATAGTATTCTGGTCCGACCTTTTGACCACCATGATCCGCTTTCCGTCAGGGGTCGCACTGAGGCTCAGGAGCGCCGTTCGATTCTCCGGCATCTCAGCAATTTTCTGTGGCTCCCCGGTAAATGCGCCGGTCGCGGCATCGGTTTTCACTTCCCATACGGTCCTACCGGCATTGAGGTACGGATGGTCAGATCTCACAAAGAGAATACGACCGTCTGAGAGCGACGTGGCCGTGCCCATAGGCATGCGGGGGGTCTGTGCGAGTATCCGTCCGGTGCTTACGTCGGCGGATTCGTATCGCCATCCGTGCTCTGTGTCGGTTGCCGGGCTGGGGATGTCGGTCTCGGCCCAAAGACGGCGGCGTTGGTAGGCCAGTCTCCTTCCATCTGGTGACCAAAACACCAGAAGAAACAACTCCTCCTGGCCACCCAAAACCTTCCGCGCCGATCCCCCGCCCACGTTCATGGTCCAAAGCTCCGACCGGTCTTCATTGATGAATGCCACGAGTGTTCCGTCGGGCGAGAATGTCGCGCCGCGAGCGCCCGTACGCAAGAGTCGGGGAGCTCCGCCAGCGGCGGCAATCATCCAAACCGCAGGTGTGTTGCTGGTAACGGAAAAGCCGCTTGCCAGCAGATTTGTGCCGTCCGCCGACCACACTAGCCGGTCCGTTATGAAGTTGGTGGGAGCGGGGAGCGCTTTCGCCCCATCATTATCGGTCGCGCGCACAAAAATCCCGTCGATATTAGCGTACGCGGTGGATCGTCCGTTGGGAGAGATCGCCGCCGCAGTGGCTCGGTTCTCCGCTATTAATGTGGTGACTTGCCGGAAGACGGGTCCGTCTGCCGGTCGAGCCGTTCGCAGCCGCCAGGCAGCCACCCCTCCAACCAACACGAGCCCAATCGCCGCCCACACTCGGGCCTTCGCCCAAGGTCCGGCTTTTAACACTCCCGCCGCTCGTTCCAGATCTGCAAGTGTTTGCGCGATTTGTTTTGCGCCGGGCCGCGCCGCTGGATCTCTCGCGAGCGTCCGCAGGATCAAGCGGTCTAACTCCACGGGAATGGCCGCATTAAACGAGGACGGCGCGACTGGCACGCGGGGTGGGCTCGCCTTCAAGGCAGCGATGGGCGAACCGCCCAGGAACGGATGTTGTCCCGTGGCGTGCTCGTATAAAACTACGCCAAGCGAGAAGATGTCGCTCGCGGGCGAGATCGCCTTGCGGAGCGCCTGTTCCGGGGACATGTACCGCAGAGTGCCGACCAGACTGCCCGGGTCAGCCGGGCCGGACGCAACGCGCCGCGCCAGACCGAAATCCACGATCTTCACATATCCGTCCTTGCGAAGAAGGATGTTCTCAGGCTTTATATCGCGATGGATTAGGCCCGCTTGATGGGCAGCCGCGAGCGCATCAGCAATCTGTCGGCCGAGCTTGATTACGCGCTCCGCCGTTTGTGCGGTCCCACGAAGCGAGCGCAAGTCGTCTCCCTCAACCAGTTCCATCGCGATGGCGAGACCGGCGCTCGAGTCGATCACTTCATAAATGGTCAGAATGTTCGGATGATTCAGGGCGGATGCCGCTTTTGCTTCCTCTACAAACCCCTTTACCGCGGCCGGATCGCCGATGCTCTTGGCACGGAGGAATTTCAGCGCCACCCGGCGGTCGAGGTCCGTATCCTGGGCAGCATAGACTTCTCCCATACCGCCCCGGCCCAGTAGCTGGGCAATCTGATAGCGCCCGACCTGGGAACCAGTTCGGTCTTCTAAGACGCATTCAGAAGGCTGGCTTTCCTCTTCCGCCAAGGCTGTAAGGAGCTCGAAAACCTGGTGAGCGACTTCCGGATCACGGCTCTGGGATTCCACAAACGCCGGTTGTCGATTGGTGGGGATCTCCCGAGCGGCATCATAAATGCGCCACGCGGTATGCCAATCTTCGGACGTCATAGTATCGGTTGAGCTTTGCGGGCTATCCGGTCAGCCCAGTTGGCCTGCAGCCACTGGCGCGCATATGTCCAAGAGGCAACCACTGTCCTCGGCGAACACCCGAGCTCGTGGGCAATCTCTTCACCCGTTAAACCCTCAAATACTTTCATTTCGACCACCGCGCGCAGAAGTGGCTCAATTGCCTCCAGTTTAATCAGGGCATCTTCGACCCGCTGGAGTGCTTCCCCTCCGAAATCAGAAGACTCATCAGCATCGTCCCATTCCACCCGCTCCACGCGGCTGGACAGGCGTCGCGCGTGATGGATTAGAAGGCGGTCCATCATCTTACCCGCGAGCCTCATAAACGCAGCTCGTTCTTGCTGATCGACGTATTCACGGGCAGGCAGCCCGCTCATCTTCAACAGCTCCAGGTAGAGCTCATTTACAATTGCGGTTGGCTGCAGCGTATGGTTGGCTCGCTCGCGCTTCATCTTGGCTGCTGCCACCCGCCGCAACTCCGGGTACAGAAATTTGACCAGCTCCTTTTTAGCTGCGTCGCTCCCGTGACGCAAATCGCGCATGAGTTGAGCTAACGTCTCGGAGGTCGGTGCAGGCTCTGGCAACGTAATCCGCTCCTTCAGATCTTAGTGCAGAATAAGGTTGAACTTTATACCTTAATCTCTGGATTTCGCAAGAGACTTCCTCAGCGTCCGGTAAAGCGGATTGGGTGAGAGGCGCATTGCCGCATCCAGCCACACATCGTCTTGTCGCTCAGTTCAATTCTTGAGCGCCGGACATGCTTTAGCGAATTGCGAATCTAACACCAGCTTGGGTTTAGTGCAGGCTATGACAACGCCATAGCTGTTTAAACTTCAATTCAAAATGAGGTCGCAAAATTCTTTCAGTTTCCTTTGCGCAATCTGGAGGCCTGCTCGCCCACAAAGAGACAAGGAGCTTGATGCCAATCCAAGGACAACAAAAAGGGGCGACAGCTGGCGAATGCCGTCTACGTCTCGCCATCGATCCGCCCCACCGGGGAACACGATGTGCGCCTAACGCCATTACCTCTAATACCCTACGCACGGCACCAGCGACCCGACTCAAAGGAGAGTCCAGAACCCAAATGAAAATTGACACTGCATTCGCACGCTACAGGCTCGCCATCCCGTTAGTCTTATTGGGCCTGGCGGCCTTCCCGCACCTGGCCAACGCCCAGACCAGCAACGGACAGGCCCCTAGACCCTTCTGGAATTTCGCCCACAATCCCAACCGAATGTCCGATGTAGATGCCACTATTGCGAACGGCGGCAACGCTCTCGAGCCAGACATTATGCTGTTCCCCAACCCTGCCTGCAATTCTACGTTTTTTAACTTGTACGGCGGGCCGGTTTCGCCATCCAACCTGTACGTGTATCACGACGCCACCTGTCCGACCCGAAAGCCAGACACCGTGGAGGATTACTTGGACCATGTCCACGCCGCCGTAAAGAATGGGGGCAACATTGCCCTGATTGCTTTCGACATCAAGACGAAAGCGGCGCAACCCGACTTGATCAAAAAGTTACACGATGCTGCGCTTGCACACCTCAACAATGGCCAGGATGGCGTGAACGTTAGTATCTTGTATAGTGTCGGCAGCTTCTCAGACGCGCAGGCCAACGGTGCGGTATTCTCACAGATCAGCTCGGTCCTCCGAGACAATGAGGGCATTCAGATCGATGGCGAGAACGATCCAAGTATCGTCTATAACACGTTGAGACCCCAGTCGCCAAGGATTGGTTACGGAAATGGCAGCTTCGGGGTCTCATACGGAGCTGCGCCTAACGTGCTCCCCAGCCTTATGGAAGGCTCGTGGCTTAGAGCCAGCCAAGTCAAATCCGGTTTCATGATTTCGTATGGCTTCCCAGTGCCAGTACTTGCTCCTGCGACTCATGCTTTTGATTGCTCGATTCCGATACTCCCAGGCTGTTACGAGAACAATCTCTGGGCCGATCTGATCACCGCGGGAGTAGACGGTCTGATACCCGACTACGACGTGCAGCCCCAGATCTGGGAAGGGACGGTTACGCATATTAAGGCCCTGCATGATCAGATCATCGCCTCTAAGGACTTGTACCTGGCCACCGCTGCCGACAACCCATTTACAACACGCAATCAGGCATATGGGCTCCGCATCAATACGAGAGAAGCGGATATTTTCCACCCCAATCCCGGTACGGACGATGCAATCACGTTCACCCTCACCGGGACGTGCGGCAGCGCATCGGTTATCGTCAACGCGGACTACCTGAAAATCTTCAAAAAAGGTCAGGTTGATTATGTGACCATCCACAGCAAGAACCTCGGGCACCTGACTTCGCTTGCGTTGAGTTCGCACGGCACTGACACATGGCGGCCCACCTTCGTTCGGATCAGCAGCGCTCCCTTCGGAATTCCCTATGCCGACAATATGTTGGTCAACTTCGATGGACAGACGGTAGACAACGGCAGCTCAGCGAGCGTGTCGCTCGGCAACTGGGGTTACGACTGTACCCCACCTACGGCCGCGCCGGCCCAATCGCCCTTGGCCAACGCCGCAGGCTGGAACAATAGCGACGTGACCGTCAGTTGGAACTGGGCCGATAAATCAGGAGCCGGGCTGGATTACACAGGGAACAGTTGCCCAACCAGCACTACCTCTTCCGGCCAGGGTCCGATTACCCTATCTGCGTCGTGCTCCGATAACGTGGGAAACTACGTTGCGGCAACCCGCCAGGTCAACGTGGACAAGATTGCGCCGGTCGTCAGTTGCGGCACGGCGGACGGATTGTGGCATCCTTCCGACATATCTATCGCCTGCACGGGGAGCGACGCCCTTTCCGGCTTGGCAGTTGCGGCCAACGCGAATTTCAGCCTTTCGACCTCTCTCCCAGCCCTGACAGAAACGAACAACGCTTTCACCGGCAAGCAGCAGGTATTTGATGTCGCCGGCAACAGTTCCACCGCCGGCCCGATCGGCGGCAATAAGATCGATAAGAAGCCGCCCGTGATCACAATCCTTCAGCCCGCGGCTACGACGTACACCCACAGTTCGACTCTGACGTTGAATTACACCGTGACCGACGGCGGTTCAGGAGTCGCCACCGTGTCCCCCACGATGAACGGCAATACAGCAGTGGCAGGACTGGGTTTGTCCAGCGGACAGGCCATCCCGTTACTTACCTCCCTAGCGCTGGGACCGAACACGTTCACCCTCAATTCGACGGACAACGTTGGCAACCGTAGTTCGCAATCCATCACCTTCACCATTATCGTGACGGCGCAAAGCATGATTGACGACGTAAATCAGTTCATCGTCAGCGGCGCTGTCGACCCAAAGGGGAGTTCGCTAGTAGAAAAGCTGAACAACGCCCTGCCCAAGCAAACCGCAGGTCAATGCACTCCGGCTAAGAACCTATACAACGCGTTCATTAATGAGGTGCAGGCGCAAACTGGCAAGAGCATTACGCCCGTGGCTGCCGCCATTCTTATTGCGGATGCGCAGTACCTGCAAACGCACTGCCCATAGACAATTGCTCCTACCAAGCTCGGAGGCCGCCTCGTCCAGCGCAAAAAGGACGGGGGGCTTCCGCGCGGCGGCTGCACCCGAACGCTGGCCTGCGCTCCTGTTATTCCTGGAGGATGGCCGCGCCGAAATGGACAACAATGCCGCGGAGCGGGCGCTGCGCGCTGTGACAGTCGGACGCAAGAGATATCTTTTCGCCCAGTCTGACGCTGGCGGGAAACGAGCGGCGGCGATCTACAGCTTGCTCTGATCGGCAAAGCTGAACGGGATCGATCCGGAAGCCTATATGACCGAGATGCTGCAGCGCAGCTCCGATTACCCGGTGAACCGGATTGAAGAGCTAATGCCCTGGAGGCTATTTCCGGAAAATCCGGTAGAGGTCGAAGCGGCATGAGTCTCAAACAACCTCAAACAGAACGTGTCCACAATCAGGATCGTGGACACGATCTAGAAGAAGATTGGAAACTGAAATGGACTGGTTGACGCTCGATTCGAAGATGCTCGCGTCCGTTGCTTACGATACGGAGAAGCAGTCCTTTATCTCCGCTTCCGCACCGGCGACATACACCGCTACTTCGACTTCCCCGGCAACGACTACCAACAGTTCCTAAACATCGAATCCCGCGGCAAAACTTCCTGGCCCACATACGTGACCAGTTCCGCTATGAACGCATGGCCAAACTCCGCGTTGCCTGAAACTATCAAGACGGTCTAGACCGGACGCTTACGCTATTCTCGAATACCGGCAGAAATCTCAACGATTGATGATGATGAATTCGTGGCTTGTGGAAACGTTGCGCGAGCTGCGTGCTCCGTTTCGCCCCTCTTTTCCCGCCCTTTTGATATGGGTACTGCCCTAGGTTCGTCCCTTATCGGCAATTCGCTGCCCCATTTAGGTAAATAGCTTTACACACCCAGCCGACCATCGGTAGCCTCAACCGCCAGCAGTAACCAGTGTTGAGTTGATGGCTCTCCGGCTTGGGCGGATCAGCAGACGCATTGTGATAAACGGGAACTTGAAAGAACAGCAGTGCGGGGCGACTGCCCAGGTTCCATGCTTTGTCCCTTCAAAGAACAGCATTATTCCGTAACTTACAGAGCGGAGCGCTGGGGCTTTAGCACCAAAACCATTCGTGAGTGGTTCATCCATGAAACCGGCGCGGGGATCCTGCGCCAAGTGAATAGTGGCCGCCGCTCCAAGCGGGACTACATCACGCTAATAATTTCTCATACGGCGGCAGCGCGTGTTTACGCGCGGCGAATAAAGGAACAACTTTCTACGGAAGGGAAAGGTAATGGCAACACGTAAAATCTAACCGCGAGCTGTACCCTTACCGCCGCCATCTCCGAAACTGCCCTACTTCGGACCGGGAGGACGAGCGGCAAGAGTGGACAAATGCAACTGCCCGTTTCATGTTGACGGCATCTACAACGGCCAATAAATCCGCGCATCTTTCGGAACGCGCAGTAACCAAATGGCGAACCGCGAGCTTGCAAAGCTGGTTCGCGAGGCAGATGCAAAACACGAAGCTGAGATCAGCAATCGAGGCTCGGTGAGCCGGGGAATCCCTGCGACGCGAACAATCAACGATGCGGTCGAACAATTCTTGCGCAGTTGCGGCGCAATTGACGGAAACGGGAGCTATCGCGGTGATCGGGAGCATGGCACGTGGCGAAAATATCGTTGCACTCTTGGACTACTCGGCAAATTCTGCGCTGCTGAACAGATTCTCGACCTAGACGACGTCACGCTGAATGTGCTGGAAGATTTCCGGGACACACGCAAGATTGCTCTTATTACCTCGAAATTGAGCTGCAAACGCTCCACACCTTCTTTGCTCATTGCATTGCGCACGAATGGGTAACTTCGAATTTTGCAAGGACTTCAAATCTCCCCGCAACATAAATCCAAATGAGGTGGTTTCCTATACTCCGCAGGAAGAATCTCAAATCCCGGCGCGTGCGACCAGATTGGTGGCGGAAGGTATTTGAGAACCGGTGCCTTCTACGAACGGCTACGCGCGATCGCCATGATTGGCATCCTTCGTAGTACGGCGCTTCGTGTGTCGGGACGTTTGCACTCTGGAAAAGGCGCGATTGCTTGGGACCCTGCGCAAATTACATGGCCAGTCTGGGTGCGGACCCAAAAGAGCGGCGAGCCTCTTTTTCTTTCGATTCCAGATAGCTTGAAGCAGACGCTGGACGCGCTCCCGTTACCGCGCAACGCGGCCCAGGACTGCCCTTATTTTTTTTGGAACGGCCAAAGCACGCACCGTGCAGTCGTTGGCATCGCCGAGCGGGCTTTGGGAACGGTATTCAAGAAATCTGGCGTGAAGAACGCCCATGCGCATCGTCTCCGTCATACCCTTGCCACCCGGCTGCTAAAGAACGGAGCAACCTTCGAGCTGGTGGCCGACATACTCGGCAACAGCCCGGATGTTATTCGGAAACACTATGGCAATTGGTCGCAGGGCAGGCAGGCAGGCGAGATCGATTGATGAGCGCCCATTTTGCTACGGCGTTTATTGGTCCAGTCACACCAAAGTCACATAGGCTTTTAGGGCCGGTAAACTAATGAAAACACAACGGATAAAATGGTGCGGAGAGGGGGACTTGTGAAGATGTCCAGATTTCCGTTGAAAGATAGCGACTCTTTCGATTAATTTTAAGCTGCACTGGCTGCAGCGGCCATGGTGGCTGTCCGGAGCCGATAGGCTGCGTCGAGCGCATTGACTAACACAGGCAAGTGACGATACCCACGCATTTTGCTCCATCTCGATTCGGCAAACAACAAAGCCGAACCCACCCAGCGAAGCCGGTGGTCACTGCCTTGCCATCGTTTCACTTGCGAACAGATTCGCTCCACGACCGAGAAGCTGGATTCAATGGCATTGGTGCTGGACAGAGCTTGGCGCAGTTTGGGCGTGAGCCGCAGTTCCGATACTGTAAGCGTCTCCTCCAAACCTTCCGCTAGACTCCCCGCCGCGCTGGGGTTCTCCGTCATGAGTTCATCATGTAATCGGTAGAGCGCCTGTTTGGCATCGGACGCTTCCGTCTTCAAATAAGCTGCCCGCATCCGAAACTTGACTGCGGGTCGTTGTGCTTCCGGTAGATACTCGCAGACATTCCGTATCTTATGAACTTGGCAGCGCTGAATGAAAGCTGCATCTCCCGCATAGGTCAGAATGCCCCGGCGGATCTCTTGCTGCCATCCACCAGATACAGCCGTGGCACTTGGAAGTTGATGCCCCGCTCGGCCAGCTCACCAAGAAGCCCTTCCACAACGGTTGCGTTTTCGGTCGCGCCTTGGCGCAAACCCAATACCACCTTGGTCCCGAAGCGATCCAGCCCGATGGCAACGATGAGATGCTGCCCTTTAAA
>JAABUK010013136.1_pt1 | contig 10397 bp, 22 predicted proteins | sample 5559141 | NCBI WGS metagenome assembly JAABUK01 (sample SAMN10711869, study PRJNA513367) | rock metagenome | isolation source: Antarctica rocks | place: Antarctica: Victoria Land, Pudding Butte nord | collected 2016-01-03 | reverse complement strand
AACTTTGCTGCTCATTGCAGGTGTGATCCTGGAGAGCGAGGACTTGCATCGGCAGGCGTACAATGCCGCCTTCCAGCATTTTGACATCTGCTGCGATGGTAGCGACCGCGTCGTGTGGTCATCAGAGTTTTATGACGACCTGCAGGTGTGACGCTGATGTGAGCCTGCCACCAAGAGCATGTGTTTCTGTATGATAGCTGGTCAGCCTGCGCTGATGTTGCTTGCTAGCCTTTGCCATGAGAGTGCCATGTGCGCAATGCAGAATCGCGTCGGCGGCGGCAAGCCCAAGATGCGGGACTACTTCGGTGAGCAGCCTCTGCAGCGTTCATTGCGTCACCGCACCTGTCAACTTGCTGGACAAGATCAGATTTCGTATGTGTGGCAAGATCATTCACGCCAGCAGTTCAAACAGGGCATCAAGCGCAACACGTAGGATCAGCCAGAGGTTTGATCAGATGGTGCGTATGCCGATTGCCGCACTCAATGTGTCTCGGAACTCACCAGGGAAGAACGGCTGGCCGTCGTCCTCGCTGGCGCCGGAGCCGCCGCAGACGGAGGATGAGCAGGTGGCGTTGATTGATGCGCTGCAGGACTGGAAGACGCTGCACTACCAGGAGCTCATAGGTGGGTTTTGGGACTTGTGGTGACCGCCCCAGCTGCACAGCCGAGCACGTCGCCATGAGGCTCGTCAGCATGGAGCATGGGGCATTGACAGGGTCGCACTGCCTGGCGTGGGGCGACAGGCAATGGGATGGGGCTACACTGGTTGATGCTGCCGCCAAGGTGCAGGCCGAGGCATGCTTTCAGGAAGTTTCACAAGGCCTCCGAAGAAGAAACACAGTACCTGTGCCGCCCTAGCATGGACGAGGTCTGACGCGGGCGCGTCAGTGCATGCGCAGGCAGCGGCAAGGTCAAGCCGAGGCCAGGGGTGCTGCGGCTGATGGACGAGGCGCGAGGGGAGGGTTTAAAGCTGGCGGTGTGCTCCGCCGCCACCAAGTCATCCGTCATCTTCGTGGTGGAGCAGCTGCTGGGCGTGGAGCGCTACAGGGCGCGCATTCCTTCATGTGTCTGCTTGTGCACAAAGGCAGTCCACGCACAGTCAATCCCATAATTGTGTGAAGAAGTCAGCGGGGCTCGTTCACAGCAAGCACACCGTCACCATCAGGCCACCTGACACTGCAGCTGCGGAACTCGAGCACCACCAGTTCCAATCGCTTGCGCGCGAGGGCAGCCGCTGTGCGGCACAGCCAGCCGACATCCGTGACAGCTGTCATTTGCAGTCTGACTTAGCTACGATCATACGCAGGGACTGGACGTGTTCATGGCGGGTGATGACGTGCCGAAGAAGAAGCCGGACCCCTCCATCTACAAGATCGCTGCTGAGCGGTTGCAGGCAAGCACATTTTCTGTCAGTCCGGCGCTGTGCGCGAGGGTGCATGCTGCATGAGCCTATGGAGTCTGCTGCGTGGCGCAATGGATCCCACTAGCGTCTCACACTAACGTCTCCAGCCCGTCCATCACCACGCAAACCTGACGTGTTTTCACATCTGCGCCCGCAGCTGACGCCGGCAGAGTGCCTCGTTGTAGAGGACAGCACCATCGGCATGAAGGTACGTCTGTTTGTCTTTGCAGGGACTGCGCGTCTTCCCTGCACAAGGAGATGGTATGATGCTTGACGTGGATGTCGTTGCACTTTGCCGCTGTTGTGCATGATATGGCTCTCCGCTGATCTCCTGCTTGCGGCAGGCTGCGCTGGGGGCGGACATGCGGTGCATCATCACCTACACGTCCTCGACGGCCACCGAGGGCTTTGAGGGCGCGGAGCGGATATTTGGCGACATTCCTGAGGACCTGACTATCTCGCAGCTGCGCTCGCCGCCGCCTGAGATGCAAGATGCTCGGCGGCAATGACGGCAGGGGAGGCAGCGGGGACAGTGCATGTTGGTAATTTAAGACAATTCTCCTGTAATACAAGCGCCCAACAAGTGTCTACAAGCCTCCCGCACAAGTAGTTTCTTGCCTGCAGCTGCAGTCTGCAGATGCAGTGGAGACTCGTGCAGGCGCTTTCCCGACCCTTGTCCAAGCTTCTGCATTATGGAAAGCGTAAGCCAGCTCTCATTTGCAGTACTCGGCACTTCCTGCACGCACTATTGCAAGCATTAAGAACCTCCTCGCTGTCCCTACAGCACGCTGCACCTCGTCATCAGATTTTGTTTTCGACACATCATCCAGTTGCTTCGAGACCACCAAGTCGAGCGTACCTGCTCTCGCAGCTGTCCCATAAGATACGTTTGCACACTTCAAGAGCTACATAAGGTTGACCTGGGCACTCAGCCTTCAGCACGGCCCAGCAGCTCGGGCAGATGGATTTCGATCCGCGAAGCACAGAGCAGGCCGTCCAGTTGGGGGTGACCAACGTTTTACTGGCCTTACCAGCTCCACGTACTTGTTTATGATACTTTTCGCATCAAACGTGTCCGTTTCCAGACACATGCCACGGTGGCACCCCTAGTGTTTGTGCGGACCACCTTTATGGCAGCCAGCTATGGACCAGACCGTACCACGCATGTTCGTTGTTGGCCAAACGCTAAGGTGGTACCGGTGATACGTGCAGACCACCATCATGGCAGCCAGCTATCCAGGGGGAGTAGTGCTGGGCGCGGACACCCGGACGTCAACAGGCTCCTATGTCGCCAACAGGTTGGTCTCGCCAGTACGTTCGTGTTGCTGTCGCTAATGGTAGTAATCTCACGTCGCTAACAGGTTGGTGTCGTTTGTCCAGGGTGACAAACAAGCTAACGCAGCTCGCGGAGAAGGTGCGCGGTTTGCATGCGCACACGCCGAGTGCGCACTGCGGCGTCGCGTCTTCACTCCTCTGTCATATACGCAATGCGCCTCAGCACACAGCCACTACTCCAGCTCCATCAATCACCCGCTGCTTCTGGGAACATCCTGTCATGATGCTGCATATGAGTTGAGGAAGGAGTAAACCAACGCCCTAGCACGCCTGCAGGTGTTTGTGTGCCGCTCGGGGTCGGCGGCGGACACGCAGGCCATCTCAGCGTATGTGGAGCACTTCATCCAGCAGCACCAGATGGAGCTGGGCGCCGACGTGGACGTCAAAACAGCGGCACAGCTGGCGATGCAGCTAGTGTATAATAACAAGGTGGGCGTGGAAATCGAGAACTCAGCATGTGCGGAAGTCCCCATTCCCCAAAAGGATTTGGCGCCGATGTGGACGTCAGAACGGGGGCCAACCTGGTGATGCAGCCGACCTCAACACCAAGGTGTGTTCTGGTCGGCAACCTGCAGTTCCAGAAGCAGACTGCAAGACATGCCGCACAGCGGAATCGCAACCGGCATCAAGGGTCTGCAATCGGCGGAGACTCTGAAGGAGCCTCTGGTTTTTGTTGCAACAGCCATACATGCGGATCTTGGTTCATCTGCTTGTTCTCATGCGCAGAATGCGCTACAAGCCGGCATGATCATCGCGGGCTGGGACGCGCACGAGGGCGGCGCCGTGTATGCTCTCCCTCTGGGCGGCACCCTCCTCAAAGTGCCCTTCTCAATAGGTGCGAATCGGGCACCAGTCCCGTGAATTGCATCCTGCCTCACATGCTGTCTGCCTGTCATGCAGAACTGGCAAAGCAGGCAGCCCTGCCGATTGCGCGTGCATATGTGCGCAACCAGGTACTGACTGGTGGCGAACAACTGTGTCCCTCAGCAGCGCGTGTGCGTGCTGACATGCGCTCTTGACGCCTCGTTAATGCGCCCACACCCAGGCGGCAGCCGCTGCGGCTTCGCAATCATGCGCCTTGGAATCTGCTGAGTCCTTACCCATGACATACAGGCGGCAGCGGCTCGGCCTACATCTACGGATTCTGCGACAAGAACTGGCGGCCGGACTTCAGCGAGGCGGAGTGCCGAGAGTACGTTGTGCGCGCCGTGACGCTTGCCATCGGGCGCGACGGCTCCTCCGGCGGCTGCGTGAGTTCCTCAAGCTTTGCGCTTTCCCTGATGCCGGCCGCCGCAAGCGGAGTGAAAATTGATTACCGAATTCAGGCACACACCAGAGCATGCGCATTGTCGCTTCACCGTGTCTATTATGGAACTGGGGGCATCTGCTCCGTGATTGACAACGAGATTCAACCGAGCAATTCATTGCTGCCTGCCAACTGGCAATGCATGACCGCCTTGACAGCGTGCATGGTGACCGTCAACAAGGACGTGATCAAGCGGGAGTTCACCTGCTGCTTGGACAAGAATTGCAATATAGCCAAAGACAACATTCAACACACCATCGCCTTGCAGGTGCGCACGGTAACGGTCAACAAGGAGGGCATCAAGCGACAGTTCATCCCCAATACCAAGCTGGAGCTGCCGGGCGAGAAGGCCGCCGCGCCGGTCGCCATCGGCTTGGCCGCTTGATTTTCTATTGCCTGGAAACAGCACGAAGTTGTCGGCGGGCTTGAATGGCCCGTTAATCGGGACAATCAACCAGCAAAGAGCAGGGCCCGGTGGGTTGTCATCCCCAACACCAAGCTGGAGCTGCTGGGCGAAAAGGCCGTCGGCGTGGATGCATAGTCTAGACCCTGATGGAACTTGTAGGTGTGGAGTGCAGTGCCTGTGTTCCGTAAGCAACAACTGCAAGCGGCTAGCATCCTGGCAACCCAACGCACAAGCCGAATTGAGCAGAATCTCTGCCGGTCCAAGACTGCACGTGATCTGTCGTTTCGTATTTTGTCCATACAGCGCTGCAGTGTCGCAGAGGACAGTCAGAAAAGCATCAGAGCTTTGCAAGGTTCACCACGATGTGTCTGTGACCCTCGAAGCGATCTTGCGGCAAGTAATCTAGATGCGAGCTGGCCATCGATCCCTAGTGCAGCTTTGGTTAAGCAAAGACCGGCGTAGCGCTGCTTGTGCCAAACATATGTAGCTCTAGAAACGACAGAGTTTTGTTCGTTGCCTTCTTCTGATCGCCAAGGTCTCTGCATCAGCCCTGTCCTGCCAGTGGTTCATCCAACAAGTAAGGGCTGACTGCAGCCCACTGCTAAATGCGGTGCCGATAGCAGACTGCCCGTGGCAGCCCTGGTGACACGCTGTATCATGCACAAGTGACACTCCGGAACGCCTAGCTTGCATTGCCTGTCAGCTCTGCCCGCCGCCACAGCGGCGCCGCTGCTGGGGTAGTCTGCAGACTGGAGCTGCGCCTGGGCCATGGCGCAGAGCTTCCTGAGAGTGGCAGCCGCCGATAGACCCCCTTTTGTGTTTTTCGACTCCTCACGCGTGGGGAATGCCAGGTGCGTGGCATTGACTGACCCCCTCACCGGGCGCCCAGCAACTACTGAGAACTGCTCGGCTTCCGCGCATGCACTCGGTGTAGTCCGCATTCGAGAGTATGCGGATGAGTGGCAGAACATTAAACCCACGTGCAGGTTCTACGGCCTCCTGGTGGATCTGCTGCCGGTGCTGCTCTCCTACGGCGCCGCCGCTGCAGACAACACCACGCTTTATTACTACGATGTGCCGCCAAGCGGCGGCCAGCTCCAAAACGGCACATGGACAGGTAGACATAATCAGCTCGTGTGTTATTACGATACTGGCGAAAAACAATGCACCTGTGAGGATGCCTCATAAGGCAGGCGCCACGTTCGCCGAGACTAACACGCATGCGGTTCCCACTGCAGGCATCATGGGCGAGCTGGTCAACGGGCGGACATCGCCGCGTTCCCGCTTTCGCTCACGCTGCCGCGGCCTGCAGCAGCGGACCTCAGCTACAGCTACCTCAACGGCGGCATCGGCATCCTGGTGCAAATCTGCTACCGGTCTGCTCGCCTCTTGCAGCCCAAAACCATGCAGTCCATGGGCGGAATCATTAATAACACTGATGTTAAGAACGCTGATCATCTGGGTCCTGGCTGCACAGCACGCAGCACGCCCGGCGTGCATCTCAGAGGGAGACCGAGAGACGTCAAAGTGGAAACATATGATGCTGCCACACCGCACGTCCCACTGCTACCGCAGGTTTCCACGACGAAACGGAGCACCGATGCGCTGTCCTTTCTCAAGCCCTTCGCCTGGCAGCTTTGGCTGGCGATCATCGCTGCCATGCTGGGCGTCGCCGTCATCGCCGGCATTCTGGCGCGCCTCAGCCCACTGGGGCGGTTCGAGGTGCGGAGGGTTTGAGGAATACATAACTACTGTGTTGAGGAAGACGGCCTCGGGTGACTGAGTATCCTGTTGTTGTTTGGCCAATGCATCATCATGCGGGTGCCTGACTCTGCGGAAAAACTTGATGACTTGAGTAGAGTTCAAGCTGCTCGTGTGTTTTCACATGGTAGGTGAAGCGTCTGCGGCGACTAGATGTTGAGCACTTGGCCGTGTGCGAATATGTTGTTGAAGCAGCGAACGACAGCGCCCTGATGGAGGCGGCAGCCACGCAGCTCGGACAGGCAAGTAGCCTCTGCTTCCTTGACTGTTCGCAATCAGACGGCTTCAGAGGCTTTGCTTGCTGATGGACTCCGCCACACGAGGCGAAGCTGGCTGATTCGCAGGCCCTCCCGCCTCATTCAAATTTAAGTCCTCACTTCGTCGCTTCTTACATCTTCACGAGCCGACGATGTGTCAACTGTTCCCAACTGTGCAGATGCCGCAGCCGCGCAGCCGCAGCTGGGCGGTGCGGTTGGTGGTGCTCGCCTACGGCGCCTTCTGCGTCATCATCCTCAGCTCCTACACCGCCAACCTGGCGGCGTTTCTCACGGCGAGCCAACTGTCCGAGCAGCATGACCTTGCGGGCTGGAAACCCCTCTGAGCAGCTGCATGCTTCGCACTTGCCAGCAGCAGGACTCCGCATTCATCTCCTGGACAGCCATCTGCAGCCAGATTTCTCAATCCTAGTACAAACCCTTGCGAATGCAGGTCAAGCAGCTGGCGCCAACCATCGACAGCCCGCTCAGTCTGCTGCGCGCTGGCGGCAACTTCGCGGTCAGCACCGGCGGCTCGACACTGAGCTACTTTCAGACGGCGCTCGACCCTGTCGCCGCAGCCCTGGCTCCGAGGTGCGCACTGCGGATGAGTGATATCCAATCAGGAATGAATAATGATATGCCGTGCTGGAGGTTGAGGTTCGACAACTTGAGACGCAGATTGTTGATTGGTTGATTTGATGACTGTACGTGAATTCTGCACTCGCAGGATGCGGCTGTACGACAGCACGCAAGATGCGGTCGAGGCGGTGCGGGCAGGGAAAGTGGCTGCCTATCTCACCGACGAGGCCACCCTGCAGTACTTTGCACAGGCGCGTCCCCATGTACTTGCCCTCTTGGATGCGCCCCTGACCCCGGCGCCACGACTGCCTCGGAAGATGTGGTCTACAAACTTGGAGTCGTGCAGGAACTCTGTGCGGTCATTGATCCGCTTCGCACTCATGTGTCTAGTAACCCATTCTTTCAATGAATGTCTGTTCCCTGCCGCAGTCGCTGCCATGCGACGTGGCGATCAGCTCTCATTCGTTCGGACCAAACAGCCTGACGCTGGGCATGCCGAAGGACTCGCCATTGCTAGACAAGCTAAATCGCGCCCTGCTGGAGGTGAGACGCTCTCGTCCTGCCATTGCACGCTGCAGCGCTGGCTGGTCCTACTACAACTGGTGATGCACGTGACCATCATGCTGCTGCGGCGGCGGACTGTCTCAGCAATGCAAAACTAATGTCAAGTGCATGTCTGGTGAGCGCTCCAATTAACGCCATAATAGAACGATGTTGCTTGTGGTGTGTGCAGGTTGAGAGCAATGGCGTGCTTGATCAGCTAATCAGGCGAGAGACAGAGCCTGCCGCATGGAGACTGGCATAATGATGAAGTGCAATGAGGCGCATCATGACCAGGATCGGCAGCCATGATTTCCCAACCGAGTTCAAATGTCCCTATTCTCAGGAAATGGACCACGGACATCGATCAGTGCGGAGAGGAGCAGCAGGTGCCCAAATCCTATGGCACATCAGCACACGCTGCAATTGAATGCCTGCATGACCCCTACTAGCACATCTGCTGTGCATTTGCTGCCCATGTCCCCTGCCCAGGTCCGCTGACATGCATTCTTGATGCTGCTGCATCATGACGAGCTTGGCTTGGTTGCCCCGCTGGCAGCCAACAACCACTCCCGCCTGTTCAATACAGCAACAGCAGCACGGCTGGTTGAATGACAGAAAACAATCAATGAAAACATCAAGATGTTTCCCATCGCAGGTGGACACCAACCGCCTGGACGTGAAGTCCCTGGTGGGCCTGTTCTACATGCTGCTGCTGGCGGTGGCGATGGCGCTGCTCATCGCCGCGGCGGAGCGGATTGTGCCGCATGCACTGGCGGCGTGCCCGGGCGCCGCAACACGTCTGCACCAGCTGCAGGCGGCAGGTGGTGTATTTGGGCACAATCAACCATGTAGAGCTTGAGCTGCATCGAAATAACACTCAAATTTTCCCTTCAAGGCTGCAGATTTTGCTTCTGAGGTTGTAGTTTCGATTCGCACAGTGAGGCCTGTCGCTGATTGGCCGCTCCATGTGCCTTGCCACCATGGATTGCAGCGTTGTCCTGTGCGCCTGTGCATTCGAAACGCATGATCGGACATCCCTGCATGCAGGTCACCGCTTGACAGGCTTCTGCCTGCCCGGCACCACGCGCTACGTGCCCAACCACGACTTCTCCCAGAGCCCGCTGGAGATCAGCCGCTCCTTCCGGCCGCGCGGCAAAAGCTTTGGCGGGCCGGCGCCATCCGCGGCGGGCAGCGTCACATCGAATGGTGGAGCCGACGCACGGCAGGCGCTGGCTGGGACATTGAATGGGACATTTCAGCGAAACTCGAAGGTGTCATTCGCGCCTTCCTCGGGATGCACGACGCCCGACAGCTCGCACCATGGCGGCGAGCGGCGGGGCGGCTCCGATGAAAGCGGCGTGGAGACTCTGTATGCCGAAGGCTGCCTCTGAGTTTGAGTTTGTAGCAGTTCATTACGTTGAGTGCATCTGTTTGGTTCCGGTGTGCAAGCTGAGGAGGTGCTTACAGTACATGCTTCGCATGCTGCAGGGTTTACGCCGTGTGACTGGCAATCATTTGGCAGCAATGATGTCGCCAGAGTTTGTTGATCCACCTGTAACATCAATTATCTGTTGTCCCTCGTGTCATAGCACAGTCGCCGCGCTGCTGTTGCGCCTCAAAGCATCCTGAATTTGGTCCAAGCCATTGCCATCCTATCCCAGTTTTGTTCCACCAGCAGAAACCCCCCGAGCGCTTTGGTTCCTTTGCAGCGCTCGAAGAAAATGGCTGGATCCAAGAAATGCAGCCGCACGCGCAAGAAGCAGAAGCGCCAGCCGCCTGATGCAGCCGCAGCGCCGGCCGATGGCGCCAATCCCACGCCTAAGGCCCAGTTCGAGGAGTGGCTGGACTTCGAGGGCGTGGACTGGGACTCCTGCACGCTTGCAGACACCGCCGGCATGGGCCAGGGCGTGCTGGCGGCTCGGGACATCCAGGAGGGCGAGGTTGTCCTCTCTGTGCCGGATGACGCCGTGCTGATGCCAGACGACTGCTGCATCGCCCAGGTAAGCTTGTCGCAGAATGCAGACAAATATCTTGGCTAGTTGACGAACAAGAGCTCGGATGCATCATCAGAAAAACCGATTGCTCAAGCACACGATGGATCTGCACCCTTGCGGCCGCAGATTGCCGCTCGCAGACAGTTATCCGCCACCATGCGCCAGCACGCACCTTAAACGGGCTTTGGGCAAGAAGCGTGATGAACTCATGACAGAGTCTTCAGGGACTCTCCCGTCTGCCTGGCAGGAGCTGCAGGCGGCGGACTTGGGGAACGGCGGCCGCGGCGGCGCGCATGGCGAAGCGCTCGCACTCGTGCTGGCGGTCATGGCGGAGCGTGCTAAAGGCTCCGGCTCCAGGTGAGCCTGTACAGCGTCAGTACGAGATACCTTTCGTCCAGCGGGTCGAAATGCTGTAGAAGAGGGCTTCGGTGCAGATAGTGGGGTCGAGAACAGCGCATGGGGCTGAATGTTCCACGCATGCTTTTGAGGTGCCCCGTTCCTGTAGCATTGTGAGTGGACTGAAAGGCATGGCGACTCAGTAGGTGACTGGCACCTGCCTGCCGCACATGCAGACATGCGGGCTACATACAGTCACTGCCACAGGCGCTGCCGGGCATGCCGCTGTTCTGGCCGCCAGAGCACCAGGCCGGCCTGGTCGGCACGGCGACGGCGGACAAGCTGGCCGGCGGCATTGCTAGCGGCGTTGGCGTGGCGCCCTCGGCAGATGGCGCAGCAGAATCCATCACGGAGGGGCACCCCACTGTGGAGCTGCCGACACGGGTAGGTACCTGTTTTGTGTTCGTTGGAAACCAGG
>JAABUK010013135.1_pt1 | contig 10398 bp, 2 predicted proteins | sample 5559141 | NCBI WGS metagenome assembly JAABUK01 (sample SAMN10711869, study PRJNA513367) | rock metagenome | isolation source: Antarctica rocks | place: Antarctica: Victoria Land, Pudding Butte nord | collected 2016-01-03 | reverse complement strand
TACTTTAAATTAGAGTGAATTAAAATCTGATTAAGCCATCTTATAATCTTAAAAACTAGCCTTTTAATAATACTATTTATAGAGTCTCAGCTATAATTATTAGCTCTTTATAAGTAATTAGATTTTAAAGATTTTTATAAAAATAAGCTAAATATTAATTTTCAGCTTAATTAAGAGACTATAAATAGAAATAAAGAAACTATTATATAGAGATTTTCTAGCGCTTTTTAATAAATCTATTTATTATATATTATCTCGAGTTGTTAGTCTGCTATAGCTGATTTAAGCTCTTTTTATATTTTTAATTTTGATGTTCTTAATGCCAAGACTGCAGTAAATTTTCACGCTAAACATTATTCCTAATGAGGAGGGGTCATTATTTCAGTGACACAAGGGATAGAATTATTATCTTCCGATTCCTGATTTCGCGATATCTTTTCTTAGACTTTTCTATACAATTTTATAATATATTATATCTAATCTCTCTCATTTTATAAACTATTATATCATACTCATTTAATTAGAAGTTCTTTATAAACTTAGAAGGCTTAGCTCATAATATATTTATATTAATTACTTAATTAAGCGCTTATAATATCTCGTGAATTCTTATATCTATCTATTTATTAATATATAATAAGATATTAGATATCTTATCTTCTAGCGCTATTATCATCTTTTTAATATTTATTCTTTTTTAGTATCTTCTGCGTTTAATTATAAGTAACTACAATTATATCTAAAGAATAAGCTTGATTAAGATGTGATCGGATAATTAGATTAAATCTAATCTAGTTATATACTTTATTATCTTATTTATAAGTGTTTATAAAAGAAATATTAGATCTATTATACTTTATAACTTACATATCTATTATATTATTATTCCGAAGAGGATTACAAGCTTAAGTAAATAATTATTAGTAATATTAATTAGAATATCTACTACTGCATATTAAATTAGTCTCTTTAAGCCGCTCTAGTATAAATAATAAAGATTAAGATCGCTGATTATAATATATTCCGCTTCTATATCTACCGCTTCTAAGATCTTATATAGTATATTAAGTATTCCCGCATCTCTACTAAAATATAAGTCTAAATTAAGATTATAGATATTACATATCTGAATTTAGTAAGTTATATCTAAGCTACTTTCTTTAATATAAATTATAAGTGTTTATATATCTTTATTATAGTTTATTATACTTCAGCTTTATAAATATAGTCTTTTATTAATATAGAAGTAGACTCTTATAAGCTCTTAGAATAAATAGATTAAGTAGAATTCTACTTATAAAGAATTATAGCCTATTATAATAAAGGGATTTCTTTAGAGTTCTTAAATAATAAGAATATTAAATACTTTAATTATAAGATCATATAGAAGTGAGATTAGTATTACTTCTTTATTATAATTAATATTATATTATAATATTCTTAGTTCTCGCGATATAACTCTTATTCTAAGATTATTTCTGGCGTTTCTATTAAATATAATTCTTTCTTAATCATTATAATTGTCTCTATTTCTATATCTCTAATTCCGGGGGATTATAATAATTTATTAGTTATTATAATTATCTCTATCTCTTTAATATCTAAATCTGAGCGGGCTCTCTTCTAAAAGAGTTATATCTATCTAATTACTTTAACTACTTTAATTAGATTATTAGATCTTTTCTTGCGCCCTCTTATAACTTATTACTACTTATTATTATCTCTTATTTAGAATTAGAATCGTGATATTATAAATGTGAATTTCGTTATATTAGTTATATCTTTATAACTCTTCTTATATAGAATTAAAGTTGTCTAAACTACTTTACTAATCCGTTTTATTTCACGTTATTTAAAATGACATCTCTTCTCTTAAGCTCGATAGTTATTCTTATATAATCTATATTTGCGAGAGATTATATCTTTCTAATCTTTCTTATAATTATTTATAAGATGGCTTTCTATATAATTTATATAGACTGATTTAAATATATAGAATTTTATGATATGTCCGTATTATTAATAATATATATACTAAGTAATTCTTACTTTTAAGATGAATCATTTATAAGACTTTATTTCATCTTTATAAATTAGATCGTGAGTGATTAATTAATTTATTATATTAATATTTTTGATTGTAATAATTAACAATCTATATATCTTCTCTTATCTGATTATGCGCTTAATCTAAATTATTCTTACTAGCTTTATTTACGGGTGAAGTCTTTAATTAATTTTGAGAATCTTAATAATTACTTATAATTAGTTCTAATCATTTACTACTTTAATATAAATAATATAGACTCTAATTATATAAATGAATTTTTTGATTTTTGTACTTAATATAATTATTTATAATCAGTCTGTTATTATTTTTAAGACTTCTTTACTTACTTATAAGACTATAATAACTAAATAGTCTCTTCTTATAAGTCTTCGAAATGTGATTATCTTATTTATGATTTTCTGTAATTTCGCGGCTCTAATTATATTTAGTAATGTTATTATTAGCTTTATATCTATTTTATCTCTCTATATTTAATCTATAATGATTATAATTAGTTCTCTATTCTTCTGATTTATTATTATTTATTAATACTAGATATCAGTAATTAGAATTCCGACCGCCCCTTTATAATTTTTAGTAATGATTTAACTTTATATTTTTATCTTAATCTTTTATGATTTCCTCAGCTCTTTCTTTATCTCTTCAGTATTTGCGAGAATTTGTCAGAGGATATAAGAGGTTATTAATATTTATAGTTCGGTCTCGATACTTTTAAGATATTTTATTAATTCTATCAGTTGCGTCTTTTCTATCTTTATAACTTTCTTCTCTTCTTTATTCATTCTTGCGACTGATTTTAAGGTATTATAAATAATAATAGCAATTTCCTTAAGCTGATTTGCTTGATGAGAGAGCTACATTCTTTTTCTCGAGTATATTTATTAATTTTAATCTTCTCTTTCTTATCTAAAATTTAGATATGATAAGTTTATAAAGCATCTTATTAATGCTTTAAATATTTTAAGAGAAGAACTTAATACTTTATTATAAGTATCTTATCTTTTATATATTATTTAACTAACTTTAAAGAATATTATTATATATATTAAAATCATTATAAAGTGAAATGATAATTTTATTTAACGTGAGAGATATTCTGATGCTTATAAGCAGAATAATATATTATAAACTTTGAAAAAGATACTTATTATTCTAATTATTAAATTATATTAATTTTTATTTTAATCTTATTTATAAGTTTAAGATCTTACTATTTATATTAATGTAAGTATATAATAACATAAGAGATTTGCAGATACTTAAAATAATTATTAATAATCTTTCAATTTAATATAAGATGTTATTATAAGATGGAATTCAATATATTGAATATTTATGCGAGCTTGAAATCTTAAAGATTTAATCAAGATCTTTACTTTAAATAAATAAAGAATGAAAGATCTTACTTCTAAGAAATGAAAATATATCAATTATCTAATTGAATTATTATATTCTTTTTATCTATTTACTAATATTATAAAAAGTATAAATAATGAATTAATAATTTAGAAAGTATTTCAGATTTATAAGAAACTATTTAATTATTTTAATGAACAGATATTTAAGTTATAATAAAAGTAACTACTTTGAAAGATTGTATTATAAATAGTATTAAATAATAAAAAGTCGAAGCTTTAATAATATTATAATAATACTAAAGATAATCTTAAGAATATTTATAAAATAGCTATTATCTTAACTTTTAAGTATAAACTTAATATATTTAATGATAATAACTAATAATATAATAACGCAGATAATTGAGTAAATATAAATTTTAGAATAAGTATTAATATAATTATTAATAACTTTCTTTAATATAAGATTTAATATTAGATCTTAAGAGATATCTTTTAGAAATACTTACGTATATTAAACTCTCATCAGTCTATATTAACAGATCTTTTCTCTTTATAATTATTCTTCAGCTCTTTTATAATACTTTCTATAATATTCTTTACTTTACTATCTTATTAATAAAGTTTAATTTCTTCTTAAAAATAAAAAGCGCTAGATTTAAAAATCTTATTAAAAAAGAAATATAGAGTAGCTTCTTCTTTAAAAAAGAAAGAAATATTATAATACTTAATAGACTTATATAATAAGTATTAGTATAATAATTAATATAATAATTGATTAATAATCTTTACAGTCTTTAATCTTAATTTATAAGATATTCTTAAATATTGAAAATAAGCTAAATAAATATAATCTATTCTAGTATTAATCACGCGAGATTACTTGATAATTCTAGCTGCTAATATTGAAGTTAAACGACTTTTTAATTAGACTTGCGATATCTACTTATATTAATAATATTAATATATAATAATCACTTTAATATATATAAGAAATTTTAATATATTTAAGTAATATTTAAGTTAAAAGAAGAGAAAAAGAAGAAGAAAATAAAAGATAATAAGATAAATTCTAATTTAATAAACTTTATTGATAAGAATGATAAGAAAGAAGATGAGTAGAAGTTTGATAAGAGTTAATAATTATTATTACAGTCTACTAATTCTTTATATATAAGATTAAGAGGAATTACTAATACTAGAAACTCTAGATTAATATATATAATAAGTAGAAGAAAGTAGTTAATATTTATTATAATCTAGAAAATATAGAGTTAGAATAATGATTAAAATAAATAGATTTTAAAGAGATTAATTATAAATAGAATAATATTAAGATATATTCAAGCTCTTAATATTCATTCGAACTCTTAACAGCCTATTTTCTCTTAGCGGACTCTTAGCTAATCTGATCTGATTTAATTCAATCTCAGCTTATTTAAGATCGGACCGGTCGGTCTTTAATCCCTCTATATTTAGAATCGGATCAGATCAAGAATCAGATTGAACCGAACTATTCAGATTAAGATCGAATTATTATACAGTCTACTTCTTAATTCTTAATAAGTTATCTTAAAATTATTATCTCTTAAATTATTTCTATCTTAATATTTTCTATTTATAGAGAAAATTATTATCGATTTATTTCTAAATTAGTTTATAATATAGAATCTTCCTCTAATCTTTCTTAATTAAATTAAGTATATTAATATTAATTAGCTTAGAAATTAAATTTTAGATTCTACTTTTAATTATATTATTTTAAGTGCTCTTAAGATTCTTCTATTTATAAATATTAACTATTAATTAATAGATCTTAAATCTATTAATCTATTCTTTAAATAATCTTACTGTTTTAAAGATATTTTTAATTTCTCTTTCTTTAAAAATAGATAATTAAACTTAATATATTAAGTTTATTTATAAAATCTATTATATTATTAAAGAGTTTAAAAATAATTTAAAGAAGATTTAATAAAAATAAGTTAGTCTACTTAAAATTTAAATTAATTAAAGAGTGATTATTCTATATTTATTTAAATAATAAAGAGAGTGAACTTAAGTATATTATAATAGCTTAAGCTAGATATATTCAATAGTCTATAGAAATGAATACTCAAATTATAGAAACTAATCTAGCTTACCGAGAAGCTGCAGAAGTATTAGATGCGCATTACAGCCGCTAATCCTAATACAGCCCTCTAGCCCTAAGACTTAATCAGGAGGCGTAGCCCTAACGCGCCAAGCCCGCGTGTCAAGCCTCAGGCATTTTGCCGTACCGCACGTACGGCAAAATAGTTGGATTTCCACAACCAAGCCTGCAATCATCTCTCGCGTACAACTATCCTTCATAGCTGTAGCAACTCGTGACAGCTGTTGTTGTTGTTGCTGTTGTTGTTATTGTTGCTGTTGCTGTTGCTGTTGCTGCTGTTGCTGCTGTTGCTGCTGTTGCTGCTGTTGTTGCTGCTGCTGCTGCTGCCTGCTGTTGCTGCTGCTGCTGCTGCTGTTGCTGCTGTTGCTGCTGTTGCTGCTGTTGCTGTTTTATGGGCTGAAGTTGTGCTGGAACCTGATTGCAACGCCTCTGGACGTCCACTGGGAAGTGACGCCCAAAAACAACGGCCGCGTGATCAGCAGCCGTCCCTATCAGAGCCGTTATTTCGGGGTACCGCGCGGTTTGCGTAACGATGCCCTGCAGCCTGTTGCAAGCATGGCCGCTACAACCCTGAAACGGACTGTAAATTCCAGGTTTCCAATAGTCCATTCGGGAGAGCTTGACCGGGTCCCCCCCGTGTCTTCCAACTAGTTTTCGCAGGCAGTGCATAGTGGTAATCAGGTAGTCTTGGGATACCGGTGGCGGACTCCAGGTATCGCATGTGTTAACCACAGGGCCAATCGGCTGCGGATCAAGCGTTCTGCACAGCAAAGTAAGGATTCGGTATGGTCCCTCAGGCCTGTCATGGTCTTCCCAGTTTCTTTTGAGCAGTTGCAGCCAGTCCCCTCCGTAATCGATATTGATGTCTCGAGTCAGGATCGAGTAGCTCCTAGGCTGAGCTACCAAGGTGTCAAAGTCCACGCCAGCCAGCCGCCGGTGACTCAATCCTTTCGCCGGCATCAAGTACTCTTCATCCTGCAGCTGATCGAGGGCACTTGCAAACCATATGCATATGGTTTGCAAGGGTACAGCCGGGTCGGGCTGTTGCTGGCCAAAAAAATTGTGCAAATCCTGGAGAGCCGAGTTCATCTGACACAAGCTGGGGTAGTCGATGTGGGTGCCCGGGTAGTGCCGCCGTGTCCATATTTGGACCAAGTGCATCACGACGCATATCTGGGGCAGCATCCACGCGAGCCCACAGGTGTTATCGTAGAGGATGGTGGAATTTTCCAATGCCGCGTCGATCCAATTATCCACGTTCTGCTGGATTTGTAGCACCAGCTGCCGCTCCTTAAAGGTTCGGAAACGAAAGCCGGTCGATACCCCTGCAGATAGGCCATGTCCACTGCCACCGAAGCTAAAAGTGAGATTCCTCATCCATTCCAATATAGGGCGCAGAGTTCTCATGCCGAGATTTTCGCCGGGGACGACGGGGATGGGAAAGGCTTCGTCTGTAATCTGGTCTTGTTGGGAATCGTTGGTGCCGATGCGGATTCTGGAGTGTTGATATAATCCTAGGAAATGACGCTTAGTCTGCTCAACATCCTTCATAAACTCCTCATCGGACAGCGTTGTCTTGAGAGAGCGCAGATTTGGCTCTTTCTGTTTGACTTCAGCCATGTACAGTCGATGCTTGCTGCTGCTGACGAGATGCCATTGCAGGGCCGAGTAGCCCAAATCCGAGTCCGCCCGTAATGGGATCAGTGCGTTTAGCCAGCCTTTGAGGACGAAGCCGCGCTTGTATCCGACCGGGTAACTGACGTTAGCGAGAGCAACCATTAGGGGCAATGGCAGCTCCACCCCAAGCATCTCGTGGGGGCGTAATGGAATGGGAAAGTCGACCGCGACATTAAACCCCTTGAAAAGTGGGAGCCAGCATGTATCGTGGTCCCCTTTTTTAGCATGATCAGTGACCCTTTCTTGAACAACTTGGTAAAATGAATAGTGATCCCAGTTATATGACGAGATAACTTCTGTCAGGACGGGGACAACTGAAGCTTTTGTAAACGACAGATCTTCTTCGGGAGGCTCCCTGAACGTTGCCACAATCCATGCTAATTGCGCAGCGATCTCTGAAACGGATACGTAATATTCTTCCAGTCTACCCCCAATCCATCGAACCCAGATGGCATCACTAGACGCCAACGGATGTTGAGCCGACTCATCTTTGAGCCGGTACCGTAGTTCGATGCATGATGGCTCGGGATGACTGCCGCCTGTTCTACGTATGCAAAGCGGAAGGCCTATCTTAATGTTAGAAACTAACCACTGGGCAGCTTTGACATCCAAGGCACTGACCTGCTAGTGACGATTGAGCATCCGATAAAGCCCGGCACAACCAGACTAGGATATCAATTCCAACCTGACCCCACCGCCAGCTGACATAGCAGGCCACCGTGTTGGCAAATACGTTGCCGTTAGAGGAAGTAACGGTCATGAAATGTCCGATCTGATCGTCAGAGACTTTCAGGAGGCCATTCAAATCTGCAACAAAGTGGACGTCCCAACTATTGCACATCCTACTCAACCCCGTTCTGAGAATTTGCGGCCCCGTTCCACGGTAGCGGGCCCATGAATCAGAAGGATTTCCTTCATCGAAGATTAAGGGCTCCATAAGGCTGCTGACATGGTCTATAAGCCGAGCGATTGCCGGAAGCGTAAGTTCGAGTTGAACGAATGGATGCTCGGCATTGAAAACCAACTCGACCTCCTTCCTAAGCTCATCTAGGTCTCCTGCGGCTTTTCTGGCTGCAGGATGCTTCCTGAACTGGGAGAGATCGAATATGCCTTGATAAATGCGTCCGATAAAAATTCCAGACTCCTCGAAGAGGTGGTTGCGCCTGCGCAGGCCTGCTGTAAGCATGTCGCGTACATCCTTGGGTGAAAGTCGTGGAACCTGTTCGCTAGTGTATGGAGGGAAGGCGGAGATCTTCTCCAAGCGAAGGGTATCGACACGTGGAGGTGATAGCGCTTTTGCCATTTCTCGTGACTAGAGCCGAGTTTTTAGAATGGTAAGGTCTTTGCGGTAAGGTCTTTACGGCGAGGGCTGTTTGATTCCAGACTTTCAGAGAGTCTTGATCATGTAGATGTGCTGACGAAAGGATATCGCATTCACATAAATCACCAGTGGAAAATAGAAGTGTCGAAATGGTGGGAGAGGGGAAGCAACATCCAACAGTTGAAATTGTTTGATGGGCCGAGCAAACCAAAACAAGTCATCCGTTGTGTCACTGGATTGGTTACATTTCCTTATTAGGAATAGTGTTGCCGCATTTAGTCTGCTATTAGTGCTATCAAATTGCAAGTTTCTTGGCATAAGGAACATCAAAATTTTCAAAGCAACTTTCTTCTTAATTAATCTTCTACACCGTTATTTTAGCTTCAAAATAGCTTGAAATTCTCTACAATTACTCTCAGACCTTCTTAATAGCTGAATTCAGCTATTAATCAATTTAAATTACGCGAAAAACACTTATTTCTAGCTATTTTAGCTAAAATCAACAGAAATTCTTTAAGAATTCTTCAAAATCAATAATTTCAAGATAAGCAGCTTTCTTATTAAATCAACTCATTATTCAACTGTCTTGAAGTGTCTGAGGGCGCTTAAAGAAAGCGCCCTTGAGCTGAATTAGCCCCCGAAATCTATAAAGATAATGAAATTCTTTCAATTCAACGCATTAAACGCTCACGAAAAGCCTCACAACTCGCCCAATTCTTTGTCTATGAGGACCAAATTTCTAGAGCAGATAGCCCTGATTCAGACGCTTCATTTGATATTTCTTCGGTTGAAATAAAACCTCATTTGCAGAAGTTACAGCCTCATATCTCTGTCGAAATTCCTTTTTATATTAAATTTCACTCAAAATCGAGTTTTTCTCCGTCTCAAAATCACTCTCAAAATACTACAAAAACTCTTCAATCACTAGCTGATAGTAACAGATAGAGGATACCCAAAATGCCACAAAAATAGACCGAAAATCAATTAAATAATCACACAAATATATTAAATTTTTGATTTCTTCTCTTTTTTATTATTATTTCATTATTTATATATATATATAACTTATCTTTTAATTGCTCCTTCTATTTCTGATGATTCTATAGTCAAGAAAAAGCTAAATAGCTTTTTAATTCCGTCTGAAGAAGCTGCAGAAATTTTTCAAAATCATTTAATTTCAAAAATTCTTTGTTCTTTACTTAATTTCAAGCTAATTTTAATAAAATCTTATATAGATCAGTTTCAAAATCTCAATCTCAATATATATTACTATTCTTTAGCTTTATTTCAGTTATTCTTTAACTGAAAAACGATATTTATTATTATTAAAGAAATGAATTCTTTTATATTTTATCTCTTGTATTACTAAAGTTATATCCCTTTCTTATTAGAAATAATATTCCTATATTATAACATTAAAATTAGATATAATTTTAATATCAAGAATATTAAAATGAAATTTTTAAAAAGAGCTTAAATCAACTATAGTAAGCTAATCACTTTAGCTACTATAATATAAATAATATTATTAGAAAGCTCTAGTAAAATTCTATATATAAGCTTATTTCTTTCTATTAATATCTTTATTTTTAAGCTTAGAATCTATATATAATCTATTTTTATAAAAGTTTAAAGGATTTAATTAATTATATAGAGCTGATAATTATAGCTGAGATTCTATAAATAGTATTATTAGAGAGCTAATATTTCAGGCTAAATAATAGCTTATTTAGATTTTAACTAGCTATAGTTTAAAGTTGGTGCACTTCGATTTCTAATTAGAAATAATAATATATTAAAAAAAAGATAATATATTATT
>JAABUK010013134.1_pt1 | contig 10398 bp, 9 predicted proteins | sample 5559141 | NCBI WGS metagenome assembly JAABUK01 (sample SAMN10711869, study PRJNA513367) | rock metagenome | isolation source: Antarctica rocks | place: Antarctica: Victoria Land, Pudding Butte nord | collected 2016-01-03 | reverse complement strand
AGTTGGACCAGCAGGCCGGGCCGGATTTCCTCGCCGGCGGCGGCGAGATGGGCGCCCTCATGCGGGAGCGCGACTGGTCGACCACGCCGCTCGGCATGCCCGCGGCCTGGCCAGTGGCGTTGCGCACACTGGTGCCGGTCATGCTGGGCTCCAAGCAGCTCACGTTTGTCGCGTGGGGCGCCGAGCACAGGATGCTCTACAACGAGGGTTACGCGGTGCTTCTTGGACGCAAGCATCCGGACGCCCTCGGACAGCCGCTCCTGGATGTGTGGTCGGAGGTCCGCGACGATCTCGCGCCGATCGCCTGTCTGCCACCTATCACCATGAAATCAGCCTGTTGCAACCGCTTTCGGGAGGGGTCCCGGTTCGGCGCTTATCTACACACAGCCTGTCCACCAGGACCCGGATGCCGTCGTCGGCGGAAGCCGGCGCGTAAACCCGCTTCAGCTGCACGCGATCCGCTGGAATGCGCCCGGTCATGCGACCTCTCGCTCGGACATGGCATCGCTCCCGACGACCCTCGATGACGTGAAGATGCTGGCATGTCAAACGACATCAGGGACCCAGCCGCTATGCCTGAGGGTGTGGGGCACACTTGCACGTCGGGCAGACGGGGCCGGGTTCTGCTACGATGAAGTCGGATGACCGGCGACAACGCGAGACAGAAAGGATACTGCGGCCAAGGCGATCGGCGCGATCAAGCAGTTGATCGTGGAACGTCAGGTCTGAACGGGCGGAAGAACCCATCATTCTCAAGGCTGGGGCGAAGTGGAGCCAGGGTGGGGGTGGGGGTGGGGGAAGTCCTCGGCTCGGAACTGGCCGACGGGGGCGAGCGCTCGACGAAACCGCCGGGGTATTCCCGCACTATCCAGCAGTCCAGTTCGTAGGTCATGATCTCGCCGTGGGCGTGGCGCGGCGCCAGCGCGTCCTGCGCCGGGTCGGGGGCTTCGCTCTCCGGCGGCATCGGCTCGGCGCCCGCCGCTCGCGTCTGCTCGTTCATGAGGTGCTCTCCTGTCCCGAGGGCATCATAGACGCAACGCGGGAGGCCGCGCGAGCATTGCGGCCTTGCCCCCGTCCGCCACTGGCCGAGCTGTACCCGGAGGGCTGCCCGGACGAGGTGGCCGACGCCGATTGATAGGGCGCCGCCGTAGTTGGGATCGCACTCATGTTGTGGTGAAGCTGTGCCGGGCACGCGGGCTTATCCGCAGGCAAGCCCGCCGATTTCGGGGGAGCGGCGCCGCTTTCACCGAACGCGGCCTGGACTCCTCCTTGCTGGCATGGGCTGCTCCGTTAATATGGTGAGATATGATCCATGGATCTCACATTCCGGTATCGTCACGGCGCCGAGCGGAGTTCTCACCCAGCCCGATCGAGAAAGCCAGAATGCTGGCACCGGAGCTGTGCACCGGGGGCGCCGTCAAGATTTCCCGACGACGCGCGCAAAGCCTCCGACATGGTTTCCAGTTGCATCGCGGCCCCGATCAGATGCTGGCCAAGCTGCCGTCCGGAGCATCAACGCCGCTGTCGGCCGCCGTGCCCGAGTGAGCATGGACAGTATCGTCGAACAGAAGGAACCGCCGCGGCCGAGTCTGCGCGCGTTCCTCGAACTCGCCTTTCGGCCGCTCTATCTGGCCGGCGCCGCGTGGGCGCTGATCGCGATCGGCATCTGGATCTACGCCCCGCAAGTGCTGACCGGACCGCTACAGGGCATCGCCTGGCACGCGCATGAGATGCTCTGGGGCTTCGTCATGACGATTGCGGCTGCCTTCCTGATGACGGCCGGCGCGACCTGGACCGGGATCAATCCGCTGAAGAACGGCGCGCTCGCCATCGCCTGCGTGCTGTGGTTGGTCGCACGGCTTGGATTCCTGACCGGCGGCAACGAACTGTTCTGGCTCGCGATGGCGGCCGAGCTCGGCTTCTTCCTGCTGACCGCAGTGGCGATGATGCGCGCGGTGTACCGCGCCAGGAACGCGCGCAACTACGCGGTGCCATGGTTGCTGGCTGGCATGGGTGCCGCCGACGCCTTGTACCTGCTGGCCGCGCGCGGCGGCGACTCCGTGCTGCTGATGCAGCGTTTCAACGCCGGGCTGCTGGTGATGGCGCTGGTCGCGCTGCTGATCGCCCGACGCGTGATCCCGTTCTTCGCGATGGGCGCGGTCGCCGGCCTGAAGATTCCGATGCAGACACGCACTGGCCAGGCGCAGCTTGCCGCCGGCGCTGCCGCGATCGTTTTCCTGTTCGCCGGCCTGCAGGATTTGACCGCCGTCGCGCTCGGGCTGGCCGGAGCGCTGTCGCTGCTGCAGGTGGCGACGTGGAAGCCGTATGCGGTCCGCCGCCACCCGCTGCTGTGGATCCTCTACGCCGGGCATGCCGGCCTCGGCATCGGCCTCCTGATGACCGCGTGCGCCGCTGCCGGCGTGGACCTGCCGCCGGCGTTGCCGGTGCACATGATCGCGATGGCGGGTTTCTCGGTGTTGATCATCGGCATGATGACGCGCACCGCGCTCGGCCATCTCGGGCGCCCGCTCGCTGCCGATCGCAGCATGCTCGTCAGTTATGCGCTCATGCTAATTGCCGCTGCGTTGCGCCTCGCCGCGATCGCGCCCTCGGACTTCAGCCTGTTGGCGTTGCAGCTCTCGGCGGCGGCGTGGATCGCCGCGCTCGCGCTTTACCTTTGGCGCTTCACGCCGTTGATGATCCGGCCACGCCGATGACGTGAACAGCGGACTTCCCGAACCGGAGTTCGCCATGTGCCTGCCGATGCACGCCGAGCTAGCCCTCCGCTGCCAGGAGATGCAGGGAGAAGAGCTCCGCCGGGTCCGTCCAGCTCCGCAGCGGCTGCCAGCCCGCCGCGCGGGCGAAGGCCTGGAAGCCGGCGAGGGTGTGCTTGTAGCTGTTCTCGGTGTGAATGGTCTCGCCGGCGGCGAAGCGGATGCGATGGCCGGCGACATGGACGGTCTGCGCGCGCCGGCTCACCAGGTGCATCTCGATCCGCCCCTCGGCCTCGTCCCAGGCCGCACGATGGGCGAAGGCGCCGAGGTCGAAATCCGCCCCGGCCTCGCGGTTCAGCCGGCGCAGCAGGTTGAGGTTGAAGGCGGCGGTCACGCCCTGCGCGTCGTCGTAGGCAGGGAGCAGCAGCGCCGGGTCCTTGCGCAGATCGACGCCGACCAGAAAGCGCGCATCCCGGCCGAGCGTGCGGCGCGCGTCCGCGAGGAAGCGGTGCGCGGCAGGCGGGTCGAGGTTGCCGATCGTCGAGCCGGGGAAAAATCCGGCGCGCGGCTGGGTGAGGACGGCGCGGGGCAGGGCGAAGGGGGCGAGGAAATCCGCGACGACGGGGTGGACCTGGAGCGCCGGGTGGGAACGGCGAAGGCGCCGGGCGAGGGCATCGAGCGCACTCCCGGCCACGTCGATGGGCACGTAGGAGGTGAAGAGGAGAGGGTCGCCCGCGTCGAACAGCAGGCATGCCTTCGTCTCGTCGCTTGCGCCGTACTCCACGAGCGCGCTGCCGGGCGGCAGGCCGGAGATCGCCTCGGACGCCACGCCGCGGAGCAGGGCGAGTTCGGTGCGCGTCGGGTAGTATTCGGGCAGACGCGTGATCTCGCCGAAGAGGCGGCAGCCCTCCGCGTCGTAGAACAGCTTGGGCGGCAGCGTCTTCCGCGCGGCGAGCAGGCCCGATAGCGCCGCATCGGCGACCGCACGGTCGAGCGAAAGCGAGCCGGGCGCGATCCCGTCCGGCACGGCTAGGCCGCGTCCTGGCCGAGGCGCAGCCCGGTGAACTGCCAGCGCGTGCCAGGTGGGAAGAAGTTGCGGTAGGTCGGCCGCGCATGGCCCGGCGGCGTCGCGAAGCTGCCGCCGCGCAGGACCATCTGGTTGATCATGAACTTGCCATTGTACTCGCCGATCGCGCCCTCGACAGGCCGGAATCCTGGATAGGGCAGGTAGGCGCTGCCGGTCCATTGCCAGGCATGGGTCGCGATCTCACGGATGGCCCAGCAGTTGGTCGCCGCCTCGAGCTCGGCCTCGGTCGGCAGCCGCGCTCCTGCCCAGCGGGCGAAGGCGTCCGCCTCGTACCAGCTGACGTGACGGACCGGCGCCTCGAGGTCGAGCGGCGCGAGCCCGCCGGGCCCGACCTGCCGCCATCCGCCATCTCCATCCCGCCAATAGAGCGGCGCGCGCCAGCTACCAGCCTGGACAGCGGCCCAACCATCGGACATCCAGAGCGTGGGCGTCCGGTAGCCGCCATCCTCGATGAAGGCGAGCCAGTCCGCGTTGCGCACGAGACGGTCGGCGAGGCGGTAGGGGCGGAGGAGCGCGTCATGGCGCGGCCCCTCATTGTCGAACGCGAAGCCTGGACCCTCATGGCCGAACGCCACGGTGCCACCCAGCAGATCCACGAAGCGCGTCGGCCCCGCCGCGCCGGAGGGTTCCCGCCAGCCCGGCATCACCGCCGGGACGAGCGGGCTCTGCGCGAACGCATGCATCATGTCGGTGACGAGCAGCTCCTGGTGCTGCTGCTCGTGCTGAAGCCCGAGCTCCACGAGGGCTGCGACGCTCTGCTCCCGCTCCGCGAGCAGCCGCGCCATGGCATCGTCCACATGGCAGCGATAGGCGCCGACGTCCTGGGCTCCGGGGCGCGTGATGAGGCCGCGGGCGGGGCGCGGATGCCGCTCGCCGACTGCCTCGTAGTAGCTGTTGAACAGGAAGCGGAACGCCGGGTCGAAGGGGGCATAGCCCGGCAGGTGCGGGCGGAGCAGGAACTCCTCGAAGAACCAGGTCGTATGCGCGCGGTGCCACTTCGCCGGCGAGGCGTCCGGCATGGATTGCACGCACTGGTCCTCGTCGGTCAGCGCCGCGGCGAGCCGCGCCGTGTGCCCGCGCACCACACGGTAGCGCTCTGCCAGGCCGGAGATGGTGCCGAGATAAGTCATGTGCTCTTGTCCCTCCTGCAGGCGCGACGGGGCGGGTCGCCGTGCCTTCTCAAAACAGGGTTCGGCCGCCCCGGTTCCGGCACGGACGTCGGTTGGCATCGAAGCATGGTGATCGTGCTGCAAGATCAGGGCGCTGGGCGCACTGATCTCAACCCCGTCAGGTTCATGCAAATGCGGATGGAGTTCGGGCGTCCGAGTTCCAGCACGCGGTTCAGCGCGCGGACGCGCGCAGGTCCACGGTATGCCCGATAGCCTGGTGGCCGGCACGGTCGGCGCGCAATCTCCCACGGGCGCTTCGATCGAGTTTGCCATCCCCGTCGGACAACCTGCCAGAGCTGGACGCCAAGGCACAACCGAGTTTGTTGATTGGGCGACCGAGGCTCGCCAGATAGCTCTGTATCAGGAGGGCTCATGATCTGCTTCTACGTGCCGCATGAGAACCCGGCATGGCTGGCGCCGCTGGCCGAGGCGTTCGGGTGCCGGGCTTGCCCGGTCGGAGTGGTTCCTACACGAGGGCGCGTTCGACCTCTCGCCGCCGCGGGACGGTCCGTTCCACAACCGCATGAGCGCACCGCCCCACACCCGCACGCGTGGACACCGACCAGCCGAGGCCTGGCGCCCTCGCTCCCGTCCTGGGCCGTGAACTTGCGGCGCTTCGTTCGCGTATCGCCTGAGCCGGACCGCCACCGAGCCCGCTCGCGGCGCCTCGCCCATCATAGGCTCCCGCCTGGCTCGGGCCGGAGATCGAACCAACAAAGGCGCCAAGATGGCATTCGCTGAGAACCTGCTCCGCCTCGAGCAGTCCCCCTACCTGCTGCAGCACGCGGACAACCCGGTCCACTGGCGCCCGTGGGGGACCGAGGCGCTGGCCGAGGCGAAGCGGCTGCACCGGCCGGTCCTGCTCTCCGTGGGCTACGCCGCCTGCCACTGGTGCCACGTCATGGCGCACGAGTCCTTCGAGGACCCGGACACGGCCGCGCTGATGAACGAGCGCTTCGTGAACATCAAGGTGGACCGCGAGGAGCGGCCGGACATCGACCACATCTACATGTCCGCCCTGCACGCGCTGGGCGAGCAGGGCGGCTGGCCGCTGACCATGTTCCTGACCCCTGACGGCGAGCCGTTCTGGGGAGGGACCTACTTCCCGCCCGAGCCGCGCTGGGGGCGCCCGTCGTTCCGCCAGGTGCTGCAGGGCATCGCCGAGGCCTGGTCGCGCGACCAGGCGGCGGTGCTGCAGAACGCCGGGGCGCTGCGGCAGGCGCTGTCCCGCATGTCGCAGGCGAGCCCGGGGGCCGCGATCACCCCGGCGGACCTGGACCGCGTCGCCGGCGCCTTGCTCGCGTCGATCGACCCGGTGCGCGGCGGGCTGGACGGCGCGCCGAAGTTCCCCAACCCGCCGGTGTTCCGCTTTCTCTGGCAGGAGCACGCGCGCACGGGGCGGACGGACTATGCCCAGGCGGTCCGGCTGCTGCTCCGCGCGATGTCGCAGGGCGGCATCTACGACCACCTCGGGGGCGGATACGCCCGCTACTCGACCGACGCCGAGTGGCTGGTCCCGCATTTCGAGAAGATGCTCTATGACAACGCCCAGATCCTGGAGCTGCTCGCCCTGGCCGCCGCGGACCAGCCGGACCCGCTGCTCGCGGTGCGGGCCGAGGAGACGGTCGGCTGGCTGCTGCGCGACATGACGGCCGAGCGCGGCCCCGCTGGCAACGCCGGCTTCGCCGCGTCTGAGGACGCCGACAGCGAGGGCGAGGAGGGGCGGTTCTACGTCTGGACCGAGGAGGAGATCGACGCGCTGCTCGGTGCGGACAGCCCGGCGTTCAAGGCCGCCTACGACGTGACCCCGGCCGGCAACTGGGAGGGGCGCACCATCCTGCGCCGCCTCGCACCGCCCGGCGACGCGGCCATGGAAGCGGTGCTCGCCCGCTGCCGCACCCGGCTGTTCGAGGCCCGCGCGCGCCGGGTGCGGCCGGGCCGGGACGACAAGGTGCTCGCGGACTGGAACGGGCTCACCGCCTCCGCCCTGTGCCGCGCCGGGGCCGTGTTCGGCCGGCCGGAATGGGTGGCGCGGGCGGGCGAGGCGTTCGACTTCGTGCGGACCGCCATGGCCGGGCCGGACGGGCGCGCGGCTCACGCCTTGCGCCGCGGCAAGGTGACCGCGGCTGGCCTGCTCGACGACCAGGCCGCGCTCGCCCGGGCCGCGCTGTCGCTGTTCGAGGCCACGGGTGAGCCGGGGCGGCTGGACCAGGCCCAGGGCTACGTGCGCGCCGCGCTCGACTGGTTCGCGGATGCGGACGGGAGCTTCTTCACCACGGCCGCGGACGCCGCCGATGTGCCCGCCACCCGGCCTCGCAGCGCCAGCGACAACGCGACGCCGTCCGGCAACGGACTGATGGCCGAGGTGCTGGCCCGGCTCTACCATCTCACGGGCGAGGCCGCCTGGCGCGATCACGCCGAGGCGGTGCTGCGCGCCTTCGCGGGGGCGGGCCGGGCGCTCGCCGGGATGCCGACCCTGCTCGCGGCTGCGGACCTGCTGGAGAACGCGGCGGTGGTCGTCGTCGCTAGTCCGGCCCAGGACCCGCGCGCGCAGGCCCTGGCCCGCGTGGCGCTGACCGCGCCCGACCCGGCCGTCTGCCTGCTGCGCGCGGACGGCCCCGCCGCGGTCGGACCCGATCACCCCGCCTACGGCAAGGTTGCCCCTGGCGACCGTCCCCTGGCCTGCGTATGCCGCGGCGGAACATGCGGCCTTCCGGTCGCCGAGCCCGAGGCGTTGCGCCTCCCGCTGGGGCGCAACGGCGGTCGTTCCAGTTGAACTCTGGCCAGGCCAGCTCGCTGCATCAACGCCCAGGCTCGCCTTCCCGCCTCGTCGAACTCGGTGGAGCTGGGCTACGGGCCGGAGGACGTGAAGGCCGGTCGTGCACTGCGCGCCCAGGTGTCCGAGGCGGGCATCATCGCCGACATCGAAGCCGCGGCGGCGGCGCTGCCCCAGGCGTGCGGCATCGTGGGCTATTGCTGGGGCGGCACGGTCGCCTAGTGGGTGGCGACGCGCACGGGCATGTTCCGCGCCGCAGTCGGCTGGGATGGCGGCGGCATCGCGGCATCACGCGACGCGACGCCGCACTGCCCGGTGCAGCTCCACTTCGGCGAGGCGGATTCGAGCATCCCCATGAAGGACGTGCGCGCGATCCAGGCGGCGCAGCTCGGCGTCGAGATCCACACCTATCCCGGCGCCGGACACGGCTTCGGCTGCGACGAGCGCGCGACGTTCGACCCCGCAGCCTACCAACTCGCCGAGGAGCGCACGCTCGCGTTCCTGGACGCGCACCTCTAGCCGCCGCGGGAGGCCGGCCTTGGCGACCAGGGAGTGTTCAGGTCATGCTCGTAGGTGAACCGGGCGCCCTTGCGCAGCCGCAGCGCCGCGAGTGTCGTTCGGCCTGGCTAGCGTCGGTGCGCAGCTGTGGTCCAGCGCCGTTGCAGCAGCCGGCCCTGGATGGGGTATGGCGCGCGCTGCGCGACGATCCTCGGATCGCACGCGCGTTGGCGATCCGACACGAACCGGCGGTGCCACGCGATGCGACGCTGACCGTTGCTGTCCGCCGCCGCATCACGGCGCTGAGCATCCTGCATGCACAGATGCTCGCCTCCGCAGCCGGCGAGGGGATCGACCTGACCGGCTGCCTGCGCGCCCTGTGCGACGCGGAGCGGCTCGCCGTGCCGGCATCGGCCGGCGTGGCCGTCTACGCCGGCCTGCGACCTGTGAGAGTAGCGGCGGAGGTCGCGGCTTTCATCGGCCTGGCGTTCTGCGAGCTGCTGCGCAACGCGCTCACCCACGCCTTCCCGCAGGGCGGCATGGGGCATGTCGGCATCCAGGGACTTCGCACCAAAAATCCTGTCGTGCTGAGATGCTAGCCAGGCGTGAGGCAGCGCTGGATCCGGCGTAGCTGGGCAACGTTTGTTCGCGCATGTCATACCAGCGGCCCTGTTGAATGACCGCTTTCGACCCTTTCCGGTCATCCAGCTACTTACCTTGCGTGCTCTGAAGCGGACATCGCCAACCGCAAGGCGTCAAAGGTGAATGTCTGCACTATGATCTTCGGCGGTAAGCGGCAGGACTTCCTCGCCGGTAGATGCCTCCGAACAGCCATCGGCAGAACCCTCTGCTGATCGGTCGCGCAGCCATTCTCGCCCGAGCTAATTCTTCTTGCGAGCCGGTAGGCCCGTGGCAAGCAGCGCGCCGCCGATTACGAGCAAGGCGGCCAGCAACAATGGCTTGGTTGCCGCCGTCCGGCCGGCCAAGACCAACAACAGTGTCGAGATTAAAGGGGCTAGGTATGACAGACTACCCAGCAACGGCAGGTGCCCGTGCTTGGTGGCATAGTCCCAAGCGAGGAAGGCGAGGCCTGTCGGCCTATCCCGAGAACCACGATGGCGGAAGCCCACCATCACTTACCCCCGGTGACGCCGCCCGACAGTCCCACGCCCGGCCGGAGGAAGGACGCCATGATGACGCCAGGCATGATGCAGCTGATTCGCGAGCAGCGGCTCGGCTTCGTCGCCACGGTGAACGCGGACGGCACACCCAACCTGTCGCCCAAAGGTACCTTTGCTGTCGTGGACGCGGCGACGGTCGCCTTTGCGGAAATCCGCTCGCCCGGCACGCTTCGTAACCTCGCCACCAACCCGGCAGTAGAGGTCAACTTCGTGGACGCCTTCACGCGCCGCGGCTGCCGCCTGTTCGGTACGGCGCGGATTGTGCGGCGGGGTGACCCGGGGTTCGACAGGTTACTCCCTTTGTTCGCCGACCACGACGGCCTCGTGCTCCGCACCCGGGCCGTCGTGGTGATCGCGGTGACCTTGGCGATGGATCTGTCCTCACCCGCCTACGACGATGGCGCATCGGAGGACGAATTGCGGCGGGCCTGGACGGACCGCTTCCGTGTCCTCCAGCCCGGCGGGCGTTTCATGGACTAACCGTCCCGGCGATCTCGGCAGTGCCTTGCGCTGCGAGCAACTTATTCTGCCAGCGACACTACGAAGGAGCGGTGCCGTTTCGGGCCCGAAGATCGGCGAGGGTCCGCCGCTGCCGGCCTTCGCCGTCGAAATTAAATGGTGAGAGCCACTCTTCGAAGGCCGTTTTGACCGCGGGCCATTCGTCGTCAGTGATCGAGAACCACGCAGTATTCCTGCTGCGGCCCTTGACCACGGCGGCATTCCGAAAAATCCCCTCGAACCTGAAGCCGTAGCGGAGTGCGGCAGCCCGCGACCGCTCGTTGAGGTTGTCGCATTTCCATCCGTAGCGGCGGTAGCCGAGCTCATCGAAGGCTCGTTTCATCAGAAGGGTAACAGCCTAGGTCCCGCCTTGATGGGGGCCATTGACAGGTCACGGGCGAGTACGAGTCAACGTGTCGATGGCACTGCCCGACGACACACTCTTCCGAGATGACGCCGCGACCGCCGCCGATGC
>JAABUK010013133.1_pt1 | contig 10400 bp, 10 predicted proteins | sample 5559141 | NCBI WGS metagenome assembly JAABUK01 (sample SAMN10711869, study PRJNA513367) | rock metagenome | isolation source: Antarctica rocks | place: Antarctica: Victoria Land, Pudding Butte nord | collected 2016-01-03 | reverse complement strand
TGATGGTCATGGCGCTGATCGCCGCCATGGCGACCACCGCCCTGACCGGATGGATGATGACGACAGACGCCTATTTCGGTGTGGAATGGGTCGAGGCAGCCCATTCGCTGGTTGCTCATGGCCTGTTGATGCTCGTCCTCTTGCATCTCTGCGGCGTAGTGCTCGCGAGCGTCCGGCACCACGAGAATCTGATCGGAGCCATGGCTTCAGGGCGCAAGCGCGAGGCTGAACCAGGGGACGTCGCCTGAACAAGCTCTCTGGGTTTGCCGATGGAGGATCGCTGCCAGCTCATCGGAACCGTCGCGCCCCATTCGACGTGATTCCGATGGCAAGGCGGGCTAAAAGCCCGAGTCGTCCGCGCGTAACTATACATCAGTTCGCACCGGCGAGCGTGGGGTCGAGAGAGAGCCCTGTGGGCTCACCAACAAGCATGACACAATCACCCTACGCCGACGTACCTGGCCTCCGAACTGGCGGGACACGTGGCATCTACCCGACCGAGGACCCGGCACGCCCTGGCGCAAGCCCTGCACCTACGTCCTTTATCTGGATCAGCAGAAAGGCTATGGAACGGCGAAGATGGGCGCAACACGGGCGGTTCCTGTTCGGGATCGAGTGGCCGCTTCCTCCAACCCCGCCCCGACTCCCGGACACCGCCCGGCCGGCGCGATCAAGGTCCTGCGAAGCTCGTCCCGCCCCGCGTCAGCTCATCGGCGTATCGGGTACCCGGCCCCCCGCACGCCCCCCGCGGGGCGCGGTGCCTCACCCTCAAAAGAGCCGCGGGTCGAGAGCGACGGCCGTCTCCGGCCCGACTAGGATGCGCGCGGCGTCGTGGTGGGCCGGATTGACGACGACATTGGTGTCGCGCCCGGCCGTCACCACGGCGGGGACGAACAGGAGGGCGGATCTCCGCTCCTCGATCCAGGCGCGGCCGAAAGCCTGGGCGACCGCCGTGTCGCGCGGATCGTCCCACCCGGGGAGCGAAGCGGGATCGAATACCTCGCGAGACACGTCATCGGGGACGACGGCTTCGACACAGCGCGCGGCACTCGGCGGCGTCTTACGGTTTGCGTGCACCAGGACCTCGATGAGGCAGACCGCGAAGCTCGTGCCCGCATAGATGGCCGGTCGTCCAGGCGGGTTCCACCGTTGGCCGAACACGCGGGCTCCCTCTCCGGACCAGATAGGGTGGGGGCCGGTGACGATGCGCCAAAGCCGCAAGGGCGAGGGTGTCAGAGGGCGAGACCGTATTCGAGCGCGGTGAGGATCTGTTCGGTGCGGCGCGTGCCGAGGTCCGTCTTCGCGGCGTCGATCGGACTGCGCCCGTCGAGTTCGGGATGGGGTGAGGTCAAGAACTCGCGCGCCTCGGCTTCCGTGCCGAGGGCGCGGCGCGCGTGCACGAAGAGCCGCGCGATGCGCTCGGTTCGCTCGCTCTCCCGCGGCGACAGCCTGGTCTCGCGCCGTTCGAGGGTCGTCTTGGGGACGACACCCCATTCAAGGGCAGAGACCTTGGCCCGGTCATGCCCGCCGAGCCATTCAGCAACGTGTCGGAGAGCCGCGCGGGGCAGCCCCTTCTCCACCGCCTTCTCGATCATGACGGAAGATGGCGATGAAAACCGGCTCTCGGCTTCCGAGAGAGGGCCGGCGGAGTCGGATGCGTCGCGTGCCGCTGCAGCGTCCCTGGTCCCGATCTCGACCACCAGCATGGTGGCCTCACCGACATGGATGACGTTGTCTCGATCACGTGCGCGGCGGGGCAACTTCAGGCGCCCTTTCTCCGCCTTGGAGACGACGGCGGTCGACGCGGCATCCTCCCGCGGCCCTTGCAGGAAGGCGACCCCCAGGATCGCGGCCACGGCCTTCGCATCATAGTTCGGAAGCATCGCTTCGGTCCTCCCCGCATGGGCCAACATGGCACCCCAGATGGGCCGGTTCAAGGGAAGGGCGGGGGGCCGATCTCTCACTACGGCCACGACGGCCCCCGGAGAGCGCGCCATAGCGGCCGCGGATTCGGCCGGCGCCCGCCGCACGTTGCTGCGATCGTGGGCTTCCGACAGCCACAGCACGAAAGCGAGATGCCGCGCCCCGGCAGGACAACTCGCATTGACAGACCTGTGCGTGTCGGCTAACGGTAAGCCATGTCTTACTCGTTAGACCTTGCTTCCGCTCTTGCCGCATTGGCCGACCCGACGCGACGCACTCTCTTCGAGCGGCTCGCACAAGAGCCGGCATCGGTCGGCGCGCTGGCTGCGGGCATGACGGTCACGAGACCGGCGGTATCCCAGCACCTTCGTGTGCTCAAGGACGCCGGCCTCGTGCAGGACGAGGCGCAAGGCACGCGCCGCGTTTATCGAATCGACCCCCGAGGCATTGGCGTCATGCGGAATTGGCTCGATCAGCACTGGGCGGCAGCCCTGGACGCCTTTCAGGCTTACGCCGACACGGTCGAGGAGGAGCCCCAATGAGCATCGCGCCTGTCGTCAGGACCGTGGACGCGAAGGCGTCGCCGAATCGCGCGTTCGAACTCTTCACGACGCGGATGGGCCGCTGGTGGCCAGTGGGCAAGACGCCGGGCCGGAACCCGCACGACGATGTCGTGGTCGAGCCTTTCGCCGGCGGGCGCTGGTTCGAGCGCGATGCCGTTGGCGTCGAGACCCAGTGGGGCCAGGTGCTGTCCTGGGAGCCCCCGGGCGCCTTCTCCTCGGCTGGCAGCTCAACGGCAGCTGGACCTACGATCCAGATCTCCTGACCGAGGTGGAGATCACCTTCACGCCCCTGGAGCGCGGTGGCACGCGGGTGCGGCTGGAGCACCGCCAGCTCGAACGCTTCGGTGCAGACGCCGAGAGGGTGGCCGACGCGGTAGGCAGCGGTTGGCCGGCGAGGCTGAGCGATTTCTTCGCCTACGTCGACACGCAACCTGCCTGAGATGAGGATACGCCATGTCAGGATTCGTCATTCACACCATTCCGGGCAGCCCTTATGCCCGCGCTGTCCTGGCGACTTTGGAGGAGAAAGGCGCACCCTGGCGTCTCGTGCCGCTCGCGCCCGGCGAGCAGAAGCGGGGGGCTCATCTCGAGCGCCAGCCGTTCGGCAAGATGCCGGTGCTCGATCACGACGGCTTCGCTCTCTACGAGACGCAGGCGATCCTGCGCTACCTGGACCGGATCCTGCCGGCGCCCTCCTTGACGCCCGCCGACCCGCGAACCGCGGCCCGCATGGATCAGGTGATGAACGTCAACGACTGCTATCTCTTCCCAGGTTGTGCGAACGTCATCGTCTTCCACCGCGTGGTCGGGCCGCAACTCCTGGGGCTTGCTCCCGATGAGGCTTTGATCGCGGAAGCCATGCCGCAGGCCCGCATCGTCTTTCCCGAACTGTCGCGACTTCTGGGCGAGCAGCCGTTCTTTGCCGGCGAAGCGCTCAGTCTCGCCGACATGATGCTCGGGCCTCAGCTCGACTTCTTCTCCGCGGCTCCCGAATGGGCGGAACTGACGGCTTCGGCTTCAAACCTCGTGGGATGGCTCGAACGAATGCGAGCACGCCCGTCGATGCAGGCCACGACCTGGCGGCGCGTCGCGGCGGCTGCGGAGGCGGCATAGTGGCCGACATCATGCACTTGCTTCGCATTCGGGCCGAGCCGGAGCGGGTCTGCAGGGCCCTGGCGACGCCGGAGGGTGTGCGCAGCTGGTGGACGCCCGAAGCAGACCTCGACATTCATGTCGGCGGCGTCGGAGAGTTCCGATTCCACGGCGGAGAGAAGATGACGCGCGTGCGGATCGAGGCGCTTGAACCGCCTTCGAGGATCGTCTGGCGCACGACTGGATCGTTCCGACCTGAGTGGGCCGACACCGTCATCACCTTCCGCATCCGGCCCAGCCCCGAAGGCGCCACGCTCCTGTTCTCTCATGAGGGCTTCCCTCATGCCGACGAGGACTACGCGCTCTGCACCACCGGCTGGGCGATCTACCTCACGCGTCTGTAGCAGATCGCCGAGACGTAAGGGTCCACTTCTCGTGCCCCGCGTCAGCTCGTCGGCGCCGTCGCGCACAGCCTTTCTGCGGCCGCGAGGGCGTCGCGCACGCGGCCGCCCGGGAGGGCGCCCGGCAGGGCGGCGGCGTCGCGGGCGACTGCGACGATGCGGTCGAGGTCGATGCCTGTGCTGACGCCCATGCGGGCGAACATCCAGGCGAGGTCCTCGGTCGCGACATTGCCGGTGGCGCCGGGCGCGAAGGGGCAACCGCCGAGGCCCGCGACGGAGGCGTCGAAGATCCGCACGCCGCACGCATAGGCGGCGTGGACGTTGGCGGTGCCGAGCCCGTAGGTGTCGTGGGCGTGGTAGGCCCAGGTGGCGCCCGGGAAGCGCGCCATGGCGGCCGCGAAAAGCCCGCCGACATGCTCCGGGTCGGCCCGGCCCGTGGTGTCGCAGAGGCAGAGTTCGGCGTCGGGCCGCGCCGGCACCAAGCGGTCGAGCAGCGCCATGACGTCGGCCTCGGCGACGCGGCCGTCGAACGGGCAATCGAAGGCCGTGGCGAAGTTGAGGCGCAGCGCCGTGCCGGGCGGCAGCGCCGCCGTCAGCCGCTCGTATTCAGCGGCCGACTCCGTCGGCGCCCGGCGGACGTTGCTGCGGTTGTGGGCTTCCGACACCGACAGAACGAAGGCGAGGTGCCGGGCGCCGGCCGCGAGCGCGTCGCGCCCCCGCCGCTCGCTCGGCACCAGCACCTGCGGGTCGAGGCCGGGCATCGCGGCCGAGGCCGCGAGCAGCTCCGGCGTGTCGCGCAGCTGCGGCACCGCAGCAGGGCTGACGAAGGAGCCGATCTCGATGCGGCCGAGGCCTGCCGCGACCAGCCGCCGGAGGTAATCGATCTTGACCGTGGTCGGGATGAAGGGGCCGATGCCCTGGATGCCGTCACGCGGGCCGACCTCGACGATCTCGATCCGTTCCATCACAGCACCCCCTCGTCCCGCAGCGTCGCGATCTCGCCGGCGCTCAAGCCGAGATGCTGGCCCAGCACCTCCTCGGTATGGGCGCCGACGGCCGGCCCGGGCCAGCGGATGGCGCCGGGGTCGTCGATGAGATGCGGCACCACGCCGGCATGGAGCACGGTGCGGCCGAAGGCCGGGTCCTCGACCTCGCGCACCATGCCGCGCATCCGGAACTGCGGGTCGGCCGCGACCTCGGCGGCCGAGTAGATCAGCGTCGCGGGGATGTCGGCCTCGGCGAGGCGCCGGTCGGCCTCGGCTGCCGTCATGGCCGAGGTCCAGTCGGCGATAAGGGCGTCGAGCGCATCGACGTTGCGGAGCCGGGCTGGGTTGCCGGCGAAGCGCGGGTCGCGCGCGAGCTCAGGCGTCCCCATCAGGGCGCAGAGCTTGCCGAACAGCGGTTCCGAATTGGCCGCCAGGATGATCCAGAGGCCGTCGGCGCAAGGGTAGGCGCTGGTCGGGGCCGCGGTCGGGATGCGCGAGCCGGCCGGTTGCCGCACCGTGCCGAGCACGCTGAGATCGGGCAGCAGGCCTTCCATCATGGACAGCACGCTGTCGGTCAGCGCCACGTCGAGCGTGCGGCCTCGCCCGTCGCCGCCAGCCCGGCCATCGCGGCCGGCCCGGTCCCGCCGCCACAGCGCCGCCATGATGCCGAAGGCCGCGTAGAGGCCGGCGAGCGAATCGCCGATGCTGACGCCGACCCGCACCGGCGGCAGCGCCGTCATGCCGGGCGGATGGTTGCAGAGGTAGCGCAAGCCGCCGATGGCCTCGCCGATCACCCCGAAGGCGGCGCGGTCGCGGTAGGGTCCGTCCTGGCCGAAACCCGAGATGTGCGACACCACGAGGCCGGGCCGCGCCTCGCGCAGGGCGGCGTCGCCGAGGCCCATCTTCTCGAGCTGGCCGGGCCGGAAATTCTCGACCAGCGCGTCCGACACAACGGCCAGGCCCAGCACGATGCCGCGCGCCTTCGGGTGTTTCAGGTTCAACGTCACCGAGCGCTTGTTGCGGCCGTGCATGGACCACCAGGGCGCGGCACCATCGACCTGCCGGCCCCATTGCCGCACCGGGTCGCCGTCCGGCGGCTCGATCTTGATGACGTCGGCCCCGAGATCGCCGAGCAGCCGCGTGCAGAAGGGCGCGGCCACGAAGTGCCCGAGTTCCAGCACGCGGAGGCCCGTCAGCGGGCCATGGGACGGGGTGTCGGTCATGGCTCCTCGCTGCTCTTTCCGGGACCGCGTGTGCCGCGCTTTACGGCATGGAGCGACGCGCGGGAAGAGACCGGCGCGATGCCGGACGGAGATTTCACTGCCAGAACACGCGGCCCCACTGCAGCCCTGCGGCCTCGGCCCCGCGCAGGTAGACGGAATAGAGCCCAGGACCCCAGAGCAGGCCCGCGTTGACCGCCACGTAGAGGCTGGGGACGACGAGGTTGGCGAGCGCGAGCGCGCGGCGCGCCGATGTCGGCCAAGTGTCGAGTTCGGTGCTCACGGCGAGGAACAGGGCCAGCGAGCTGAACTGCACGAGCCGGGACGTGTCCGACCCCAGCAGGATCAGCGGCAGCGAGGCCAGGGCCGCGAGCGACAGGAGCCACGCGCTGCGCCGTCGCAACGCCGCCAGGACCGGCAGCCAATAGAGCTTGTAGGCCAGAATAGCGCCGAGCGCCGCCAGTCTCGGGTGGGACCGCACCAAATCCACCGCCGAATGCTCGGCTCCCGGGTCCGGCCGGCCGGCCCTGATCAAGGCCTGGGCGAGATCGCGGTGCCAGGTCACGGCGTAGGACGCGATGAAGGCGAGGTAGAGCAGGCCGAACACCGCGACCCACTCCCGCCTGTCGTCGCGGTCGGCCGCCAGCACGATTCCCGCGGCCACGAAGGGCGTCATCGTCTCGTGGGTGGCGATCATCAGCGTCGCCAATGCGATCCTGTCGACCGGGCCGAGCCGGCATTGGACCGCGACGAGGCCGAGCAGGAGCACGAGGATGTCGCCGTAACCCGGCCCCACGAGTGCGTAGGCCAGGATCGAGGAGGACAGGACCGAGAAGGTTTCGAAGGACGACAGCCGCCGCGCGTCGAGCAGGCGCATGGCGGCGGCAAATGTGGCGAACAGTACCGCGTACCAGAAGAGGGTATAGGCGCTGCCCTCGAAGCCCAGCACATGGGCCAGGGCCGGCAGGCCGATCCGCCGGCTCGTCGAGCTGAACGGATCGGCATCCCAGTAGTCGGTCGCCATATGCCGGTAGTCGACGCCGTTCGACACCAGGCCATGCACCCCGATGAGGGCGCCAAACAGCAGGAACCACGGGAGGGCACGCAGGGCGGAGCGGGCCAGGATCGCTCGCACCGCAGGCGGCGCGACGTAGAGCCTGCAGCAGCTCGCCACCACCACGAACAGCATGAAACCATGGGCGTAGAAATGCTTGAACACGACGGCCCGCGGCCCGAGCACCCCGTTGACGTTGCCGGCCAGCAGCAGGAGGGCGCCGAACAGCAGCGCGGCGGCGGGGGGCGGACGCGCCAGGGACGCCAGCACCGCGGAATCCCGGAAGCGCCGGACGAGGGTGGACCCCGGCCGGGCCGGGTCGGCGGTTCCGGTCGGCACGGTCGCGTTCATGTCCTGCCCTCGCCATTCCTTGCTGAAGATCGGACCTGCTTTCCGACCGCCCGGACACTTGATGCTCGTTCCCGCGGGGCCTAATGGGGCTGGTGGGCCGAGCGCGGCCCGGATCGGGAGCGTCCGCGATGCGCCGCCAGGACAGGATGAAGCTCGGGACCTTCGTCTACACCTACGGCTTCCATCCCGCGAGCTGGATGCATCCCGGCAGCGCGGTCGGCGCAGCCAACAGTTTCGCGCATTTCCTGAACGTGGCGAGGATCTCCGAGGCCGCCGCGTTCGACTTCATGTTCATGGCCGACTCGCCCGCAGCCGCGGTCGGCGACCCAGACGCCCTGGCCCGGCAGCCTAACAAGATGAACCGCTTCGAGCCGCTGTCGCTGATCTCGGCCCTCGCGGTCGCCACCGAACGGCTGGGCCTCGTGGCCACAGCCTCGACGAGCTATTACGAACCCTACAACCTCGCCCGCATCTTCGCCTCGGTCGACCACCTGAGCGGCGGGCGGGCCTGCTGGAACGTGGTCACCAGCGACCACGACGAGACGGGCTACAACTTCAATAGGCGCGGGCTCGATCCGCACGCGCAGCGCTACGAGCGCGCCCGGGAGTTCGTCGAGGTCTGCTTCGGCCTTTGGGACAGCTTCGAGGACGACGCGCTGCTGCTCGACCGCGAGACCGGCCTCTATCACGACAGGACGAAGCTCCACACGCTGAACCACGAGGGCAAACACTTCCAGGTGCGGGGTCCCTTGAACATCGCGCGTCCGCCGCAGGGCCGGCCCGTGATCGCCCAGGCAGGCGGATCGGAGGCGGGAATCGCGCTCGCGGCCGAGACCGCCGAACTGGTGTTCGGCCTCGCCTCCGACATCGACCGCAGCCGCGACTTCTACGCGGCGCTGAAAGCGCGGATGCAGGATTTCTGCCGCGCGCCCGACAGCCTCAAGGTCATGCCGGGGATCGTGGTCAATGTCGGACGGACCGAGGCCGAGGCCCGGGCCAAGGTGGATTTCCTGCTCGACAGGCTGCACCCCGACGTCGGGCGGCTGATGCTGTCCGAGTTCCTCGAAACCGACCTTCGCGGGGTCTCACTCGACGCGCCCTTCCCTCTCGAGCGCCTGCCCGAAACGCCGAAAGGATCGCGGGCTCTGTTCGAGGAATTCACGGCCTTCGTCAGGCGGGGCCATACGGTGGGCGAGCTGATCCGGCTCTACGCCGAGAAGCATACCGGCAACGGCATAACGGGCACGCCGCAGCAGATCGCCGACGTCCTGGAGGAATGGTTCGAGACGCGGGCCGCCGACGGTTTCATCCTGATGGTGCCGACGCTGCCGTCGGGGCTCGAAGACTTCGTCGCGTTGGTGGTGCCGGAGTTGCGCCGGCGGGGGCTGTTCCGCGCCGACTACGAGGGGCCGACCCTGCGCGACAACCTCGGGCTCGCCCGGCCGGTCCACCCGCGCAGCGCAGCCGCCCGCGCCCCATGAGTCCTCCTGGTCCTCGACCGCGCCGTCTTCTGGATCGGGGCGACGCCGCCCGAAACACCGCGAGCCCGCTGCCGCTGCTCGATCACCCCCGCACGCTGCCGCTGCTCGTGGCGGGCGCCTTCTTCATGGAGTTCCTCGACGGCACGGTGATCGCGACCGCGCTGCCCGCCATGGCGAAGACGTTCGACGTGCGGCCCGTTGACCTGTCGGTCGGCGTGTCGGCCTATCTGTTCACGCTGGCGCTGCTGCTGCCGGCCAGCGGATGGGCGGCGGAACGGTTCGGCACCCGGCAGGTCTTCATGACGGCGGTCGCGGTGTTCACGCTGGCGTCCGTCGCCTGCGGGCTCAGCACCGGTCTCGCGAGTTTCACCCTGGCCCGCATCGTCCAGGGCGCCGGGGGTGCGCTGATGGTGCCGGTGGGGCGGCTCGCGGTGCTGCGCGTCACGGCCAAGTCCGACCTCATGCGGGTCATCGCGATCCTCACCTGGCCGGCCCTCACGGCCCCGATCGTGGCGCCGCCGCTCGGCGGGCTTCTGACGACCTATGCGTCCTGGCGCTGGATCTTCTTCATCAACGTGCCGCTGGGCTTGCTGGGGCTCTGGCTGGCGTGGCGCGTCGTGCCGCCCGGGCAGGGCGACGAGCGTCGCCGGCTCGACCTCTGCGGGCTCGCGCTCACCGGCCTCGCGGTGTTGGCCCCGATGGCGGGGATTGAACTCATGGGCCGCGAGACGGTCGACTGGCCCATCGTCGTGGCGCTCGGCCTGGCGACCCTCGCCTTCGCCGCGATCGCGCTGCGGCACATCCGGCGCCATGCGGATCCCATCCTTAGGCTCGACGGGTTGAAGCAGCGGAGCTTCGCGATCTGCCTCCTAGGCGGTTCCCTGTTCCGCATCGCGGTCAGCGCCGTGCCGTTCCTGCTGCCGCTGATGTTCCAGGTCGGCTTCGGCCTCGACGCCCTCCGGTCGGGCCTGCTGGTGCTGGCGCTCTTCGTGGGCAATGTCGCCATAAAGCCGCTGACGAGCGCGATCCTGCGCCGCCTGGGCTTCCGCACCGTGCTGGCCGGCGATTGCTGCCTCACGGCGTTGGCCATCCTCGGCTGCGCCGCGATCGCGCCCGACACGCCGCTCGTCCTGACGCTCGCGCTGCTGGTCTTGGCCGGGATGACGCGTTCCATGGGGCTCACGGCCATCAACACCCTGGCGTTCTGCGACATCGCGCCCGCCGCGCTGAGCGGCGCCAACACGCTGTTCAACATGTTCCAGCAGATGTCGTTCGGCCTCGGCGTCGCGGTCGGGGCGCTGTCGCTTCGGGTCGCCGAGATCTGGCGGC
>JAABUK010013132.1_pt1 | contig 10401 bp, 12 predicted proteins | sample 5559141 | NCBI WGS metagenome assembly JAABUK01 (sample SAMN10711869, study PRJNA513367) | rock metagenome | isolation source: Antarctica rocks | place: Antarctica: Victoria Land, Pudding Butte nord | collected 2016-01-03 | reverse complement strand
AGCGACCCAGGTGTGACTTGCGTCTTGCTCCACAGCCTCCATTGGAGCCATGCCTGTGCCCTGCTGGGGTTTAGGGTTTAGGGTTTTACGTAATTGCATGCCAGCAACTCCACCGAGATGCTGAGTCGGTGTCCGCTGCCACTGCGCAGTGGCGGCAGCATCAGTGACGGCCATCACTCCCGCGGCGGCCGGGCAGTCGCTGCCGCCGCAGCCGACGCCGGCACTGCCAGGCAGCGGCAGCGCTGCGGCGTCTCCGGCGACGCAGGCATCGCGGACGCTGGGGTGGCCCGGCTGGAATTCCGGCGCTGCCGCCTCTCCCGATATGGCGGCCAACACGCCGCGGCTATTTGCGCAGCAGGCGGCGCAGCGCGCGACGCAGCAGGCTGCTGCACAGCAGCAGGCGCCACTGCCAGCGCTGCAGCAGGGAGCGGCGGCGCAGCCGCTGCCCCCCGCCGCGGCCTCTGGTGGCGGCCGAGGCTACGGCGGGGGCGGCGGCGCATCAGCGGGTGCGGCGCCGCCTCTGGTGCCGGTTCCAGAGGCCACTGCCACCAGCGCTCCGTCCCCGAGCTCCGCGGCAGCGGCTGCGCAGTCGCAGCAGGCCGTGGCCGCGGCCCAGGCAGCGGCCACGGCTGCGGCGGCGGCGGCGGCGGCGGCGGCAGCGCAAGCGGGCGCAGCGCAGCCTCTGCCGCCAAGCAGCGGCGGTGCTTGAAGCAGCTGCTGGGCCGCCGAAGTCCTTTCGGCAGGGTGATGTGTGTGGGAGCAACAGGCCGATGCACCAGGAGTGCAGCTGGTGTCAGGCGGGCGCCTGTGGTGGTTTGCAACCCTTCGCCAAGTTTCACGCAAAACCGCCGGCCGCGCTCAGCCGGTAGGAAAATACGAGGACGTTGTGAGCGTGATGTATGCAGTTCATCGAGGCATCCGGTGAGCTGGTGGCAGCAGGCCCGGCGTTGGGCTGCCTGCTCGCCCGCACCCGCATCTCTCATGCGGCGGAGGCATCGCAGAAGAAGTGACACGAAGACTGGCCAGAAACGAAGGCCAGGAACCCTAAACCCTAAACCCGCACGGGGCGGCGACGTATTGGTGCGGGGTGAGGAGCGGCGCAGCTCTTATTTCTGGGCCTTGGTTCGAGTAGGTCCCTTTGCCATAGTTAGGGTGTTATGGTTTGGGCGGTTCTTGTACAACTATGCGGTGTATAGGCGATCGAGGTGGCCTGTTGTGCGACATTGGCAGCACTCGGGGGAGGCGGTTTGGCAGCATGCGCCGCCAGCAGAAGATGATGACTTCTTGGTGGTTTGAGGGTTTTGAGGGTTGGGGAGACAGCTGTCGAGAACAGCCACAGCCTCGGGGAACGGCGTCCTCCTCATCAGCCAATTGTGTGCAGGCCGAGAATTGTGGAGACAGCCGGCAAGCCGGCAGCACTTCAGGCGGACTTTCAGATGATCATTCGTGGCGCGTAGACGCCGTCGGGCAGCCTGAGTCGAGGGTGGTTTCAGACATGCGTTTTGTGCAGCAGCTGTCCGCAGCAAAACTCACATGATGGCAGGTGGTCCGTCCCTGATGGGGCAGCAGTGCAGCTTTTGATTACAGGGTGCTTTGGGAGGCGCCTCGCATTCTTCAGTCCACTTTCCAGCTGTGAACCTTTTTGAAGCGATGCATACACCAACCTGGCATCCGAACCCAAGATTTCTCACTGCTGAAAGCGGCGGCGCCCCTATCCGCTGCTGCAAAGTGCCCTAAACCCTAAACCCACCAGGGACGCATCCACAGTGCGCTGGGGACCCTGACACCACGAAAAACGAATCTCCATATTGGGTAGTCATCTCCTCGCTCGCCGCCGGGACCTTGGCACAGCTCGCCTGCCTCAGGGACACTCCGCGGCACGCGTCCCATGCCATAAACCAAGGCGGCGTCCCGCTGCGGGGGGTGAACCCCTAAACCCTAGAAGGCGGCGCGCCCCAGCAGCCGCGCCGGGCCCGTCACAAGCGCGCCTGCCACACTGCGCCCGCATGACACCCGACTTCAGCGGCATGACGTGTCGCAACACGTACTTCAACACGTGGAACGCACATCAAGGTTGACTCAGGAGCACGGCGCATCTCAGACCCCGCCAGTCGTGCAGGCAGCGGCGTGGCGTCTCGTCTCGAGTGTTGCGTTTGGCGCGCAGCCGGGTCTGCATAAAAAGTCTTTTTCCAGCACCGCAGGGGCGCGGTGGCGACGTTGCCGGCGACTCGCAGCAGGCCACGTGTCGGCGGCGGCGGCGGCGGCGGCGCCGTGAGACCGGGGCGCAGCCAGCCCGGGTGACCGCCCGCGAGTAGATCCAGCACATCCACCAGTGCCAGCAGCTGCCTGCACGCATTGAGGATGCATCCACATTGATCCATTGTGGATCGGGAAGGGCATGGGTTTGCTTCCTCAGTGGAAGCTATGAAACGCTGACCCTGTGAGCAGCTGCAGCACAGCCGCCGGGGCGCCAGCAGCTGCCTGGAAACACACTCAATGTCGGTCCGGATGGTTTAAACCCTAAACGTGCTGTGTTTTTTCAACCCTGCATCCATGAGCAGGTCTAGCGCCAGGCATAAAACGGCATGAACTCTTCCGCACACTCTGAACGACGTGATGCACATGAACTGTGGACGCCTGACGGGCCGCACCAAGTCCTAAACCCTAGAGCCGAAGGCAGGCCGTGGACGGGCCTGTTGTCCCCAGAAAGTCGCATTCCGGCACAGCCAGGCAGCTAAACCCTAAACCCTAAAACAGGCCCTGACAAAAACCGCGGTCAGCTTGTGTTCCCTGGACACAATGCATCACATGCAACCTGCACGAGACTGTGAGACTGGAGGGTGGCAGACATGCAAACAAAGCATCACCCTGACATTGCTGGGGTGCGACAGGTGTCGGAACGATTACCTGCCGCTCAGGTCGAGGGTGGTCTGGGGGCCGCCTTCGGCGGTCAACCTCAGCTGGTAGGCGGCGCCTGACGCGGCCGCCGCTGCGCAGATCCAAGGAGGGGATCTGACTCTCTGGGAACCGAAGATGCTGACTCTGGTGCTGTTGAGGATGCTAATGCTGCCACTATAACTCACATCAGGGCCATGGGATTCAGATTCTAACACGTCCCATCGAATCCGGAATCTCAGAGGAGGCCTCTGCCTCTTCCTGCAGCAGGTTGTGCTCCAGCTATGCAGTCACGAGCTCTGACGGCGGCGCGGCAGCCGCAGAGAAAAGAAGGGCCACTGACTGGACTGCCGACAGATTACCCAAGGGTTTAGGGTTTAGGGTCAGGGGTCAAGGGGCACACACCATACAGCGGGTGCTGCCGGCTATTTGGCTGCACTGCCCGCAGCTGCAGCTGCGCGTCGCGCGGCACCCAGCAGTCGGCGTTCGGCCCGGCGTGCGTCAGCACATGCAGCAGCGACCGCGCCAGCACCTGCAGGCAAGCGAAACCGGGTGCTGCTGATTGCGTTGCGTCACATGAGGAGGGCCGGCGTGTGAAGGGATTTCGGAGACTGCATGGAGACTGCAACACAGCACCTGCAGGTCGGCGCTGCTGCCAGATATCTCGACCGCCGCGATCGCCGCTGCAGCTGAAGCCTGCGTGTCAGCGGGAGTTCCCACCCCCGCCGCCGCATCATCTGCGCCGATCACACAAGCCGTCCCCGGCGTCTGAGCAAGGCTGTGCCCAATCGGGCGGGCACAGGCTGTCGAGACGGATGCTTCAAGCTGTTCTTGAGCATGCCGTGAATGCTTGCAAGACGAACGAGGCCCCGTAAAAAAGTCGCGTAGAAAAGTCCCAAGCCGAGTGGCTGCAGCCCCCGGCGCGCATGCCGGCCTCTCATCCTCGAATCGCAGCGCACCTGCCGCAGCGCCCCACACCCAGCGCTTGTCGGCGGTGAAGCGCAGCGTGGGGTCGAAGCTGAGGCTGAAGGAGAAGCCGTCGCGGGTCGGCAGCTTCAGCTGCTGGAAGGCCACGTTGAGCTCGGCCTGTGAAGCAGCGGCATCGCAGGAATTGCGGCGGGGGGACTGTGGCGTACACGCCTCTCTGCAGGATGTTTGCCATCATGCCTCGCTCTCGACCGACATGTGCAGTCAGGTACCCGAGGTGTGCAGTCAGGGACCGAACTGTGCAGTTGAAGACAGGGCAGCGGCCGGACAGAGGGTTCCTCGGCGTTTTTCACGGCCCCGCAGTTGCGCAATCGCACCTCGTCCACGTCGCGCTCGTCGGGGACACTAGCAAAGGGATTGAAAACGCCGCGCTGGTAGCCTCGCATCAGATCAGCCGCCGCCCTGCGCGCCTCTGCCGGCGGCTTGCCGGCCAGCTGCATTGGCAAACGTTCGTAACTCTCAACTTGTCTACTGCATAAGCGAGCGACGGACAGCCTGTGTCGCGCACCTTGGCCGCCGCCGCGCTGTGTGTGCCTCCGCCGGCTGCTTGTCGGCCAGCTGCAAAGCACCAACAGCAGCATGTATTGGACCAAGCTGACTAGTTTGTGGGACATCGGACTTGAAGGCTGCAGCGGCGCAAGAGCTCCGCCGCCGCCCTTCGCGCCTCCACCGGCGACTTGCCAAGCAGCTGCACATCAGGGTTTGACCTTGTTGAGTGGAGCCACCGAAACGTTGACGTAGTCTCAAATGATTGAACAGGAGATGTGGAACCTGGCGCCACAGCTGCGCCACGACATGTACCCCTCCACCAGAACATCGAGACATGAACTGCGGACCTGGCGCCGCAGGCGCGATTCTCAAAAGGGCTGAATGTTTCGGAGATCTCTCACAAGGGCTTCGTGTCAGCTCTTTCGAGGGCGTCTTGTCACAAGAGAACCAGGAGTTGCGGGGCAGGGCCCCAGGTGCGCCATGGTTGCACCCCTTTGACCAGTCAGGAAGGCTAATTCAGGAAAGCTAATTCATGTAGGCAGGGGAGCTAAACACCTGGTGCCACAGGCACGCCACGACGCCACCCTGCACGTCCAGCACCACCTTGTGCTGGAAGCGGGGTCCGCTGTTCAGCAGGCCGGACACTTTCCAGTCTTGGGTGATGCCATCGGCAGCCGGGTCCTGCATGCATGAGTAGGGTTTTGACATGAACAAGGAGTGAGCCGCTGCGGCGGGAGACTCGATGATCACGGCCGCTGCTTTTGAGTGCATGAGCGCGGTCAGGTGCAGCATGGTCCAGGACACGTAGAGGGTTTAGGCTAGGGTTTAGGCTATGTGGCACAGCGTGTGCTGTTGACGCCTGGCCGTGACCTGATGCCGCAACGGCAAATTGATCAAGGCAACTCAGCTGGAGTCCCCAGCATGAGTTTCTGCTGATCCATGACAGCCTCGCGCTTTGTACGCCTTTCAGGGTTCAGCTGATAGTGCGTACCGTTCCGTCCTTTTTGATAGCCTTGTTGGAGGCGGCCCACTCCAGCAGCTGGTCCCTGACCTTGATGCAGTCTGCCTGCGTCGCATGAATAGGCAACATGGATAGGCGACATGAATAGGCAACATTTGCAACACGTGGCGCCAAGCCCGCTCGATTCAGATCATGCAGCAGCCGGCTGTCAGCGCAGCTGCGGCTGCATCAGCCTCTGCCGCCCAGTCGGCTGTCTTCGGGAGCAGGAGCTTCTGCCGCCAGCTGAGCTGCAGGTCCCTGTGACAGTCAGTCGCTGTGCAGATACAGTCGGCTGCATAGGTCCTAATCACGTCACCTCACACAGCTCAGCGATGTGCGCCAAAGCAGCAGTCCTCATGAGAGAGCTGCTCCTGTGCACGACGGCGTCGGTGTAGGGTTTAAGCCGGCTCTGCTGTCCGTGACAACCACCCACCAGCGTGCGGAAGGGATTCAACTCCTCGAAGCTATGCCCCGGCGGCGGACCCGGCGGCGGCGGCGGCTGCCACTGCGGCTCTTCTGGCACGCCATCGGCGGACGGCTGCGGGGCTGGGAAAGCGGCCGGCGGCGGCGGCGGCGCCTGCACGCGACCGAATGCGCGACCGGAGACGGTCACGCCCCCCGCCGACTGCTGCGCGTGGGGCTCTGCGACCACATGCCAAGTCTGACGGGGATCTGAGCTTTCAATCCAGAGTGCAGGTGGGGTGCCGGCATGAGGAAATGCACGGTCCAGCGGCCAGGTACTTGTGTTTGGTTTGTGATGTTTAGGGTTTAGGGTCCGAGGTATGCAGGGGTGGACATGACATGGTTGTTGGGGACACCATGATGATTTGGCGCCACTTGCTGCGCCGCACCTGCTACCGGTGCAGCTTCTGCAGCCGCCTGCAGCTGTGCGTTCCGAGGCCTCACATCAGCGCCCGCCGCCGCTTCCGCCGCCGATTCGCCGCCCGTCACGCGCCCCCGTTCCTCCTCTGCCGGCGGGAGCTGCGGCCGCAGCGGCGGCCCCGAGTTCCCTGAAGCCCCGGAGCTATCCGAAGAGCCCGAGCTTTGCGGAACGCCCGAGCTCTCCGAGGCGTCGCCGTCAGGGCACAGCTGCATCGCCATTGTGCGCAGTGCGGTGAGGTCGCACATGTGCATCGCGGCGGCGGTGCGCCTCTCGTGCACCTCCTGCCGCTTGATCTGCGCCACAGATCAGCAGGATGGTTGTTGCAACGAGCGAATGAGCTGGCAGATTCGTGCCAGACACGAATCACGACGGGCCCGCAGTTTCAGCACATTGCGGTGGCGGTGTTTCTCCTGTGCTACTTTTGAACCGCTTCTTCACACACTTTGCCAGCCTGCAAGATGAAGCTCAGTCCTGCCCAGCAGTGTGCAGGGGTGGGGAACTACACACACTAGATGGCACCGCGCTCGACACAAGGCATGCACACCTTTTTGACCAGCTCGGGGTTCATATCGTTGGGGAATTTCCGCACGGCATGCTTCACCACGCGGCTGAACAGCTTTGCCCGCCGCTCGTAGAACTCCGTGTGCACCGCCAGCAGCGCAGCGTCATACGCCGGCCCGGAAGCCAGCGCCCCACTGGCGGCCGAAGGCGTGTCGCCGCCGGCGCTGCCACCCGTGCCGCCGGCGGTGCCGCCGCCAGCTGTAGCGTCGGGTGTGGGTAGCCGAAGTCGGGGGACCCCCAGCTCTCCCGCCGGCACGGCTGCTGGCGCCGGCCGCTCAGCTGATGACGCTGCGCCGCCTGAAAAATACACGTGGTGCTGTCACAGCCGGCTCGCCAGAGCTCCTGTGTGCATCCTTATCGGCGGACGAGAGCTCCAGACTATCGAAGAAAGCAGTCCCAAACCCTTGCAGAAGTATGCTGCTCTCTGCCTTGGCATGGGCAGTTTGTTTTGAGACGATCAGGCCTCAAATCGAAACGCTGCCAGCAGGGCTGCGGCAGCAGGCTGACTGAACGTCGTAAATGAGCTTTGGCAAGCGTTTCGCATGCGCACTGCCTCAACGCTGCCACAGCACCTGGCAGCGTGCCCTCGAGCCTAAGGGTGCCGAGCCCCTCGATCCTGTAGATGTGCGCCACTCGCGCCTCGAGGCTGTCAGACTCCCCGCTGCCGCCTGTCGAAGGGGCCGCTGGCACAGCTGCAGCATCGGCAACGGCGGCTGCGACATGTGCTGCTCGCCGCCTCTGTTGCACTTTGTCCCCGCAGTGATGAGCCTGTATCAGTCATACATGAAAGGCGTTGTGTCTGAGATAATATGACGCAGTAAGACAAGATCAAGTTTTTTTGCAATGATGGCTGTGGAGCTCCATGTGCAAAAGCGCACCTGCGCAGGCGGTGCGGCCTTGCGGTTGAGCGTGCCGTGACTGCCGGGCCCCTGCTGTTTGCCGCTTGGATGTCCTGGCCTGGAGCGGGGGATCACCACTCCAATTGCAGCAGCTAGGCTTCCACTGCAGCTCATGGTCATGCGACCGCTGTGCGCCACTGCAATGGGCTGATCGCTACTGGCCGCCCACTGCGCCGGCTCTTATGATCCACTGGAACCCCTGAAGGGTCCGTGAAGATAATGTATGCAGACGAAGGACTGGAATGCCAAAATCGCCAGACAGAGTTCGATGACTTGCATGTTCATTGTTCCGGAACTTTTGCGACACTTCGACACAAGTTCAACAGTTTGGATCTATTGTGCATTTGCAGCTGCAGTCAGAGGGTTCCAGGGAAGCCCCGTACCGTATGTACAGTGAAAGTCCCGCAGTCTCTGCAGGATGTCGAGACATTTTCGCACGGGCAATGGTGCTGAATTTGCACAGTGCTCTAGACTGATCGCATGCAAACAACCAATCGAGTGAAGCGTCAAGCTGCGACTCTTACGAAGTGTACATCCTGGTTCCGATGCTGCCGCGACCAAAAACATGCACACCACCTGCACTAAAAGCCTCAGTGCATCGCGGCACCCACATGCGGGGTGTCAGCCGTAGCACAGGCAGGGTGCTGCTGCTGGGAGCCGCCGTCAGGGCCGCGCTGCTGCTGTTCGGATCTTGGCAGGATGCCAACCTCGACGTCAAGTACACGGACATAGACTATGCGGTGGTCACCAATGCCGCGGCGGAGGTCGCCGCTGGCGGGTCGCCATTCGACCGCGCCACATTCAGGTTGATCAGCAGCACACTTTGACCCTTTCTGGGAAACGCTCTTCACAGAAGCAAATCTCTGATGCACTCTCGTTCTTTTAAGGCGCCGGCATGGAGTGCCGAGTGCCAAAACATAAATAAATAAAAACAGAAAAACTTAAATTATTAAAAGAAATCACTGCTCCCCAGGTACACGCCGCTGCTGGCATGGGCTCTGCTGCCGAACGTGTGGCTGCACCCTGCGTGCGGCAAGCTGCTGTTCGCAGCCGCAGACATCGTCGCGGGCTGGTGCGTCTTCTCTGCTCCACGATGGTTCGCCCATCAGCCGCATCCGCCGCGTTGTCATCGAATTGCACCTTGCTGGCGCACTCGAAACTGCAACCTGACGGCGCACAGTCCTCCAGGACAATGACAGCAGCCTGTTACACCTAGGCCTTCGGCTATAGCTCAGCGCCTCATTCTGCGCTACATCCACGTCCAGGCTGATGGAGGCGCTGCTGGCGGGGCAGGGCGTCGCGCCGCGGGCGCGGGCGGCGGCAGTGGCGGCGTGGATGTTCAACCCCTTCACCGCCACCATCTCCACGCGCGGCAGCGGTGAAGCGCTCGTCGTGTGTCAGCTGCTGGGCCTGCTGCTGGCGCTGGCCTCAGGTATCAGCTTTTGAGACCGACGGGATCGCTCTCAAGCCGGTGGTGATGCGTCGAAGGTGCATTCGGTATCTGCTACATAAGGAAGATACAGCTGCAATTGCGGTCCCCTTTGTTTCAGCAGCGAGGCATCGCTCGCCTGCGAACTTGCAGAGCTGCCTGCGGATTACGCGCCGCAGGTAGCAGCTCTGCCGGCGTGGCGTGGCTGGCTGACTCGCCACTGAGAAAGTTGTCGATGGATGTGCTGAGGCAGCGTGCGCAAGCATGGTTGTGACACTCAAGATCTGTAGGGTGACATCACAGTGCATCTGCGGCTGTTTGCATGTTGCAAAGTGGCACGCATGGATGCAGTGCATGGGGCAGTACAGCAAAACATGCTTGTGCGCTTCACACTGAGCGAGATCCCACCTACGTACCCTGTCACTTGCAGGCCACACCATCATTGCTGGCGCGCTATTCGGACTGGTGGTTCACTGGCGCATATACCCGGTCATCTACGTGCTGCCGGTGCTGCTGGCGCTGCCGCCGCCGCTGCTGCCGCCGCCAGCGCAACGAGGGGTTCACGGGGGCGGCGGGACGTCCATGGCGGGCGGCAATGGCGATGGGAAGCTGCACCACAGACGCGGCGGAAGCGCACTCAGCGGCGGCACACCAGATGAGACTGCGGCTGCCGCGCCTTGGGCCGCAACCGGCAACGGCGACGGCAGTAGGACCATCAGCGGCAACGGCGACGGGAGCGCAGGCGTCCCGAACCAGCCTGCGCAGCAGCGGCAAATCTGGCATCGGGTTCACGGGCAGCTGCGGCGCGTGTGCAGCTGGGAGCGGTTGGCATTTGCGGCGGCAGCGGCGGCGGTTTTCCTCGCCCTCGGCGGCCTGTTCTGGCGACTGTATGGCTGGCGATTCGTCGAGGTGGGGATGCCCGATCCTTGGAGATGTCTGGCCTTGTTTTAGATATAGTGTGCCACCCACATGGATCCACCGATTATGGATAACGTCCATCAAGACTTGTCTCTCAAATCTGGAGTTCTAGAGCGGACCCGCAGCACACACCGCAGCCTCTGCAAGCCGCTGCACTTTTGATGGCTGACATTCTGACGTGCTAGCCCCTGAGCCAATGAACATGTCTCCGACGAGTCATTTCGAATTTCGAATTTCTTCGAGGCCGGAGGAAGCACATGTGTACCACACGGCTGGTTGGGAGGCGCGGCACAACTCGTTGCAGGAATACTGTCCCGTGAGCAGTTACTATCACTTCTCC
>JAABUK010013127.1_pt1 | contig 10404 bp, 14 predicted proteins | sample 5559141 | NCBI WGS metagenome assembly JAABUK01 (sample SAMN10711869, study PRJNA513367) | rock metagenome | isolation source: Antarctica rocks | place: Antarctica: Victoria Land, Pudding Butte nord | collected 2016-01-03 | reverse complement strand
CACGATCTCGCCGTCGAAGTCTGTTTCGACCGCGATGTCGCCGGTGATCGTCTCCCGGGTGATGTGCTCGCCGATCAGCTCGTCGATGGTGTCGTAGAGCTCCTGCTCGTAGCCCGGCAGGAACCGGCAGTCGATGGTGGCCTCGGCGCTGGACGGGATCACGTTGGCCTTGTAGCCGGCCTCCAGCATGGTCGGGTTGGCGGTGTTGCGCATCGTGGCGCCGAGCATCCGGGCCGCGCCGCCGAAGTACTTCAAGGCCGACTCGGGGACGTCGGGGTCGATGGGCAGGCCGGTCACGCCGGCGATCCGGGTCAGGAACTCCCGCATGGTGGGCGTCACGTGAACCGGGAACTGGTGCTCCCCGATCCGGGTGACGGCGCGGGCCAGCTCGGTGACCGCGTTGTCCGGATGAATCATCGAGCCGTGCCCCGGGCGCATCTCGGCGCGGAGCTTCAGCCAGGCGATGCCCTTCTCGGCAGTCTGGATCAGGTAGATCCGTAGGTCGTCCGACACGGTCATCGAGTAGCCGCCGACCTCGGAGATCGCCTCGGTGCAGTCGGCGAAGTAGTCAGGGTGGTTGTCGACCAGCCAGTGCGCGCCCGACCGGCCGCCTGCCTCCTCGTCGGCGACGAAGGCCAGCACGATGTCGCGATCGGGCTGCACGCCGGCGCGGGCCCAGTCCCGGATGACGGCCAGCGTCATCGCATCCATGTCCTTCATGTCGACCGCGCCGCGGCCCCAGACGTAGTCGTCCTTCACCTCGCCGGCGAAGGGGTCGACCGACCATTCGGAGGCGTCGGCGGGCACCACATCGAGGTGGCCGTGGATCAGCAGCGGCGGGCGGCCGGGATTGCGTCCCGCGATCCTGGCGATGGTGGAGGCGCGGCCCCGCTCGGATTCCAGGATGGTCGAGGAGATGCCGACCTCGTCGAGCCTGCCGGCCACCCACTCGGCGGCCGGTCGTTCGACGTGGGTCGGGTTGGAGGTGTTGATCGAGATCAGCTCGGACAGCAGCCCCACGACCTCGTCGGCTGCGGTCGGGGCGCTGGGCGTGCTCGGCTCTGGTGCGGAGGTCATGGGTAGTTCCTACCAGTGCTCGGTTCCCGAATCGAGGTCGGCTAGACTCTTGCTCGCACTCGTCCGGGTGGCGGAATGGCAGACGCGCTAGCTTGAGGTGCTAGTGCCCTTTATTGGGCGTGGGGGTTCAAGTCCCCCCTCGGACACTCACGCAGGCCCCAGATTACGGGGCCTCTAGTCATTTTAGCGTAGGATTGGGCCTCATTGGGGCACCATTGGGGCACGGAGGCCAGGTTGGCATCAATCGAGAAGCACCCACGCTCGGATGGCGGTACGTCCTGCATCGTCCGTTGGCGAGCGGGCGGTAGCCGCTCCGGTAGGCGCGAAAGCGAGACCTTCGGCGCCGGGAGTGACGCGCAGAACCTGGCCCGAGCTGAGGGCTTCAAGCAGATGGTGACCGCCGCCGGGCAGTTCTGGCCCGATGGGTGGGTCAATGGCGCCGGCTTCGTCCGTGAGGGCGCTGCGGCCGGCGATCCGAGCGGCCCGCTGCGCTCGGTCGAGGACGTGGGCCTCGAGTACGTGGGGCAGATCGTCGATTGCTCACCTGGGCAGCGGTCCCGCTACCGCGGGCAGCTGCGCACGCTCAGAGGCGTAGAGGTGCGCGGGCCGCGCGGCACCTACCGGCCCTTCGACGCCTCGATCGCCACGGTGACCGAGGACGACGTCAAAGCCTGGCTGATCGGATGGGACCGGTCCTTGAAGACCAAGGCGAACTACCACGGACTGCTCTACGGGGTGTTCAACTATGCGCTGGAGCGGGGCGAGGTCACGAAGAGCCCGCTGCTGCGGACCGCGCCGAAACGCAGCAAGATCCGGCAATCCCAGGCCGACCTACGGTTCCTGGGTGAGCGGGAGTTCGTGACCACCGCCGACGCGGCCGGGGACGAGGGTGACCTGCTCCGGGTCACTGTCGGAACCGGACTGCGGTTCGGCGAGGTCACCGCGCTCTGGGTCTCCGACATTGACCTGCGGCACCGGACCATCCGCGTCAACAAGGCGTGGAGGCGGGACGGCGACGACGGCGAGCAGGCCGTGCCGGGTTGGCTGCGCAAGCAGGTACGCGAGAAGCACCACATGCGCGGCCACCATCTGGGCAACCCGAAGACACCGAAGTCACGCCGGACGATCGAGATCTCCGCCGACATTGCGGCCGTGCTGGAACGGCGGATCGCCGGCCGGGCCGCGGACGACTTCCTGTTCGTCTCCGCAACTGGGCTCGCGTTGCACAACGGCGACTACTACGAACGGGTGTGGACACCGCTGATGGGGGCGATCGGCACGAAGGGCATTGCCCCGTTCCGGTTCCACGACCTGCGCCATACCCACGTTGCGTGGTTGATCGCCGGCGGTGTCCCGCTGCCGCACATTCAGGCCCGTCTGGGTCACGAGTCGATCACCACCACCATCGACACCTACGGCCACCTCCTTCCGCTCGGCGGTGACCTGATCTCGCAGGTGATCGACACGGCACTGCGCGGCGAGCAGATCCAGGCGACCCCGGCGATGCGGCTCATCCACGGTGGCCGGACGAGCGACGACGCGGCGGCTTTGGATAAAGCGTTATAGCCGCGAACGCCGCCCGACCGGATGAACGCGATATGCGGCGACCTGACTCGGATCCGTGACCGGCTGTTCGCCCGCCTCGATCAGCTCAGTAAGATGCGCGGCGGTGAACCGCACATGCTTGCCGATACGGGTGCAACGCATCCGCCGTTGCTGCACGGCGTCCTGCACCCAGCGGACCGACACGTTGAGATAGTCCGCCGCCTCCTGGACCGTCAGCAAGCGATTCGGCAACGCGAGCTGGGGCAACCGCTCGAACTCGGCCGACTTGGACGCTCGCATGTCACCTCACCTCCAGTCCACTGATGCCTGGCCCATGGCGCCCATTCGCCGACCCCGGGATGGTCCGCGCCGCCGTTGGGAAGGCTCTACCTTTTGCTGCCCGGCCTTGGCCGAGGCTCTTCTGAATGGGTGCCTCCCGGCGGTGGTTTGGTCCGGGCCGCTGACGCTCAATAGAGGCTTGGGGGTCTCGTTGATGCCCTCGAGATGCTTGCGCTCGGCCCGGCTGCGGATGCCACCATTAAGGAGATGAGCCGCAATGTTCGCAGGAATCGACACCCATAAAGACACCCTGGCGGTCGCCGTCATCGATACCGGTGGGCGCGTCATCACCATGTGCGAACTGCCCAACCAGGACGACGGTTTCACCGAACTGGCTGCCCTGATGTGCCGTCACCAGGTCGCCCGGGTCGGTATCGAGGGCTCGACCAACTTCGGTTGGGCCGCTGCGATGCTGTTGCTGTCCGAGGGAGTGAACATAGTGGAAGTGCCACCGCTGATGACCTCACGCGAGCGCCGCAGCCGTCCCGGCCAAGGCAAGACCGACCCGGTCGACTCCGTCGCGATCGCCCGCATCACCGCCCGCGAAACCACCCTGCCCCCGGTGCGGCCGATGACCGGGCCGGCCGCGGACCTGCGGGTGTTGATGGACTACCGCGACCAGCTGGTCACCGAGCGCACCGCCACCGCGAACCGGGTCCACAGCGATCTGGGATGGCTACGCCCGGGTTACCAGCACCAGCTGCCCCGCCTGACCAACCCGGCGCATCTACGCCAAGGTGTGGATCTGCTCGCCGGTGACGCCAGCGTGCGCGCCGCGGTGACCCGGAACCGACTGACCCGGATGATTGCCATCAACGCCGAACTGCGTGCGCTGCGTCTGCAGATCACCGCGCTGCTCACCGCCAGCGGCACCACCCTGCCCGCCTACGGCGTCGGGCCCTTCGTCGCGGCCCGCATCCTGGCCGAGGTCTTCGACGTGCGCCGCTACCCAAGCCGGCATCATTTCGCCGCCGCGAACGGCTCCGCGCCGATCCCCGCCTCCTCCGGGCGGACCGTGCGGTACCGGCTCAACCGGGGCGGCAACCGCCAACTCAGCCGGGCCCTCTACACCGTTGCCATCACCGAGATCCGCGCCGACACCGAAGGCCGGGCCTACTACCTGCGTAAACGGTCCGAAGGCAAAACCAGCCGAGAGGCCCTGCGCTGCTTGAAACGTCGCCTGTCCGACGTCGTCTACCGCACCCTGCGCGCCGACCTGGCCACCACACAGCGACCGCAGCTCATCGGTCCCGCCTGAAACTACAGCGCGGTGGACACGAGGTCGGCAACGGGACACGACTCACGGCCAAAGCCAGCAGCGTGACAGGTATTCCAGTCCCACCCTGTTCTTCGCTCCAGCCAGACACCCGTGCCCACCGCACCTGCAAACCTATCGCCACATCCACGCCACGACCAGATCCAGGCCTCTAGACATAGAGGCCCACCCGATGTGATCCGAACCCGGCGCTCGATTGCTGGAGTCGATCGGGCTGGCCCTGGCCGGTCGCGCCGGAGCCCGACTGACGCACGCGCTCGCGGCGCCGGTGAGCCGGACGACCCTGCTGCGTCCGGTGGTGATGTCGCCCCGGTCGACCCCGTTCCCGGTGACGTCACCGCTGTCGGTGTCGATGACTTCGCCCTGCGCCGTGGGCACAAGTACGGGACCATCGTCATCGACATCAACTCCCACCGGTCCCTGGACGTGCTGCCCGACCGGAGCTCAGACACCGTCGCCGCCTGGCTGCGCCAGCATCCGGGCATTCGGGTCGTCTGTCGCGACCGGGCCGGGGCCTACGCCGAAGCCGCCCGGGCCGGCGCGCCGGGCGCGATCCAGGTCGCCGACCGCTGGCACCTGTGGCACAACCTGGCCCAGGCGGTCGAGAAGACCGTCCTCACGCAGCGCTCCGCGATACGGCCCGACCCGAGCGAGCCCGTCGATGCTGACATGGCAGTGGGGCCTGTGTGTGATGCGACCTGGGCAGGGCGACAGCGGCGGCGAGTCGGCGTTGGCCCCGGCCGGCTTGGCCGCCCGCACCCGCGACCGGCACGCCGCAGTGCACGGGTTACGCCAGCGAGGCGCCACGATAACTGCGATCGGGCGGGAGCTGGGACTGGACCGGCGGACCGTGCGGCGCTTCGCGCGTGCCGCCAGCGTCGGGGAACTGCTGGGTGAGCCCGGACCGCGCTCGAGCCTGCTCGACGCCTACAAGCCCTGTCTGCACGAACGATTCACCGCCGGTCACACCAACGCAGCTACGCTGAGCAAGGAGATCACGGCGATGGGGTACGCCGGGAGCGTCAAGACCGTACGGCGCTATCTCCATCACCTCCGGGCCGCCCCGACCGGACCGGCACCCGCGCCGGCCCCCGCTGCGCCCAGCGTCCGGCAGGTCACCAGTTGGCTAACCCGCCGCCCCGACCGCCTCAACGGGGAGGAACGCTCCGAGCTGAAGGGGATTCTCGATCGAAGCGATGTCCTGACCATCACCCAACGCCAAGTGAGGGAATTCGCCGAGATCCTCACCGGACGCCACGGCGACCGTCTGGGCGATCGGCGGGGCGAGGTAGAGTCTGCGCCGTGGGCACAAGTACGGGACCATCGTCATCGATATCAACTTCCACCGATCCCTCGACGTACTGCCCGACCGGACCTCAGACACCGTTGCCGCCTGGCTCGGCCAGCATCCGGGCATCCGGGTCGTCTGCCGCGACCGGGCCGGCGCCTACGCCGAAGCCGCCCGGGCCGGCGCGCCGAACGCTATCCAGGTCGCCGACCGCTGGCACCTATGGCACAACCTGGCCCAGGCGGTCGAGAAGACCGTCCTCACCCAGCGCTCCGCGCTACGCCCCGACCCGGCCGAGCCTGTCGATGCTGACCTGCCGATGGATCCTCCGCCTGATGCAAGCCTGCCCAGGCTGCCGGGCGGTAGGGCCAGCGACCCGCCGGTGGCGCCGGCCCGCTTGGCCACCCGTACCCGTGAGCGCCATGCCGCGGTGCACCAATTACGGGAGCGGGGCGCCACGATTGCCGCGATCAGCCGGGAACTGGGACTGGACCGGCGGACCGTGCGGCGCTTCGTGCGCACCGGCAACGCCGAGGAACTGCTAGGCCAGCCCGGACCGCGCACCAGCCTGCTCGACGCCTACAAGCCTTATCAGCACGAACGATTCACTGCCGGTCACACCAACGCCGGCACGCTGAGCAAGGAGGTCGCCGCGATGGGGTACGCCGGAGCATCAAGACCGTGCGGGTCTACCTGCATCCCTTCCGGGCTGACCGGACCGGGCCGGCACCCGCACCCGCTGCGCCCAGCGTCCGGCGGGTCACCAGCTGGCTCACCCGCCGCCTCCACCATGAATTCCGATGAAGGCGTAGTTGTCGCACAGATTGGGCCAGCCGTCGCGACAGGCGGCGCAGGTCCATCGGCGAAGTTCGGTTGGCCAGTAACGAGATCACCGACCGAGAACCCTGTAACGCCTTGTCCGAGCCGGCTCACGTAGCCGGAGAACTCATGTCCCATCCCCCGGCCACCCTCCTGATTGGCGAGCGAGTCGGATTGTCTCGGTGGCGCCAACTCGTTGGCGTAGATACTTAGATCGCTTCCGCAGATTCCAGCCCACGCGATCTTCAGTTCGATCTCGCCGGGACCCACCTCGACGCGATCGATCTGTTCTAACCGGGCATCCAACGTGCCGTAAAGGCGAATCGCTCGCATCTTGGGCCTATTCTCCGACGAAGGCGCCGAGAAGGTTGTCAGGCCAACTGAGGCCCTGCGCCTCCAGGCCGTTCTTGTACTCCTGGCATGCGACGAAGCCGTCGCGGTAGCCGAGGGTTTCGCCACCGGGTCCGAGCGATACCAGCGGCCCTGTGACGAAGATGCCTATCATCTCGTCACCTTCATCGACGACCAGGGTGTGCTCGGACGCGCCAGCTTCGATACGAATGACCCCGGTGGTGCGATCCAGTCGTGTTCCTCGTAGCGCCAGGTTCCCTGAAGGGTATAGGCATAAACCGGCATCAAGTGGCGATGTCGGCCGATAACGGCGCCGGCCGGGTAACGAACGGCCACCGCATATTGGCCACTGCCGACGTCAGGCGCCAGCACCTTGAACGCAGTGGTGCCGATTTCGCGTTGACGTTCGACCCATGGCAGATCTTCCACCGAAAGTTGACGCGAGAGACGCGAAAACATCAAGTAACCCCCATTCCAAGCTTAAGACTGGCTTGCGGCGCGTCAATTGTGCGGATTTCTAAAAGAAAACGGATAAAGCTCTGGCCGATAACACGCTTTGATCGAGGAGAACAGCCCGCTTGGACACAGTGATCAGTGTCGACTCCTGATCAACATGCAGCTGGTCGGTGCGGGTCCCGGCGAGAATGTTCGTATCTACGGAGAGACGATTCTGATACACCAGGAAGTTGGATCGGACCTCAAAGTCACCCGCCCCGCGCGCACTTATGCGAACGTTGGTTACCAGGTGGCGGGTTCGCGACTGTGGTACCTCGGCTCATGCCATCCCGGTCTTGAGCCGGTGAATTCGCTGGTATAGCTCGACATAACTGTCGTCGAAGAAAGCCAGCAGCTGAGGGGACGGTGTGCCTGGCCCGGCCTGCACCGCCGTCTGGGCCGTGGGGTCGGCGGCGGTCTGCGGGACAGTGTCGAGGTTCGACCGCACCGGCATGTAGTACCGGAGCTCAGGCGTGAACTGCTGGTACCACTCGTCCCACAGGCCTTCGTCGAGCAGTTCGGCCTCGCGGTAGTAGAACTGTTCAACCCGGTATTGAACAGATATCTTCTCGATGAGCATATCGACGCTGACTTCGGTTGCGGTCACCCGCCCACCTCGGCGGGCATCAACTTGCGAGCCTTGGTCCGCTCGTCGAATTCATCCCACGAGTCGCTCTGCAGATGGATGAGCCAGGCCCTGTATAGCCCGCGCGCCGCCGTCTCGGAGTACACATAATTCACGACCCCGGGGAGCTCCTTGTCCGCGATCTCGTGTCCGATTCCCATGGCGTAATTGAGCTTTGTGTTACGGGCGACGTGGCCCCGAAGCACCTCTTGAACCTCGCCCCAGTTCTCGCCGTCCTCTTGCTCGAAGAGGCCGCCGGGGGAAAAAGTTCGCAGCGCGCCGATGCGCATTGCGTTCTTCACCTCGGGCGAGGCGCCTTTGGGCACCGCAATCCACGCCCAGACTTCGATCTCGCCGGGGCCCTTCGGATGCCATACACGAAACGTCTGAATTCCGTTCACGTAGGAGAAGTTCGGGAAGATCGTCACGGCACCACTGCGGATGTACTTCGCCCGAGTTTCTCCGAGACGTTCGATCTGGTCAGGCAGGCATGACGCCCAGTACTCGTCGACGACCCGCCCTCCGAACGATGGCGTCATCACCCGGTTGAACTGAGTGCCGTGCCCGTGCGTCGTCGTGATCTGCTGACCAGGGGCGCGCAGGCCTTCGCCTTCCTTTCGCGGGCCGGATGAGTTCTGGTCGTCGCGAGCCATCGAGCGAATGGCAGCAGCATGAGCGGATTCCGCGTGATAGAAGTCGCCGGCGAAGTTCTCACTGGGCAGCTTCCAGTTGCACTTGATCCGCCACTTGTGCACGCCTTCCAGGAACTCCAAACCCTCGGGGTAGCGCCCGACGACGCTCTCGAAGTAGAAAGCCATGTCGCCGAGATAGTCCTCGAAGACCGGGGCCTCGGCGTCGAAGTTACCGAAGACAAAACCGCGGTAGTTGGTGACCCGGGTAACCGGATGGGCGCCCCAGTCGTCGCGGACGAGCTCCTTGCGGTAGCCGTCGCCGTTGTGCGGGACCCCGACCAAGCGACCGCCGAGGTCATAGGTCCACCCGTGGAACGGACACGTGAACGAGGCTGCGCTGCGCGGTCGAAGCGGCAGATTCGCATACCCCGATGGCGACACTGATTGAGAAAGGCGGCGACATCACCGTCCTTGGTGCGCGTGACGATGACCGGGTCCTCACCCATGAAGGTCGTGATGAAGTCCCCCGGGTTTGGGATCTGGGACTCGTGCGCCAGGAAGAGCCAATTACGGGTGAAAATGCGTTCGAATTCGAGGTCGTAGATCTTCTCGCTGGTGTATACCTCGCCTCGCATCACCCCGGTGTCGAGGTCAACCAGCCGATTCAGCAGATCGTCGACAGCCATTCACCCTCCCGGATCCACAGACCTGTGTGAGACTAGTTACCAAAGGTTCCGAGGTCAATGGCTCCAGCGGGCCGCCACTTGGGCGACTTTAGGGGCGAAACCTCAACCTCTTCGAGGGCCCGATCGCGGCGACGCCCGGCCTGCGGAATCAGGAGGGCTTCGGAGCATTCAGGTAGTCGTAGCGGCCCTCAGAGCCCTGGGCAACGCTGCCGAACTGCGTCTTCATTGCGGGGCCGAGATCCGCTGCGTCCCAACGACTCTCAGCGACGAGCCGGCTGACCACTACCGGGTTGGAGTAGAGATGCACCGAATTGCCCGATACCCCGATGACCCGCCCGTTGCACCAGCCGCTGTCCGGCGCCGCCAACACGGCCACCAGCTCAGCGACATCTTCCGGCGCGCGCTCTTCGCGCGACTCGCTGCGTTCGGACTTGTTCTGGACCGTACCTACCATCCGGGTGTTTGCGACGGGCGCGACTGCGTTGCTGGTTACCCCGTATTTTTTGAGCGCGTTGGCGCACGACAGGGTTAGGCCGATGATGCCCATCTTGGCGGCGGCGTAGTTCGGTTGCCCGGGCTGGCCGTAGATTCCGCTGTCCGACGCGAAGTTGATCAGACGGTGCGAGGCGTTTTCGTCCTTGAGCCCGCGCCAGTAGCTGGATGCGTGCCGGGTCATGTTGAAGGTGCCTCGCAGGTGGACCCGAATAACGGCGTCCCACTCTTCGGGCGACATGTTGAAGATCATGCGGTCGCGGAGGATTCCGGCTACATTGACCACGATGTCGAGTTGGCCGAACTTGTCAATGGCCGAATCGATGAGGGCACCGGCTCCGTCGAACTCCGCGATGTCAGTCGTATTCGCAAGCGCGACGCCGCCAGCAGCTTCGATCTGGCTTACGACCTGCTGCGCCGGTCCGTCGTCGTGGCCGGATCCGTCGATTGCCACGCCGATGTCGTTCACCACCACGGAGGCTCCTGCAGCCGCAAGCCGTACCGCCACTGCCGCTCCGATACCGCGACCGCTACCGGTAACCACAGCAACCCGACCGTCCAGAATTCCCATTTCACGCACTCCTCATGGTTGAACGACGGGCCGTCCACAGTGAGTCTGCAGGCGCGGCACCACATCGATCGGACTTTCCATATTTGTTACCATACGCAACCAGCTTGACTCAAACGAGGGATAGGCGAGGAGCGGCCATGACAACCGTCTCGATACTCCGGCTGTACTGCGACCCCGACGGCGAGTCACACTTCAAAACATTGCAGCT
>JAABUK010013126.1_pt1 | contig 10406 bp, 8 predicted proteins | sample 5559141 | NCBI WGS metagenome assembly JAABUK01 (sample SAMN10711869, study PRJNA513367) | rock metagenome | isolation source: Antarctica rocks | place: Antarctica: Victoria Land, Pudding Butte nord | collected 2016-01-03 | reverse complement strand
CAGCAGAGCCTACTTCCGCTTCACCCGATAAACATAAATGTAAAACTATTTTAGTACTAAACTTAAACTGTACATTTAAAGCAGGATTATCTCACAAAAGTGTAAACTTTTTTTAGGACGAGACAATGCTGGAAGGAAACCGCATCGGTTTTTCCAATACCAGACACAGTCTGGGTTGCCATTTACCTCAGTAGTTGTCCTGGGAAACACTACGGTTGAGCTGGATGCTTTTGGCGACGAATTGTATTTGTCCACTATGTAGGTTTAATGCCTTAATTCGTGATAAAAGATTTCAAGTATATCTGTTGAAACCGTTTCTTCGTGACATTGGAACAAATAAAAAATAAGATAGTTTTTTTTGATACTAATTGTTATCGGTTTCTTGCAAGAACTGATTTGGATTCCATGAAAAGTAACCTTCTTAAAATGGAACAGAAGGAGAATGAACAAGGCATTCAAGTTCACTTAACCTATTTGGTAGCGTCGAGCTATTTACACATCTTGCTGATTCGGTAAAAAGTCAAAATTATCAGGAATGTAAAAGGCGTTATCAATTTTTGCCGCTGTTGGGTGTTCTTCACCAACAGCTTCCTGCTAAGCTTTTTGTTAGGCGTTTAGCACGCCTGATTATTTATTACTATACTTTTTTTTTGAATGACAGGGGGAGTTCTTAAAAAACTCCCTGTTAATGCTGCAAGCCCGGCAACGAGACCGCCTGTCATGGCTGTAACAAGTAATACAGCTATGTACGAACCTCCTAATGGCAATATTTGAGCAACTTTTGCAGAAAGCACATGTGCATTTTTTGTGTCTGCTAAAACTGCCTGTCCACCCCACAAAAAAAAGAGAGCTAAGAATGCACAGACAAATGATAAAAATCTTTTTTGCTGGGGAATAAGGGCTGCTACAATAAATGCAGCAACAGCGATGATCCACCATGGAAAAAATAAAGCCCATGAAAAGCTTAATAAAGCGGTAAGAATAAGAGCAATAAAAAATTTCATAAAAAATTTAGTCTTTAGAAAAAGTCATTTTCCACTTTATATTACTGTTTTTTTTGACAGCTTCGCGGTTTAAAAACAACAAAGGATAATATTTGCCGCTGACCCATGTGTCTACAAAAGTATCATAATATTTACTGCCGGGGTTCCCGCTTTGGCCGCCGGGATAAACTCCGTAAGCTTCCGTATTAGCAGTCAATTGTACTATCATGCGCCAACTTGGCCCATGGTTTCCTGTTGTCGCATTTATTATATTTTCTCCTCCGCCAACGGGCAAATGTAACCTGCTTAATGCAGGTATTTTCAGCAAATGTCTTATGCCGGTATCTTTAAATTTACCCCATGCTAACTCATGTTTATCATCTGCAGCTTTTATTTGCTTATAAGCTGATTTATATGCCCTTAAAACAATATCGTTAATATTTTCTACAGCAGGCGTATTAATATCGTCAACAAATTTGTAGACGCTGTCTTTCAGCAAACCTTCCAATAAAGTGCTCTCATCAGGCCACTTGAGGGGTAAATCAGTTTTAGAAAATTCGTCTTTATAAACAGCATTTTCGAATTCATTCCACCATATCTTACATATCGCCGGCCCTTGTTCGTTTATATCGCTTCTTAAATTCCAGCTTTTAAATTTGTTTACATACATCTTTTCGTCTGCAGTCAGCTTACTTTGGTCAAGATATTTAAGTAAAACCGGCCGGGCCATTTGTGCGAATACATTGTAATTGTCTGTCTGCATTTTTTCCATATCCTCTACCGTTATATTGTTCATTTGCCTGAGCTTGCGGTTTATACTTATACCGCGATAAATATTAGCTTCGCCGCCAAGGTAATAAGGATACGCTTCCTCTGCCGCTAACTGGTTTGCACTGCTGACAAAACCTCTTGCAGGATTAAAAACTGTGGGATTTTCTTTTGCAGGAATAAAGCTTTTCCATAAATAACTGCTGTCAATACCGGGCATTACATAATCTCCCTGTCTCCGCCATTTTGCCGGAAACTGCCCCTGCTCGCGAATAGCAATATTGCCGTTTTTACTGGCAAAAACAAAATTCTGCCCGGGACTTTGAAACGTGGAAATAGCCTTGATATAATCAACAAAATTCTTAGCATGATTTAGCCTGTTAAATGCCAGCAATTCATTACTGGGGTCGTGTGCTTTCCATCTGACTGCATAATACTTATTGTTTTTTAAAGGATTTGGATAAGTGCGGTCATACATTACAGGACCGAAAACTGTCATAGCTATTCTTTCTGTTACGTCAGGCTTGTCTTTGACCTTGATAATTTCATTTCTAAATGAAGTTCTCACCCACTTGCCGTTGTACATATACTCATTCATCGTAGTGTCACGAAACTGTATCTCATAATAATCCTTTACATCTCTTCCTGCATTTGTTAGTCCCCAGGCAATACTGTCGTTAAAACCGATAACGATAGAAGGCGCCCCGGGAAAGCTGACTCCGTAAGCATTAAAGGTTGGTGTTGAGATCTGCATTTCGTACCAAAGTGACGGAAAATTTAAACCGAGGTGCGGATCATTGCAAAGAATGGGAGCGCCGCTGCGGGTTTTACTGCCTGCCACCGCCCAGTTGTTGCTTCCGTTATTTTTGTTTGGTTTCAAAACAAATGATTTTTCAAGTGAATCACTTGAATCTTTAAAATTGTAATAAGCAGAATCTTTGTTCCCCGGCATTTTAGGATGAAAAACCGGGAGTGGAAATTGTGTGCCTTTAGGAACTATCGGGTCTAAACTATCTTGCGTTGTTGGATATAATTTTTCGATATCGGCAGGTGAAAAAATACTTTTTGCATTGGTCATTTCAAAATCATTGTCTCCGCCTGACAAATCATACGCCATATATTTTAAAAACAACTGGGTTTTAAGCTCTGTCCATCTTTCGGGCTTATAATCAAGCAGCTTATATTCGAGGGGGATTTGATTTGGTTTGAGAGACTCTATATAAGCGTTGACTCCGTTGGTGTACATTTTAGATTCGCGCCTTGTGATAGAGTCTGACTGCAGTTTTTTTAACGACCGTTCTGCACCGTACACCATTCCAAGACGTCTGAAATACTTGTCTATCTTCAAAAAATTAGTTTCGCCCCTTGACTCTCCCATAATTTCACTTAATCTTCCTGCTGCTGCATGTGTCTGAAATTCCATCTGCCAAAGGCGAAATCTTGCATGCAGATAACCTTGTATAAAATATGCATCGCTTTCTTTTTCTGCATAAACATGCGGCACTAATCTTTCATCAAAATATACTTCTATCTTTCTTTTAAGATAAGGAAGAATAATCTTTTCATTGTAGTCATAATCTGATGGCTCTGCATTTTGCCAAAATCCATCCTGAGGACTTAAAAAAGCACCAAGGCGTGGAGTTTTATTTCCGCCGATTTTTAAGGGAATATTTAAAATAACAATTAAACCAACCGTTACTATTGCAGAAATAATAAAAGGAACAATTCTCATAAATAAACAATTCGCGCCGAAAATACATTTTTTTAACAGAGCAGGCATTCATGTTATTTATAAACTTATTTCAAAACATTTTTCGATTAAGAAAAATATAGTATTAGTCGCAGAAGAAAAGGTTTTTTTCATTATTTTCAGAATCAGGCAGAAGTTTCCTAATCAAGTACCATAAGAAATTCTGACAACAGTCATTGCATAAGGGACATCAGAAGGTTTAGTGCCAATCCGCCATCCGCCAGTCGACGGAGAAGGCACTAAAAACATAGGCGGCAGTTTTTTGAAAGAAGCTTATGATGTGCTGTTGCACCGGCAATGTCCCGGGGTTGAGCTTAATGGGAGGTTTTTCTGTAAATAAAAAAAACACTTTTACGCTTGTTTACAATAATTGCAAAAGAGATATTTACAGGCGGAAGAGGGCGAAAATATTTATAAATGAAATTAAGATAAAGGGGCAAAAAAGTATTTACATTAACCCCTGCGGCCATACATTCTTTCTACATCTTCTACTATTATCTCAATAGCGTGATCCTTATCGGCAGGATCATAATTTTGTTTGAGATTACTTCCAAACACTACGGCTATCGTTTGCCAGAAGCCTGCTGTAAAACCGCCCTTATATTCGTGAATAAGGTTATAACAGTTGTTACCTGTTTCACGGTAAATCAGCTTCATCAAAACCTTTCCCTGGTAAACAGAGAGATTGGTTAATTTATCTGCAAATTCTCTTTTCAGGTCTTTTTCCCTTGACTTTATTATTCTTTTCCGTTCGTCTTTGTCAGTTACATTTGCGAGCTGCGCATTTACTTCGTTCATTACTTGTCCGGCAGCTTTTGCGTAAGGATAGGTTACATACACTGCATTTCGCAGCCTCGACCATTCTGCCCAGTAATTTCGCCATTTCTTAGTCATCACCGTTCTCACATCTACATCCAGCAAACGGCCTCCGGGTATTGTGTCTCCCTCTACAATAAAGGCATATACTTGTAAAGTATCATTGCGGTTATCCTGTGCTTTCAAATTCTGTTGAAAGAACAGCAAAGAAATAATCAGCGCTGAAAAAACAACTAATTTGAAGTGTATGCTCATGAATTACGTAGTTATAAAATATTGTAAGATAATATTACGAATATATACGCTGCTTTATTGCTAATGTAACCCGAAAGTTTTTTAATTTTAAAATACGAATCACCTCATCCGCGGCTCTTTTCCAAAGGAGAAGAGATAGAATGGCCCTTTTTAGAAATCGGGGCTTCCTGCCTTGCCAGTTGCTTTACTCTTTGCACAACACTCATTACAGTTCCTGCTGCCATTACAAGCACACCTAACCAGAGTACATTGATATAAGGAAATTCGTAAGCTTTCAGGGTAACAAAGTCTAACACGGCAGAACTTTCTTTTACCCCAATTTCAAGCAAGCCTTTTCCCTGGTCTTTCACCTGGTTAAACTTTACAATTAAACTCTGTGCCATTACGGTGTCAGGTACAGAATAAATGTTTCCATCCTTTACATTCAAAAGTGGCATAGCACTGAAACGGTTTCCTTCTTTTGAAATTATTGTCATAGCCAGACCAATGGCTGTATCTGTTGATGCAAATTTATATTTATCAGTAGAAGGATTAACAGCGACATTATTTACAATGATTATACCTTTTGAATAATAAATACTATCACCGATATGTACTGTTTTATTTACAAAAGCGGATGTATCCGCCGATTTTATTTTATCAGGGTCACCTAAGTAAGTAAGGTAAGTAAAGATGTCCTTGTTCCAGTAATGCTTTGAGTCCGGATTGGCAGTTGCGCCTTCAGCACCTTTGTTATTTTGTATATAATCAGGATAAACATTAAAATCTTCATTACCGGTTTTCTTCTTAAAATTAATCTGATAATACCTTTTATGATCACGGGGATTAATGGTATCTTTTACATAAGTAACCATATATTTTATCATATCAGTAGGTAAGCCTTTAACCAGCGTAATGTTTTCCATGGGGCCCCCAAATTCATTTTCTTTTAATGGAGACATCCCCGTAGTATTGTAGCTTAATATTGATTTTTTTGAGGAAGAAATTAATATTCCTAAAAGAACCATGGCAAAACCAATGTGGGCAACCGAAGCACCTGCAGATTTTAGTTTTCCTTTTAGCCCGGTAAAAACATAAGAAGCGTTAGCAATGACTGCGTAAATGGCAGCAAATACGCCTAAATGAATGGCTATAAGAAAACCTATACCTTTTTTATCGTAATCAATGCCACCCCAAATGCTGATGCAAATAGTTATAACGACGGCGATTATCGTAGGCAAAATTATTCTTTTAAAAAAATAGTGTTTGGCAGTATTTTTATATTTCAGGTATTGGGTAAAAGCAGTCAAAGTGCCGATAATAATAGCTACAAAAACCTGAACCTGGTTATGAAAACCTTCAGGGTTTTCTCCGACGGCCCATTTGGTATTTAATATTTTATTAATAACAGGAAGCGAAGTGATAGCTGTAATAACAAAGGCTGAAAGAAAAAAGACGAGCGAGCCAATAAACATCCAGAATTCCCTGCTGTAAGTATTTTCTTCTTTAACTATCGAGGGTATTTCCTTATCCTTGCTAAGCAGCCAGAAGAATAAACCAATTGCAGAAAATGCGGAAATAAGAGAAAAAACATTAAAGAAATAATTTAAAACATTCAGCCCGATAAAAAGACCGATAACCAATAAACGGTGATTTTTGGTTTTAGCAGCAACAAAAGCCGGGATCCAAAAAAATACGTTCAAAAAAAGATATAACTGCACGTTCATTCCCAGGTCAGTAAATGCATGTACAGAGGTGTCGCCCAAAACACCGCTTCGCGTAAGGAAAGTAGAATATAAAATAAGCAAAAAACTAAGTACGTAAAAAGCGTATGTGCTTTTGAGAGAATAACCTGTGCTGCGATAAACAAGGTTGGTGTGCAGACCCGCCACCATCACAAGCCATGGAACAAGCGAAGCATTCTCGACAGGATCCCATGCCCAGTAACCGCCAAAAGTAAGGCTTTCGTAAGCCCAGGCAGCGCCCATCATAATGCCAACGCCTAAAATGCCAATAGAAAAAGCGGCCCAGGGAATAGCCCGTTTCGTCCAGCTTGTATGGTCTTTTTTCCATAATCCTGCAATAGCATAGGCGAAGGGCACAACGGTAGACGCAAAGCCTAAAAACAACACGGGCGGATGAATAACCATCCAGTAGTTTTGCAGTAAAACATTGAGGCCGTTTCCATCTCTCCATAGTGATAAATAATCTTTTCTAAGCAAGCCGGTAGATGCGTCTTTAAATATAGGTGCACTGTCAAAAAAGTTTTCATGCCTCAGAAGCACAAAAGGACTGCTGCCCACCTTTGCTCCCCAGAAATAAAAACCTACCAACATGGTTGCAATGCAAAACTGGACGAAACTTATGACCGTCATTACCGGCGCTTCCCATGTTTTGGCTTTCCATATCAACACCCATCCCAGTACGCAGTGCCAGAAGCTCCACAACATAAAACTTCCCTCCTGCCCTTCCCAAAAACAACTTAAAAGATACTCAACCTGCAAGGCACGGCTGCTGTGCTGCCATGCATATTTGTACTCAAAAAGGTGATTTGAGATAATATAATAAAGCGTAGCAAATACAAAAATGACCGAAATAGTTTCCAGGAAAAAAGCCCATCTGGCAATACGCAACCAGCCGTTTTTCTCCTGCAAATCATTCATATTGGCTGCTTTATAAAAAGCAACGGTGGCCACTAAAGAAGCCACCAGAGAAAGTATAACAAAAAAATGTCCTGTTTGTCCCGGTAATAAATGTTCGCCGATAAACTCCATGTGTGCTCTTTGATTTTTATCCCTTTATTTTGTTTCGTAATTCACCGCAGTGCCCAATTCTTTTTTAGCCGCATTCATATCGTCTTTATACTTCGACGGGCATTTCAGCAAAATATCCTGGCATTCAAAATGGTCGCCTTGCACTCTTCCTTTTAATACAATTCTGTCACTTTTTTCCATATCTGCAGGCTTTGCATTCTTGTACACTACTTTTATACTGTTTCCCACCGAGTCTACAGCGGTAAAAGAGAGATAGTTGGGATTTGTTATAGGATCATAATTCATTGAATTTTTCTCCATTTTTGCGATGAGGTGCACAAATTTTCCAGGTTTTTCTTTAGCAGAAGTAACCGTATCGTACGTGGTAACATCACCCATAAAACTAATGAGAACTGCAATAGAAACAGCTATTAAAACCAGTAAAATCAGGTGAGTCTTTTTCATCTTTTGGCATTTTGCGCAAAGTTAAGTTAAAACACTTTGGCATTTATTACTATAATTATTTTTCAATTGTTAAATCCTGTAACCTTTTTTAAACCTTTATATCTGTTAAGGGTTTGCAGTAAATTTGGTGATTAATAGAATAAACATGGAAGGACGTATTATTAACATTGACCCTGAAATTTTAGGTGGAACACCTGTCTTTTACGGAACACGAGTTCCAATAAAGAATTTGTTTGATTATTTAGAATCAGGAGAAAGCATTAATTACTTTCTTTAAGATTTTGAAGGCGTGCATCGGGAACAAGTTGTAAAAGTGCTTGAGATGTCTCAACGACTTATTGAAACCTCGTCAAACATTTTAAATGAAAATTTTGCTTGATGAGTGCGTGACCAAACATCTGAAACCTTATCTTCCAGACCATGAAATTTTCATTGTCAGAGAACTTGAATAGAGTGGAATAAAGAATGGCAAACTTATGACTCTGCGTGTTGAACATCATTTTGATATATTACTAACTTTTGACAAGAACTTGCCATTCCAGCAGAACCTTGATAAATATGCCTTGACCATTGTTGTTTTAAATAGTTTCACCAGTACTGCAGAAGAACTTGTGATGTTTTTGCCTGTTCTAAAAGTCAAATAGAATAACTTGAAAAACCCAAGGCGTACCTTATAAATAAATAAGGTTACAGCTAAAAAAGTATGTGGCAATTAGAAGCAGCACAGTTAATATTTCTCTATATTGATCCGTATGTTTTTAAAAGATCAATTTTAAGATTATTCTGCAATAAATGATAAGATGGCAATGAAATTGCTGCAATAAAGAAAAACCTCTGTTTATGAAAAAAGTAATTATCGCTTCGTTGCTTATTGCCTTGTACAGTTGCTCGGGCAATTCTTCTGACAATGCAGCTAACAACAATACCACGGACAGCACGGGTCTTACAAACGCGACTGCTAATGATACTTTAAAACATCCTACCGGTATGGATAACAGCTCTGTTATCAGCACTGATACTGCCGCTATGAATGTTCAAAATTCGTATAAGAAAAGAGACTCGGCGCAGAAAAAACAATAAGGTTCACCGGAGTAGTAAGAATTCGTCTTATTGATGCAATTTTTTAAAAAAATTTTATAATAATTTATATTTATCGTTCCCTATCTCTCCTGACAACAGTTATTGCATAAGGGACATCATCCGGTTGGGTTCGGGGCGAAGGCGAAGGAATTCTGAAACATGCGCAGCAGTTTCAGAAACAGGCGAATGGAGTCCTGTTGCAATAACGCAGCCATGCGGCTTGAGCAACAAAAGATTTGAATTTGAGATGTTGAAGAAAAAAATTTGCTATATCTGAAGCTTATTTAATTCAACCCACAACAAGTCAATAAATAAATCTTTTGATCACCTTTAAATTATGTGTCCGCTTATTGGTATTACGGTTTATTATACCAAAATCATTCATATCGTCAACCCGCACTTTGCCCGATGCGTGGATGATTGTTGTAGAATCCAACAAAATTCCAACGTGGATTATTTTTCCTGCTTCATTAGCAAAAAAAGCTGCATCACCGCATTTAGCTTCTTCTAAAGATTCGATTGTTTTTCCCTGTGTTGCCTGCTGGTGAGCGTCTCTTAATAAAGTAACATTTATACACTTAAAAACAAGTTGTGTAAAACCGCTGCAATCAATTCCAAACACAGACCTGCCGCCCCATAAATAAGGCGTGTTCAGGAAAGTAAAGGCATGTTTTTTAACCAGGCTAATATTTTGTGCATTTTTCAATGGATCAATAAATGTTCCTTCATATACAATATTATATTTTTCAGAATAACCTTTTCCGCCCTCTGAAACTCCTAACGAACTTCCAAACGGAATGTACATACTCTGGTCATTTACATTTATTTTGTTAATCCATTCTCCTGCCAGCCGGTTGTTTTTTTCAGATAATTCAAAAACTGACTCTTCCAGTTGCGCTAACTGGCACCAGCCTTCATAATTATCATATAGGATTCTTATTCTGACAAAATCTTCTGCTCTTTCCAGCAATTCGCACACTTCACCAAACAGTAACTGGCTTGTCTGCTCACTTCTGTGCGAAGGTTCGGAACGAACCGGGCAAACAGGAACCATACAAACTAAAAGGCTCATAATATTAACGTTAAAAATGTTATGGAAAAAACATCTTTAACGCATCCTAATAAAAATATTATTTACATTACCGGCGTGGATAAAGATGCTTTTGCACATATCGAAGATAAAGAACTGCTGACAAAGTTTTACAGCGACGGTGATAACCGCTGGTTGGGAATTCTTCTGAAGAGATACACCATGTTGTTGCTGGGCGTGTGCATAAAATATCTGAAAGATGAAGAAGAAGCGAAAGATGCAGTGCAGCAGATTTTTTTGAAAGTAATAACAGAACTGCCAAAATACAAAGTAGATTTTTTTAAAAGCTGGTTGTATATGATCGCAAAAAATCTTTGCCTTATGCGAATAAGAGACCGGCACGGACGAATACCTGTAGAGCTGACAGACAAATTTGTTGCTTATGAAGAATTGAATACCAGGACAGAAATGCTGGAAAAAGATAAAACACTGTCATTAATCGAAGAAGGTTTGCAGGAGCTGAATGA
>JAABUK010013125.1_pt1 | contig 10406 bp, 10 predicted proteins | sample 5559141 | NCBI WGS metagenome assembly JAABUK01 (sample SAMN10711869, study PRJNA513367) | rock metagenome | isolation source: Antarctica rocks | place: Antarctica: Victoria Land, Pudding Butte nord | collected 2016-01-03 | reverse complement strand
CAGACAAGCATGTCAGGGCAGGTGTGAACAAGCAGTTGGAGGCAGAAGAGACTTTCAAAATCATCTCACATGCTGGCAACAGAAAGCCAGGCAGATGACTGCACAACAATGTACATGTAGTTCACAAGTCCATGGTCCCTGATGACAAGTGAGGACCATGTGCAGTTTTCTTGTATCAGATATTCTCCTGTAGTCGTAGAGATAAAGTTATGGTAGATTATTTGATGCTGGTACAATGCTTTCAAGTTTGCGCAAGTTTCAGTCAATGGCTAACGTTACGCTCTTACATCAAGATCCCAGTCAGGATTCATGACTGCAGTGTCCTGTTTTTCGGTTCATTATGTGGCTGCTTTGGCACTGAAACAGCAGCGCAATTTTTCTTTGGGCTTTCAAGATTGCCTTTGTGTTTGTGCATGATGCTCTTCCTCCTCATTGCACTTCGTGGTACAGACTCTGCAATGCCAAAAGTAAAGGCATCTCCCTGCATGACGGTAGAGTGGCCTATGAACGCTTGCCTCTAGGGTCCTTGTTGACATTGCCATGTTTATCAGGGAGGAAGCAGTAGCGGAGAAAGCAACAAGTCACTGTGAAACGTGTACATTGGGCTAAATACTCCCACCACCCACGATCGGTTTTGTGACTTAAGCCAACACTAACTACAACAGAAGAGATTTACGCATCAGGACTGTATCAATCTGCGCATTAATTGCTCCCGGTGTGTGACAAAATCAGCGCCAGGCATGTTTGCATGCGTGTGCATCATATGGGGATGCCATAAGGCTCTCTGGTTGCGTGCAAGTCCTCACTGGCATGTCATGACTATAAGCTTGAAAGCTGCACATCACCTGACGCAGTTTTGTGGGCAGCTTGGGCTCTTCATACACCACTCTGGGCTTGGTCCTACCTGACCGTCTCTGCTCATACCTGCTGCAAGCAAGGTGCTATCGCATGCAAAATCAGGCACAGCTGCAATACAGTATTGTACATGTAAAGTCATACCTGTTGTCCGACAGCACGTATGCTCATTGCGGGAGTAACACTATAATTGAGACGTGCCTTGTGTCTGCATACAGCCCATTTCATGCAGACAACGTTTGGCAAATATGTAGACAAACTGGACCTGTACAATCATCATGCATTTGACGCACCATGTAAGCTCTGCAAATGACTCATATCACAATTGACTGCATCACAAACACTCACCTGACTGGGGTTTCAGCGTCTGTGCCATCAGCGTCATTCTCACTAGGCACCTGAGGCTGCTCTGAAGCAGCAGTGTCTGTCTCAGCTGCTGCCCCTGTGGAGGTGCTGCTACTCACTGATGGCCCCATGCCTCTACCTGTCCTGGGCAAGCTGAAAGGCTCTGCAGCGCAGCCACTCTGCTGGTCTGGCAAGTCTGCTGCGCTGGATGCCACTGAGGCTTGGCTCAGACTGCTTGCCACCGCTCCTGGGGAAGGCACCCCCAGTGGTGTGCAGGCCATGCTGTTCCAGATTTGTTGCAAACCCCTGCTGTGCTCTGTCTCAGATGGCTGCGTGGCAGTGATACATCTGCTGCCACTCCCAGTGATGGCATCCCCTGCTCTGTCTGTCATCAGAAGCACACCCTTTTGCTTGCTGCCATGCCTGCTTGAACCTGATGCAGGGGACAGCTGAGTGGCACTGCCTGGATGTCCAGAAAGATCCAGATCCATGTGTGTCTTGTCCCCTGTTTGTACAGCAGTGAAGGCACTGCTGGACTCTGCAGGCATGCAGGAGATGTCTGGACAGCTGCTTGCTGCAGGATTGCACCCCAATTCCACTGCTGAGCTTGTTGTGTTGACATCTGCAGATTCACCAGTGGCTTCTAACCTTGAAGCAACACCATGGCCGTCACTGCGTAATTGATGGCAAGCCTGAGTATGTTCTGCTTTCTGTGCAGCTCTGCTGTCCAGCCTTGGTGGAGATGTGCGAGGAGTGGATGTCACAATGCTGTGTGACATGCTGTCATGCTGCTCTCCAGTCATGTACTCATTGGCCTGCCAGGCAGACAAGCTCAATGCTGCTGGCTCCTGAGTGGATGTATAGTCTGCCTGCAACAGATTAGGCAAGTGTCGGTGTGAAATGCTGCACAGAGGGATTCTTTAAATTTTTGATTCAGGTTAGAGGGCATGGTCTTGTCTACCTGCTGACAGGCACGAAAGTCATTCAGTTGAGCCTGAAGTCTGGCAATCAGGAGCCTATCCTCCTCTGCCTTGACCTGGAGCAGGCAAGAACAGTAAGATGTGTGACACCGTTTGGACAGCTCTTACATTCACAGCAAGTCAGACAGAAGCAGCTGTCACCTTGAAAGTTGAGCGTAAACATGTGTTCTCTATCTTCAGCTCATCAGCCTGCAATGGTATTTGAGCCTTGTGGTGCAGAGCTGGATGCAACTGATAGCATATTGAAGTTCAACAGTCTCTGCTGGAGATAGATCACGATCTCTCCACCTTCTTAAGAGTCCAATGTGTGTGAACCTTGGATACGATCTGTACCTGTGACTTGCTGACCCTCAGCTGCTGCTTGAGGATGTTGTTTGTCTTGACAACCTCGACATTGACTGCTGCAGCACGCTTTGCTTGTTCCAAGGACCTTTCTTCTGTCACTTCCCTCTGTGACCGTTCTTGCTGCAGCTGTGCTCTGCATTACAGACAACCAATTTCAAGATGGCAAGACAGCCTGACACCATATCCTATGTTGACGTTGGCTATGCTCAAGCAAAATTTGGCTTGTACTTACTCTGTCTCTGCTAGCTGCAGCTGTAACACATTCAGCTGAGTCTGCAGCTTTGTGTTGCTCGCTCGAAGTTCAAATATCGAAGAAGTGAGGCTCCCCTGCATTGCAATGTGGTGACTGAAGTGGACACTGGCACCGGACCGGGTGGTACCAGGCGGTGTTTGGAACAAGTCTTGAACGCCTGGCTTTCCCGCCCTGCTAGCAGTCCAGGAGATCTCGCTGCAGACTGAGGAAAGGTCCACAGATAAAGCGGAGGTGCATGCGCAATGAGGCCGTGCGCAATACCTTGTGCGCAGCATGTAACATGCTGTGCTGGCCAGCGGTGGTCACTCTTCTGTCAAAGCTGCCTCTCACGTGCTTGCAAAACGGCAGTGCGCGGTTGACTTTTTGCAGCTTTCACAATTGCAATTGTAGGCCAGGGCAGCGATGCAGTCACATATTTTCGGTTCAGCGCAAGGCCAGCACATTGCGCAACCTGGCCTTCGTTCTGGCTGGCAACGCTCAAGGACGGGAAGCGATGGTCGGTTAACGACGACTTTGCATACTCAGGTAACGACTTGTTAGCCAGCGTACGTCATGACTTGAGTTGAATTCCAGACTTCTTAACCCGTTTTGATCACTTGCAGGTCCGCAAGTCTCGGGACACCATGGCCACAGCAACGGTGGGTCGCAAATTGGTGCATGGGATTCCACTGCATGTGTGACTTGTAGACTCGTTGCCGTGAGGGGAACAAAGCTGCTCACAGATGATTCAACACGATTGCAAATCTTGCTTCGAGATCTGACTTCGTCACCGGCACTATATATATATATGTATCTAACTCAACAGCCTACTGCACGCAGTCACAGGCAGTTGCAGAAGCTCAGCAAACAGATGGTGCTGCCAGCACTAAGAAGCTATGGGGTGGCAGGTTCACTGGTGCCACAGATCCATTGATGGAGAGATTCAATGAGTCCCTTCCTTTTGATAAAAGGATGTGGCAAGAAGACATACGAGTATGCAGTGCTGCCTCTTCGTTTGCTTCATCAAGATGATCACAGGCTGTCAGCAGATCAACCAATGCCAGCATTTGTCTCATTTCAGTTGATGTTTACCGCAGGGCAGCCAAGCCTATGTGAAGGCTCTCAGCAAGGCAGGTGTAGTCACAGAAGATGAAGCAGCAACTATAGTTGATGGTTTGAACAATGTTGCCAAGGAATGGCAGAACGACACATTTGAGATCAAGCAAGGTGATGAGGACATCCACACTGCCAATGAGAGGCGCCTTTCTGAGCTGATTGGATCAGTAGGCGGCAAGCTCCACACTGGCCGCAGCAGAAATGATCAGGTCCAGTCACAACTCATGACACGCGCCGGCATGCAGACGCTGATCGACAGAGCCTGCCTATGCAATGAGCACTTCTGAACTCCCCACAATGCGCCAGACAAACAGAACCCTGACAAAATCCTTACGTGCATGCAATACTCTGCCACAAGCAGAGTATTGCCCTGCTCTGCAGCCTGCACCTCATAAAACTGGTGCACGATTACTGCTCCTGCTTGCAACATGCAATACCACAATGGAATACACAGGCAATGCCTCTGCAGGTAGCTACAGACACCAGACTCTGGCTCATGAACAAGCTGAATGACATCAGAGGCTCCCTAGCAGATCTGCTACGTGCATCAGTGGCACGAGCAGAGCAGGATGTGGATGTTCTGATGCCCGGCTTCACACACCTGCAGCCTGCCATGACAGTCAGGTGGAGCCACTGGCTGCTGGGACATGCTGCTGCCTGGCAAAGAGACGACATGCGCCTACGAGATCTGATGCCCAGAGTTGCCATGCTGCCCCTTGGTTCAGGTTCAGCCTTCACGCTCTGGCCTGTTGCCATTACTGACTGTCATAGCATTCCTGTGGCTGCAACAGCAGCATTGCTGTTCAGCAGGTGCTTGCTGTTGGTGCCTCTTGTTTCTGACGGTTGCTATTCCTGGTCCTTTGGAAGTCCAGCTCACAGTGTTTGTGAGTCTCTCCAGCAGCAGATCTGTGCACGAGATCTTGCCATCTCAAGGCCTTAAAGCCTTGAAGCATCAACGCAGACCTTGATGCCTGTGTAGATGGGCTATGCAGGCTCAGTCTTGACAAGCCAATTTCACTCAGCTGTTCCTATCCATTGCAGCTTAGCATGCACTGCAGTTACACAACCAGCTGCCTGCAGTTTGCATGCAGCACAGACCTCCCCCCAAGCAACCAGCTCTCTTGATGTATGGTGACAAGGCCGCACACCATCAGTCATGTCAGGGCTGGCCTCAACTTGGCGTTGAGCCAGCAATGTCCATTGACCATTTGTGCAGGCGCACTTGCGGGCAACCCTTTTGGTGTGGATCGCCAGTTCATTGCCAAAGAGCTAGGCTTCTATGGCGGAGTCTGCCCAAACTCCATGGATGCAGTCAGCGACAGGGACTTTGTTCTGGAGACCCTCTTCTTCTGCTCCCTGCACTTGGTGCATCTCAGCAGATGGGCGGAAGATCTCATCATCTACAGCAGTGGTGCATTCAAATACGTGCAATGCAGTGATGCATATGCAACAGGTGAGCGTCATGATCATCAAGAAGCACCAAGCTCGACACATGGGTCTTTTGAACTGCTAGTAATCTCATGCGCTGTAGATGCTTTGGACAGGCCATAGGCGCCATCACTTGGCAGATGTCGCCCATAAGAATTTCCCAGTTCTGGTGTCACTCCTTGAAGTAACATTGTGAGGCACACTGCAAGCTACTAGCAGTGTAGAATGTTTTGCATGTACGACAGCTGGCGCTGCCACAGCAAAACAAGCTCAGTGAGCAGCATGCCTTTCAGGACTTGTTTTTATGTCAGCTTTTCAAGTTTGAAAGCAGGCCGCGTCTGCACAGTCTCAATTGAGTGCCTCACACCAAATGATTTAGAAGCCCTGCAGCTGCTAAAAGGCAAGGCAGGGCAATTGTGCACCGGCTGTACGAAGAAAAAACTGTGCCTGTTGACTGCATGTTGCTATGTGGTGCTTTAGAATGCCAGAGCTGACACAGGTAGCAAACCTGCACAGACAGCCATTCTCCCGCTCTTTTGCTTGCAGGCTCCAGTTCTATGGCCTAGAATGCGATATCACATGCAAGGCAGCTGCAAACAGGCCATTTCAACTGTCCCTCTGCTTGTTGTCTGCAGGCTTCAGAAGAATCCAGATAAACTCAGAGACTGGATTTCATGACTGGCACTGTCACCTGTCATCTCAGCAACTGTCACCCATTCTGCATACCTGCAGGTTCCAGTCTAATGCCCCAGAAGAAGAACCCAGATGCACTGGAGCTCATCAGAGGCAAGGCAGGGCGGCTTCAAGGCAACCTTGCAGGCATGATGGCCGTGATGAAGGGTGCACCCACCACCTATAACAAGGACTTCCAAGAAGCTTGGGAGCTCATGTTCGATAGTGTGGACACAGCCTATGACTGCATACGCATTGCGACCGGGGTCATCTCCACCATCAAGATCAACCCTGACCGCATGCTGGCTGGCCTCTCTGCTGACATGCTGGCCACCGACCTTGCTGAGTACCTTGTGCGCAAAGGTGGGACTCTTGCAAAGGCCTTGTCTTTTGCTGTTGATTGAAGAAACGCCCAGAGGTGTTCTGCGCTTCCCGTGAGGACTGTTGTCAGGGGAAGAAAACCTGCAGTGTGTGCAATTTTGCATCAGGCTTGACCCCTTGTTACATTGTATTGAAGACTGTGCTGGTGGGTCTGTGTTGCATGTCAGGCAACTTGTTCCTACATCTGTACAAGCCGCCTACAGGCTCACTGCACTGTAACTTTCCACTCAAGACTTGTACGCAGGACACATCAAAAACAAAGGCAGGCACAGTCTTTCATCAGCCCAGTTTACGATCACCAACATGTGCTGGTCTGGGTGATATGCACACACACGAAATGCACAGAGTCAGTGAGACATAGTCAGACTTAAACTCAGAGGACAGACTCAGCAGGTGCATTGGGTAAGGGCGGTGGTGTGCATTGAGTAAGGGCGGTGGTGTGCAGGCATCCCTTTCCGGGAAACGCACCACATCTCAGGTGCAGCAGTGAAGCTAGCAGAGGACAAGGGGTGCCAGCTGTCAGACCTGACCACACAAGACCTCCAGGGCATCAACAAGCTGTTTGAGGATGATGTCCAAGAAGTATGGGACTTTGACAGGTATGCAATGTTGTGCTCCAAGCATCCTGCTTTTGTTGGTCAGTGTGAGACTCAGCGGTACCCAAATACACGCGTATTGCTCCTGTGCGGTTTCAACATTGCAACATCACACACTACCAGATGTGCCAAATGAATCAGTATGTGTTCACTGCTCATCGAGATGGTTGTGATGTGAACTTGTGCTACCAATGCTGTTTGGATGTTTACTGTTACATGCTCAGCCACCATTTCATTATTGTACCTGTGACCAGAGCTTGCAAGCTGCAAATCTAGACCAAAAGCTGCACCTTTGGTCTGTGTGGTGATTCAGATCAGCAGAGATGCGAGACACTGAAGGAGGTGCCAGCAAACGGTCAGTGCTACAGCAGGTTGAGAAGATAAAAACATACTTGAGCCAAGAAGGCATATGATCTCTGCAGCATTCTGCCAGCTGTCAGAAAATATGTCTGGTCTTACACATCTGGAGATGTTCAAATAGATGGTCCAGCAGCTTAATTACAAGTGTCATAGCAGTGCAGGGCTGTTGAACGAGCACAATCGTCGTAGCAACGCAGCGCAGCTGAATATTGCCTATGCTGTTTGACCTTGAATACTTTTGCGCGCCATGACATATTCCGAATACTGGTATAATAGTGTACGCTGTAAGCAACATCTTGCACACATGATCTACAGCAGCAGCACAAACACTGAGTTGTGGCAACACACACATGATTCACATGGCGCATGTGGACACCACTGCATAGGCCCTATGTATCAAAGTCAAAGCCTGGCTTAATGCAGCCATGCCTTGTCACATGGGGCAGGTCCTCTCAAACATGGCCAAACAAGGCCGTGCATACCACGCTCAGTCATCGCTCAAGTAGGCTCTGTGTTCTTGGAATGTCAGTGAAGACACTGCCCCATGTGTGTCAGAAGCATACATGGGTTCATGAGTCATCACACAGCATTTTGGCAGATGTAGCCAGACAATGAGCAGCTCAGGCAAGGCTGAGGTGGGGTGCTGAGTGATTTCTTGGAATAAGACCATACATAGAGCCGACCAAATCACCCTCGCGTACTTCCTCTTCGAGTTTGTACTCTGGCTCAGCATACCAGCAGTCACCACTTTCTATTTGTAGAGTGTTGATGCCCCTTTCCAGCTTGAAGAAACCAAGCTCCCCCCAGAAGGTTCCTGCACCATGCCAAAGGCTTTGCTGTTGATATCAATCACCAAATGAAACGTCAAAGGCTTTGCTGATGATACTTATCAAATGAAGCACCAAAGGAAGAGATGAAGGCCAGCAATGGTGCAGCCGTGTCTGCTGTGCTGATGCATCAAAGCCCATGATACAGATTGTCTCCACAGTCCTGGCAAGCCATGTCAACAGTGTGCTGATGTGGCGCTGAGTTCCAGTAGGACAGCTAGCCTAGCCAGCATCTGCATACATGCACTAAGGCAAGGCATGCAGGTTGACTCAGGCACATTTGTGTGCAGCATACCCCAGGAGTTACGGACGTGCCAGAAGTCCTTCCCTTCTTCGTGGCCCCAGCCAACGACCTCCACATCATGATCAACGTCTGTGCTGTTGTTGACATCGGTGTACACACCTCCAGTGTAATTCCAAATGAAATCATCAGGACACGCAATGCTACATGTGATGGGGCCTCGCTGCACAATCTCTGACATCATGCCTGCCATCAGCAACCACCAGCTCAGGCTAATTGATAATAATAGTTTACAGGCGTTCTAGCTAATTGTAGTCAGCATACTTTCCAAGTCACGGGAAATCAGCTCAAATGCCCCACACATGGCAGAAGGCACAGAGTTCTTGCCAGGTACCCACTAGGTGTGCCTAAACCCTAGTCCTGTGAGCCAACATGCACACTCAATTGCACCCAAGGGGTGTGCGCTGACTCAGGGTGACAGCATAGTTTTGCCAACTTGCAGGCATGTAAGCATACGGGAAGCTGTGTGTATGCATGCCGGCCATTTGAGCTCTGATCAACAAGAGTAGGGTGGCAATAGCTACTACACGTGCAATACACAGAAGATTTGGCATTTATCAGGTGCATCATGGACACAGCTGTATCATGTCCAATGTGCCCGAGTGCATACCGTGGACGTTTGAGGGCTCAATTCTGCCCCAATGCTTCAGCTTGTACTTGATGGGCTCTTTGATTGCCCAACATGTGCCCGGGTCTGACTCATTGTTGGAGTTGCAATTGCGGCACAGGGCGGTGTCGGGGCATTGCTTTAGACCCTCAGGAAATACACGGTGGTCTGTGGCTGTGTAGATCATACAGCTCTCATCTGGCAGACCAAACTCAGTCATGTAGTTGAACATGTCAAAGACATCTCCACCATTGCAGCCATCTCCGTAACCATGGTATGCACCACAATTCAGCAAAGCCTGGCGTGAAAGCATCACATCCGGGCCCATGCCCTTCTTCTTGATTTTCAATCGGTCTTGGACCATATGCGTGGAACCATGCGCCCAGCATGACCCGCAGTATATTGGGATGTGCTGGTTCCAGGAAGGTGTACACAAGTTACCAGCACCATTGCTGCACCAGCTGAAGTGCTTTGGCAACTTGTTGCTATCCATGAGAGGAGCGGGGAGATGGTTGAAATACTGAGACGCATCCAGCTTGTTGCCTCTGTGGCCGTGATTACGACTTTGTACACAACATAGCGTGGCGAGCGCTATCAATGCGAAAATGTGTGTCTGCATCACTTGTTTCGCCTTATCGCTACGGCAACGCTGCAACTTGGGCAAGTAGACTCCTAGCACAAGGTGATGAGACACAATATTGAACTCAATGAACTATGTACAGCAGTAGCGAGACAGTCAATGTTTGCTGCCCAGGATTTGTGACTGCGCAACGGCCTGGGGTTCATAATTTGAAGTGACACCCTAAAAACCCTTGAAGGTAGCCAGCAGCACTAATTTCAATGGCAAGTCGAATAGTTTTCCGAGCTTGCATGTCTTTGTGCACAATCCACAGTTTCTTCCTGCACTTTCGTGCAGAGTCACTTTACGTTACTGCTGCGCCAGTCAGTGATTCTACATGTATACTGCTTGAATGGCATGCTCCAAGATTGTGCAATTGACAGGCATGCTCAGGTGCTATGCAACACATTCAGATTGCATGTTGCACTGTCGTCTGTCTAAAAAGCGTTGTAAACAACAAGTAAGCTGGGATGCTGATCAACCTTCCTACAACCTTTCAGGCGCAGCTTGCAGGCAAGCACCCTCAAAAACTGATGTCATATGCTGTAGACCTGATCAACATGTCACTGCAACGCATACCGCAGCAGCAGACTCAATCACTACTCAGGGCAGCCATCCAACAATACTATTCGAAACACCCTCATGCTGCCTCAGTCTCTTCGCACACTGCTGACAACTTCCCCTTGTTCACCAAGATCAGCATCCAGCGTTGCATCTGAAGCAGTCTCATATTCCGTCTCTG
>JAABUK010013124.1_pt1 | contig 10407 bp, 14 predicted proteins | sample 5559141 | NCBI WGS metagenome assembly JAABUK01 (sample SAMN10711869, study PRJNA513367) | rock metagenome | isolation source: Antarctica rocks | place: Antarctica: Victoria Land, Pudding Butte nord | collected 2016-01-03 | reverse complement strand
ATGAGCTCTGCTTTTGCTCTGCTGCGCTCAGCAACTGCGCGTGCCTCGTCAACAGCATGACGTGCCTGCTGCACACTGTCACTGACCATATCTGTCACGACATCCTTTGCTGCTGAGCTTGTGATACTGACAGCTCGGTATGTCTCCAGCGGCGTGACCCGCACAGTTTGCCAAATCCTCACAAATCTGAACCAGAAACTGCGAAAACAGAAGCCTCATGAATGTGAGGCCAGGCAGCAAGGTGCTAAGAGGCAATCAAGCATGATGATAGCAGCAGGGGTGGTACAAGCAGGGCTGCACCTTCTCCACACAAACAACAACAGTGCTACTGCTGGATTTATCTCTGCAATCTCAGCCTCCAGCTCCTTCTGCAACCGTATGAGCCAACTCATTCAAGTTGTTTTCACCTTGCAACGACTGTGCAGCAAAGATGGTTGCAAATTGAGGTTGTGCACATCAGGAACTACAACTGTAGATACCTTGCGCACTCTGCTGGTTTTCAGTTTCCTTCTGTCAGCAGAAGTCTCAAACAGCATTCTCGGGGCTTGTTGCTGGGGCAGAACCCGTTTTGATTGCAGCTGAATGTATGTTGCATCATCATAGTCATCTGAGTCGTAACTTTGCATGTACTCATCCGGGTCCCAAGTGCCAGCTGCTGCTGAGCTTGAGGAGCTGGGTTCCCTGCTTGAGCTAGATGCTGTCATGTTTCTGTCAGGTCTCTGTGAGACAGCGCACGAGTCAGAGATGGCTGTAAACGTAGACAAGGCTCGCATCAAGCTGTACAATTTCAGACCTGCGACTTCTTCCGAAGACACGCAGGACGTTGCTGGCCTTTGTGCCAGCTTCGTTCCGGTCTGTGTATCGCCAGGGATCGTAGAGGCCTTCGGGCATATGCATGGATGATCGGCCTAGGATTGTGGATCGAACAGGGCAGAGCACAAACGGTTGTCATGCTGTTGTGTCGTGAAGAGCATCATAGTCAAACCATACAAAACTCTACCGTAGTGTTACTGTTCACGGATCAGTGCCCGGAACCAAGGAACGACGCAACAGCAAGCAGCAAGCGCAACTCGAAACTCTAAATGATGCTGGGAATGTGTTGTCGCTGTGCGCGCGCACAGCTGAGATGCTGACTGCGTTTGAGCAAACTGCCTCAAGAGCAAAGTGACGGCCGTGAGGAGTCTCACGGAGTGCGCGCAACGTGCATCTCTACAAGAAGCAGCTAGCACAATGTTGCCGGCACAACAATTGATGCTACCAATGCCTTTTTGGTGACAAGCTTCTGAGGAAGGGTATGTGCAGTCGCAGCGCAGGTATGCCGACATGCAACAAACGACGATTAGAGGGCATGGCGTCTGTCGCCGCTGGCGCCATCGACTATGATACCGTATCAAAGCCGTGGTGAGTCACACCCTTGTTCACTAAGGCTGTCAGCCACATTTCTTGCCACCCTGGATCGTTGCCACGCAACAGTCTCACACACAGTGATAGGCAGGCAGCAGTTGTTGCTTATAGCACGTTTGCTTGTGTGAGCATTCAGTTCCCTTGGTGGCTTACAAGCGTTTTCAAACGCGATGTTTAGCATGCGCATGCAGAATCTTTAGCAGCCTGGCTTACACTAAGCTCAACTCGGCTGGCAGACGTTCTCACCTGCGGTGAAGCATATCACACTGAGCAGCAGCAGCATGGCCGCAGTCACAGCTGGTGGTCGCAAGTTCACTTCATCTGTACAAGCTTGCCATGACTTCTTGCTGGACCTGTCTGACGATGTGACCATGCCTGACCTGCTGAGTCTTCGGCATGACCAGCAACTGGAGCATGCCAAGGAATATAACAGCATTCTTGCAGAGCCTCTTGGCTCACGGTTGAGAGCAAGGTCAGCAAACTACCAAGCAACTGCACCGTTGTGACTCGGCGTGATTTGGCACAGCATCTTCAAGTCGCAGCATTGTGCAATGTGCATGGCTGTGGATAAAGGCAAACCATTGCAGACATGCTATATGCTCCATGACCTGTAACATGCACGGAAGCTACAGTCAACATGGTCTGGAGACAACATCTGCCTGATCCCTATGCAGACAGCCATCATGTCGAGGTCTGTGCTTTCAGCAGTCAGCTGCTCAAGACGCATGTTTTGACATTTTGCAGGGGCAAGTCTGCCAAAGCAGCACAAGGCAGCGGTGGCAACAGCATACGGCCTGCCTGGGTGCAGCCTTGCAAGTGTGCCCCACACCCTTGGCGCCCTTTGCAATGGGACCATGTCAACCAGCTCCAGCTAAAGGCCTTTGAGTCAGGTCTGCGCAAAGCTGGAGCAGCCACTAAAATTCCTGACAGGAGAGTGCCTGAGCAGTGCAGCAGGCTTGCATGGCTGGACCAACAGCCACAGATGAACCAGTCTGAGGGGGAGGCTGCGCAACAGCTAATAGCAAAGTCACAGCCAAAGCCATTGCAGCATGCTGTTGCCTCTGTTGCTCGTCACTCAAGGCAATGGCAGCAGGAGCCAATCAGCCATGAGCAAAGACGCTTGGCAGGTGTCCATGTCCAGTCAGTCTTCCAGCCTGGCAAACCGGCAGCCTGTCTCCACGGACCCTTGGCTAGCCAGGGTGGGGCCAGAGGGGTGCACAGGCCATCAGGTCAGGCAAGCTGTCAGCACACCTCTGCTGTGTACGCCTCACCCAGGCCGATGAGTGCTGCATGCACAGCTGGCAGAGCCCCAGCTAGGCAGCACAGTGCAGATGGGAAGCGCAGTCCTTGCAAAGCAAAAGCAGGAAGCAGTAGTCATGGCAACAGCCAGGCAAGAGAGCAGCTCAGCCTTTGCAAAGACAGCCCTGCCAAGGCAGGAAGTCCTGAGAGGCGTCAAGCCAGGGGTCACACCAATGTCATGGCGCGGCACGATGAATTGTGCAGTGGTGCACAGCATGCCAGTAGGGTTCAGAGTGGTGGTCAAGCTGATGAGCCAAAGCACAGTGCATCTGCAAGCCCCACAATCATGAAGAACTGGATACGCTGGGAAGCATCTGAGAATGACCGTGAGGTCAGTGGCTTACATGCATACCTATAGCAAGCTTGCTGACTTGTTTTGTGCCTTTTTGCTCAATGCAGCGCTTGCACACTCATTTATTGGCCTCCACTTTGTTCAAGGCTGCAAACGATTTTGCATATGCTGTCGTCAAACGCAAAGAGTTACAGTTATTATGTTCTTCAACCAGTTCAAGCCAATATGTCCTAAGATCCATGCTAAGGTGGAAGTACGCTGACCTGTAGGCTGAGTCAGGGCTGTTTGCCAGAAACAGACAGTTAGCTATGAGCCCTGCAGCACCTTCACGCCCAACCAGGGTCACAGCGCAAGGCAGAACCAGGCATCAAGCAGCATCTACCAGCCCTGCTGTCAGCTTCCAGCAGCAGCCAAACAAGAAGCAGGATATGCTGCAGGGCTCAAGCCACTCACCAAATGTCATGCCAGCACCTGAAGCATGCTTGCCCTCTGACACCCGACCTCTGCAGCCGATGCAGCAACCTGCACCTGTTCATCAGAGCAATGGTGTGAGGATAAGCGAGCAGGCTGAGCTTGGCAGGAGGCATGGTGATGCAGGTTTGGCTAGCAGGGGCCCTGACATGCGGTATTGCCTGAGCAGCTCACAGCCGGCAGTGGGTGCTGGCCTGTGGGAGGAGCAAACAACAAGGTATGCATCCTGTTTTATGCTGTCCTAGAGTTGCGCAACAATAAGACGTGTCAACGTCTGTCAACATCTTCCTGGCAGGACTCTGCTTTCATCAGGTACATTGCATTCAGATGCCATCAGGTGGTATGCGTGTAGTGGTCTGTATGTAGGTCATGGCTCAGAGAGGCTGGCCTGGCAGTGTTGGTGCCAGATGAGAGGGCAGCACTGATGGACAACCCACTCAGGAACGGCCTCCTGCTGTGTGATCTGGCAGGTCAGCTCGCCACCCTTCCACTTTCATGTACTTGCATCCATCCTGGTGACACACATGTACTTGCGTTATTCTGGTGACACACATGTATTTGCATCCCTTTTGGTGACACACATGTACTTGCATGTATTATGGGGACACACATTTACTTGTATGTGTTCGGGTGACATCACCGTGTGCTGTACTCTGGTGATACACGATGTGTTGTACTCTGAGCACGCCCCATGTATCGTGCTTTGATGTACACAATTTACTGTATGCTAGTGATGCACAATGAAATGTACTCTAGTCAACGCTTGGAAGCTCTTCTGTGCTTTGTGAAGACTTGTGCGACTGCGGATGCATCTGCGGCATCCTTTGTGTTGGTGGGATTTGTCTGCAAGCTGTCCTGGTAACAATGAGCTGGAGTTTGTATGTCAGCAGGTTGCTGTGGCATCTGTGCATAGAGACATCTGGAGGTGTGTGTCCAGGGGCATTGGAGGGGCGTATTGTTTGGGGCGTGAACCGCAAGCCAAGGACTTTGAGCAGTGCTAGAGGCAACATCATGGCAGCTTTGGGCCACCTGGGCATGCTGACAGCACAGACATGCCCCACAGGATTGCTGCATGAGGTGGAACATGTTCTGCAGGTGCGTCTTGCACCAGCTTCACTTGCTGTAGTCTGTTTCCCAGCCAGCCCTTTCCTTTCCTGTCCACACAACACCACCTTGCTGTTGTCCCCTTTCTGACAGGAAAAGCTCTGTCGCATTTGCCACACATGCCTCATTCACCAAACAGTGTGATTGAGTCAAGCTGTGCAGACCAGCATGGCAGCAGTGTCCTTGAACATGCTGATGGAAGGTGCTCAAATCACAAGAGCCAATGTCCCCTCGCGGGGTAAGGCCGTAGCCTTGGCAGGAATTTAAACTTGTGCTGGAACCATCGGGGTATGCTGTGTACAATAAGCCAATCATGACTAAATCAATGGAAGGTGCTCACACCTGCAGCCCCAATGAATATGTGCACAGAAGCAGGCCGAGAGCAGAATCGACTTTTGTTTGTGGGGTGCAACATGCAGGGACGCCAAGCATCCATCTGGGGCTTGTTGAACCATTTGCGCCTGACTCACCCATCATCATCACTGCTCGGCAGACAGCTCATTGATCAGCAGGCCGTAGACAGGACTATGACCAGCAGTGCAGAAGCTTGCAAGCCAGACAGATGCTCAGGAGCTGTTGCAGCCGCCACCAATGGTGCCAACAATGCCCATGACATCATCAGTGCTCACATGGTCAGCGTGGGGCCACATGGGTCCATCAGGTGCACATCACCGGTGCACAGAAGCCTTGAGGCACAACAGCATAAGAAGAGGCAGCTCAGCAGTGCCCCTTGTCCCTACCATGATCATGAGACCATCACCATCAGTCTGGTCCAGGAGTCAGGGCTGTACACCCCCCCTGAGCGCTCTGTCTCACCCCAGCGCTCGCAGAGGGGTCACTCACCAGCAAAGCAAAGGGGTGACAGTGCATGTAGTGGTGGCGGCCATGACTCATATGTCAGAATTGTGGCTGTTGGTCCTGCTGTTGTCAAGCATCAGCATAGGTCAGGTCAGGGCTGTGACAAGCAAGATGCCCGGCAGCTGCATGCAGCCACACCACAGCGGTGTCCTGAGCCTGCAGCAGCAGCAGCAGCAGCAGCACAAGGCAGCAGAAAGGCTGCATTGACTCAGCTGAGAATTGCCAGACGCCGACAGCAGCAGCAGCTGACTCCAGCTGATGTGGAGCAGGCAGTTGCTGAGAGGATGTGTGCCAGGAACAAGCAGGGTGCTGGAGCTCACTGGTCAAGCAGAAAAGTGCAGAAGGAGCAGCAGATGGCTTTGAGTGATCTGGGTAAGCCTTGCATGCAGTACAGAATCTCCTACTTTGCCAGCACTGTGCCGTCTGCTGATACATGCGTTCTTTTATTGTTGTTTGACTACTTGGCAAAGGCTGCTGTCACAAGGGTCATACATGTAACATCTGATGCAGGAAACACCACCAACAAAGGCAACATCAGCATGGTCTGTTGTCCGCACTACTTCAGCAATTTGTTCAAGTTATCGTTCCATTTTGTGCCACTCAACACCTGATGGGCTGGTGTCAAAACACATATGCTGACAGACTGTGACAAAACAGCTGTATTGCATGCAGAGCTGGTGGGGTGGGTGCGCAGCAAAGGGCTCACTGAAGTGTCGCCAGGCATGCTTCTCGAAGAAAGTTTTGCAGATGGCAGATTGCTATGTAGGCTAGTCAGCTTACTGGAAAGGCGGTCAATTTCTGGTGTGGAGTGGCGAGCACCTTCACTGGCAGCTTCACGTCACAACATTGCAAAGGTATTGAATTTGTACAATCAAACCTGTTTACTATAGCAAGCCAGCTGGTAGGCAATTTTACAGACATGTATGCGTGGTTGCTGAAGTGCTGTTTTGTTTGTAGGCCATGTCTGAGCTGAAGAAGAGGCCTAGCATGTCACTACAGAACTTGTGGCAGGTGACAGAGGTGGTCAAGGCTGAGCCAGGCTTTGTACAGGCCCTGCTGAATGATATGGTCACTGCATACAAGTAGTCTGATCTCAATACAAGCTTGATGTCAAGTCAGGGCTCATCATCCATATAAACGTGAATGGCAAGGCAATTGAAATCTCAACTTCGTTTACTGATAATGTTGGTCCAAGACTAAGTCTAAACAGTGAGTCAATTGCTGTAAGCTGCTCAGAGCAGCAGAGAGTTGACTTCATTACAGTCACCATCTTGTAGTGGGTTGAGACACGGCCTTGCGAGCCTTTCTGGCCAGTTCATCACGGTTACTCGCCAGCAGACCATCCAAGAAGCAGTCATGAAAGTCTGCCACAGCTTTTTGCAGCGCTGTGTGCTTCCACTGATTCTGCATATTCACATGCAGCTGTAACAACATCATGATAGACTGCCAAGACAGCATATCAGAAGCAATTTGCAAATGCATCATGATCACCTTGAGCTAATGATTGTCCAGGCGCCGAGTGATAGCAGCACAGCCAAGCACAACAGTCATAGAATTGCTAACATGCCTGAAATGCATGTCATGAGACCTAGACCATCTGGCTTTGGAGTTAAAACACTCATGTTCTGCATACGAAACTGACCAGATGACATGCTTGCTCTGCTTACCTGCATGTCTGCTGTTGACTGTTTGATGTCACTCTGGTCAAGGTCAGTCAGCAGCTGTGATACAGTTGGAACTCCATCCACAGGGTCAAAATTCTCTGCGTTTTCAGGATCAATAGGCACACACACCTGCATACAAGTAATGCTTATCAACGCATACTTTGTAAATACCATTACTGCATGAAACTTTGCAATGCTTCTAGCTGAACATTGTTACTCCAGACTCTGTGCCTGCAACTCTGTGACAGGGTGTGCCATCAGTATGTGTGCATCACTTGTGCATCACAGGATATTTTGCAGCACCATCAACAACAGCACACCTTGCCAGTCTTGGGGTGGACGCAGAATGGTGCCTTCAGCAAGTGGTTCATCTTCTTGGACACCTCTATATCCAGGCGTGGGTATGCACACGCGAAGACAATATCCTTCTTGGCTTTGCTCTCGGCTGCTTGCAACTGGGCCTTGCTGGGCTTGTCTTTGTTTGGAAGCTGCATAGCATTGGCAGCTGTGCAAGGAGAGACATAACAGTGCAGCCAAAAAGTCTGTGTCTGAGCAGACGGACTTCAGACATGTTTAAAGCTTGCTGAAGATGGTAAGTGGGTCTGTGTAATGCCATAAATTCAGCACACGCAGCTGATGCCTATGCACAGGTATATGACTAAAGGCTTGCGAGCAACACTGATGCATCATCTGCAATGTATGCCATGCATTCCAGTGCTGGGAGGCATGTGCAAGTTGTCAGGCATCCTGGCCTGCCAGTACCCAGAAGCCATACCCGTGACATGGAAGCCAGTTCATGCACCAGCTCATTCCAGCGAGCCACATTCAGATCATCTGAGTTGTCTGAGGGGCGTCCCTTGCCATTGTTGGACCAGGCACGGCCCAGCTTGTCCCTCACATCAGGGTCAGGGATGTGTGCAAGGGCTGCTGTCCAGTGCTCTGAGCTTTCAAACAGCTGCTGCTGAGGAAGAAGGACCTGCAGCCAGGAACCTTGCTTTCCACACACACACACACACACACACACACACACACACACACACACACACGCACGCACGCACGCATACATGGACATCTCGCGAATGTTCATGCTGTAGGCCTTCTAGGGACCAGCATCCCTATCTGGTACAATGTCAGAGTGGTGATGATTTGTCATGCTGACTCCCCACCAGCTAATAAACCAGCCGGCATGTGCCTTCAGGCATACTGGTGTGCCTTGCGCAAGAAGTTTGCAAACAATATACTTGTCCAATGCTGTACCTCAGTCCAGACCTCCTCCAAACACTGGTAAGCAGCATCAAGGAAAGGGTGATCTTTAGAAGCAGCAGAGGTAGTGAGGCGAGATATGCCCTTTTCCTGGCCTTTGTGGACTGACAGGAAGGACGCAACTGCCGACCTGGCCTCATCAGACATCTTCCTGGCCCTGCACCCATGACACATATCTTTAAGATGGCATGAGCACCAAAGTCATCAGCAAGCGCAACAACGCGCCTCTTTCCAGGTTTGCAAAACAAGGTTTCCATTTGGTCGAGCAACTCGCGCCATACATGTGCAGATTATCATCATCATGTATTGCTTCAGTTGTCAGATGAAGTCTGACCTGGGATCACAAACCCATGCATGCACTCCTCGCCTGCCAGAGAAGACCCACAGAATGTGGTTGAAGCCAAAGTCTTGTCTCAACCCCAGATCCAAGATCTGCACAAACATATGTCAGGTCAGCATGCTGCAAAGCAGTGAATCTATAGCAGGTATTGCTTGAAGCTGATGTGTAAGCAACAGGACTCATGCAAGTGACACATATTAGCATAGCTGCCCAAAAACGCTGCCAGGCAGAGTTGCTGTCAGTATGCAGACAAGTCATGCTGGGAATGTGTGAGCAGGGTTTGCGACCTTGATGGTTACAGCCATGAGAGGCCAGCATTTGTTACAGATGTGGGCCCCTTTGCCACAGGTGCGCACATCATCATAATCTGTCAGATCAATATCAAAGACCAGCTCCCTCTCCACGGGCACAAACTTTCTGTTGCCTTCCAGCCCTGGGCAAACCAGACAGATCAGTGTCTGTCATGTACTTGATTGCCATGAGTAACTGAGTCAGACAGGATGGATACCTGCGTAAGCATTTCTATGTTTGGGGTCCACATTGTACACAGGCCCAATATCAATCTTAGCTGGCAGTTTGTTGTTGATGGCTGCTCTGAGTTCCTCACCATCCTGCAAGTACAGCTGAAATGGTATTGAGCATTTACATGTGGGCAGCATGATTGTCATGGCACAGACTGTGAATGAAGCCGTGTGAGTGGATGCAGAGAGACCTACCTTAAAGGACTGGTATCTTACAAAAATGTCTCCATCAAGCGTGAAGCAGAACTCACGCTTGTGGAAGTAGGCCAGGTCTGCCTGAGGATGCTTGCTGTCTGCAAGCAAAGATCCAGCTTGAACGCAAGCTACAGCAGAATCAGTCCCAGATGAACAATCTGCACTGCATACAGCCGCTCTTACCATTGCCATACGCAAGCCATTTGAACATGTCTTGGTGAGGAAACAATCTGCCTGCAACACAATGGAGTTGTAGTGACATTGATGGATGGAACCAGATTTATCCCAGCTGCACATGTATGTGTTCACATACCGTAATACATCTTCATCAGCTGTTGTACGCTCCATGAACTATAGTCTGCAGTGTTTCCGGCTACAGCCTTGACTGGTGATGCAGCTGCCTCTGCAGTTGCCAGCCAGTGGTTTACAGTCGCCTGGAACAGCTGCCTTGAACTTGTGGCTGCGTAGGACTTTTACCTGGCATGTCAACGTCATGATCATCTTGATCAGGTGCTTTGTCTTTGTTCTCAATCTTTTGCCGTTTATTGCCTGTACAAGCTGTCAAGTTCTGAAAATACCACTCAGGATGCCGAGCGCTGACGAAAGCAGGATTCGCATACCCGGAGTGGCATCTGAGGCCATTCTTGAGCCACGGCCGCGCAGTCGAAAATGCTATGCGCGTAGAGAAAGCAGTGATCACTGAAGAAGTTCCTGAGGTGAACCGAGCGGCCGCGGACCCAGCAAGCATGCAAGCCAATGTAGCACTTTGCCCTATGAAGTGTGGTCGGCCCTCTTTCAACTTTTTCGAAGCGTGTCTGGTCTAAGTTAGACAATTGCGCGGGATGATCTATTGCACAACACAGAGACACAAACAGGGTTCGACAGCCCACCCAGATCCCGCGCGGGCAAAGGGCATCCCCCCGTCCGGCCTTCGGCCGGACGGGGGTTGCCCTCCTAAACCGGCACATTTTCATTTTTTGAAGGGGGCGCAGCCCC
>JAABUK010013123.1_pt1 | contig 10409 bp, 10 predicted proteins | sample 5559141 | NCBI WGS metagenome assembly JAABUK01 (sample SAMN10711869, study PRJNA513367) | rock metagenome | isolation source: Antarctica rocks | place: Antarctica: Victoria Land, Pudding Butte nord | collected 2016-01-03 | reverse complement strand
GGCGGGCGAGCGTCGCTGCGGGCGCGCGGGTTGATCGACGACGCGGTCGCGGGCCTCGGTCGCGCCGGGACCGCTCTGGCCGGCGTCCAGGACGAGCCGGCGCTGCTCGAGGTGGGCGACGCCGAGCTGCGCGCCGGGCTGGCCGACGTGCGTGCGCTGATCGATGCCTTGCCCCACGCAGCGCGCGAGCTCACACGTCGCCTCGGGCGCTGACGTCTCAGGCGCCCGGGTGGTCGACCAGATATCCGATGAACAGCGGCCGCAGCACATCGAGCAGGTCGCCGTCGTCGCCACGCAGCGCATCCACCAGCAGGGCGCGTGCGCTCTGGGTGTCGTTCTGGGCCTCGGTCAGATCCCCCTTGGCGGCCTCGGCGGCCGGGGTCGCCCGGATGAGCTGCCAGAAGAAGGCGACGTTCAGGTGTGTCTCGGCGTGACGCAGCGCGCGGTCGTGCAATTCCTTTGACGGCAGCTGGTCGAGCTCTTCGAATGTGCTCATGGGCTCCTTGGGTCGCGGGCGGGGCCGGGGCTGCAGGCCCCACGGCGGAGCGCGCCCGGCAAGATTCGAACTTGCGACTTCCGCCTCCGGAGGGCGGCGCTCTATCCACTGAGCTACGGGCGCGGGAGCCAGGCAGTGTAGAACGGCTCGCGCGATCTCGGTGATCGCGTACGGTTGCGGCTCATGGCCGGGTCCCAACTCGAACACGTCGAGGTGCTCATCGTCGGCGCGGGCATCTCCGGCATCGGGGCCGCCTGCCACCTCCAGGACAAGTGCCCGGGCAAGTCCTACGCCATCCTCGAGGCGCGCGAGGACATCGGCGGCACCTGGGACCTGTTCCGCTATCCGGGAATCAGGTCGGACTCCGACATGTTCACGCTTGGGTTCTCGTTCCGGCCGTGGACCGCCGCCAAGGCGATTGCCGACGGCCCCTCGATCCTCGACTACGTGCGCGAGACCGCGCGCGAGCACGACGTCGGCCGCAACATCCACTTCGGCCACAAGGTCGTCGGCGCCGCGTGGTCCTCGGCCGAGGCCTGCTGGACCGTCGAGGCCGAGCGTGCCGACACGGGGGAGCGGGTGCCGGTGACCTGCTCTTTTCTCTACCTCTGCAGCGGCTACTACCACTACGACGCCGGCTACACCCCCGAGTTCGAGGGCGTCGAGGACTTCGGCGGCCAGATCGTGCACCCCCAGCACTGGCCCGAGGACCTCGACTACACGGGAAAGCGCGTGGTGGTGGTCGGCAGCGGAGCCACGGCCGTCTCGCTCGTGCCGGCCATGGCGCCGGAGGCCGAGCACGTGACCATGCTTCAGCGCTCGCCCAGCTACATCACCGCGCTGCCTGGCGAGGATGTCATCGCCAACTTCCTGCGCCGCGTGCTGCCGGCCAAGGCCGCCTACTTCCTGGTGCGCTGGAAGAACGTGCTGATCATGGTGCTGAGCTTTCAGCTCAGCCGCCGCCGGCCCGAGCTCATGAAGTGGTTCATCCGCATGGGCGCCGAGCGCCAGCTGCCCGAGAGCTACGACCTCGACACCCACTTCAAGCCCGCCTATGAACCGTGGGACCAGCGTCTGTGCGTGGTGCCCGACGGCGACCTGTTCGCGGCCATCAGCAAGGGCACGGCGTCGGTGGCCACCGACCGGATCGAGACGTTCACAGAGACCGGGTTGCGGCTGAGCTCGGGCGCCGAGCTGGCGGCCGACGTGATCGTCACGGCCACCGGCCTTCGCATGTTGGGCCTGGCGGGCCTGCCGATGAAGGTGGACGGTCGCGAGGTCAAGCTGCCCGACCGCATGGCCTACAAGAGCATGATGCTCGAGGATGTGCCCAACATGGCCTTTGTCGTCGGCTACACCAATGCGTCCTGGACCCTGAAGGCGGACCTGACCTCGGAGTACCTGTGCCGGCTGCTCAACCACATGGATGCCCACGGCTATGACCGCGCGGTACCGGTGAACGACGATCCGACCGTGCAGCCCCAGCCGTTCATGGACCTGACCTCGGGGTACGTGCAGCGCGCGCTCGACTCGCTGCCCAAGCAGGGCTCAAAGGCGCCGTGGCGGCTGCCTATGAACTATCCGCGCGATATCGTGACGCTGCGCCACCGCCCGATCGAGGACGGCACGCTGCAGTTCCGGCGGGCCGGAGCGGCGCAGCAGGCGCCGCACGCCGCCGACGCCTCCGTCGCGGCCTGACCCAGCCGGCCGATGGTCATCGCGGTGATCTCTGACACGCACATGCCGCGCGGCCGCCGCGCGCTGCCCGCGGCGTGCCTCGAGCGGCTGGCCGCGGCCGACCTGATCCTGCACGTCGGCGACGTGATGACCGCCTCGACCCTGGCCGAGCTCGACCTGGTCGGCCCACCGCTGTTGGCCGTACAGGGAAACGTCGACGACGACGACCTGCGCCGCGAGCTGCCGATCGAGCGGGTGGTGAAAGCCGAGGGCGTGCGCATCGGCATGGTGCACGACTCCGGCTCGCGCCAGGGCCGCCTCGAGCGGCTGCGCGACCGCTTCCCTGACGCCGACGCCGTGCTGTTTGGCCACTCCCACCTGCCGCTGCACGAGCGCGCCGGAGCCTTCCAGATCTTCAACCCGGGGAGCCCGACGGAGCGCCGCCGCGCGCCCGCGCACACCATGGGCATCGCGCGAGTCGATGACGGCCGGATCGAGTTCGAGCTCGTCGCGGTCGGCTAAGGGGCCCCGAAGCGCCAAGATAGGCGCCGCCATGGACCTCGACGTCGTATTCCTGGGCACCGCCGCCTCCGCGCCGACCGCGCACCGGGGCCTGCCCGCCCTGCTCGTTCGCCGCGGGGGGGAGAAGCTGCTGTTCGACTGCGGCGAGGGCACCCAGCGCCAGCTTGTGAAGTCGGTCGGGCTCGTCGAGATCGACGACATCTTCATCACCCACTTCCACGCCGACCACGTGCTCGGCCTGCCGGGGCTGTTGAAGACCTACGGCCTCCAGGGGCGCGAGCGGCGCCTGCGGGTCTGGGGCCCGCCCGGGCTCGAGCGGCTGTTCAAGACGCTTGCGCCCGTGATCGGCAAGCTTCCCTACGAGCTCCAGGTCGCCGAGCTCGAGGCGGGGGAGGAGTTGCCCGGCGAGGGCTACACGCTCACCGCGTTCAACGTCGACCACGGCGTGCCGGCGTTCGGCTACGCCCTGGCCGAGGCCGAGCGCCCGGGGCGCTTCGACGCGGCGCGCGCCTGCGAGCTCGGCGTGGCCGAGGGCCCCGACTTCGGCCGCCTGCAACGCGGCGAGGCGGTCGGAGACGTGACCCCCGAACAGGTGCTCGGCGACCCCCGGCCCGGTCGCACCGTGGTGACGGGCGGCGACAGCGCCCCATGCGCGTGGACCGCCACCGAGGCGGCCGGAGCCGATCTGCTCGTGCACGAGGCCACGTTCATGTCAGAGGACGCCGACCGCGCGAAGGAGACGCGTCACTCGACGGCCGCGGGCGCCGCCCGGTTGGCCGCGGAAGCGGGGGTCAAGCTGCTGGCGCTGACCCACGTATCGTCGCGCTACCCCGTGCGCGACCTGCGCAAGGAGGCCGAAGCCGAGTTCGCCAACACGATCGTGCCGCGCGACTTCGACTCCGTCCAGATCCCGCTGCCTGAGCGTGGAGAGCCCATGCACCTGCGCGACGACGCCGATTGACGTCGCCGCCACGCCGGCAGCCGGGACCGCTGTTACATTCTCCGGAGCAGTCCTTTTAACCCGGTCCCGAGAGGCCAGGAAGGGGCATCACCCGCTTGACCCACAAGGTCGTACTCGACCGTGACGACGTGCGGCGCACCCTCGTGCGCATCGCTCATGAGATCGTCGAGAAGAATGGCGACGAGTCGATCGCCATCGTGGGCATCCACCGGCGCGGCGCCCTGATCGCGGGCCGGTTGCGCGACCTGGTTGCCGACCTCGTGGGCGAGCCGGTACCGCTCGGCGACGTGGACATCTCGTTCTACCGCGACGATGTCGGCCTGCGCGAGCCGGGCGCCTCGCCGGTAGTGCACGCCTCCCACGTCGACTTCAGCGTCGAGGACACCACGGTGATCCTCGTCGACGACGTGCTCTTCACAGGCCGCACTGTGCGCGCCGCGGTCGACGCCCTGTTCGACTATGGCCGCCCCCGCCGCGTGCAGCTGGCCGTCCTGGCCGACCGCGGCCACCGCGAGCTGCCGATCCGCCCCGACTACGTCGGCAAGAACCTGCCGACCGCGCGCGACGAGCGGGTCTATGTGAACCTCGAAGAGCTCGACGGCCACGACGAGGTCACGATCACGGCGGCCGACTCGGAGATCACTATCCGGAGGGGCCCATGAAGAGGCATCTGCTGTCTGTCGACGACCTCACGCGCGAGGACATCGAGCTGATCCTCGGCCGCGCCGAGAGCTTCGCCGAGGTGTCGGGGCGCGAGATCAAGAAGGTCCCCACGCTGCGCGGGCGCACGGTGATCAACCTCTTCTACGAGTCCTCGACGCGCACCAGCTCCTCGTTCGAGATCGCGGCCAAGCGGCTCTCCGCCGACCTCGTGAGCGTCAAGGCGCAGGGCTCCTCGGTGGACAAGGGCGAGTCGCTCAAGGACACCGTGCAGACGCTTTCGGCCTACGACCCTGCGGCCATCGTGTTCCGCTCACCGTCGGCAGGCGCGGCCGACCTGGTGGCACGCTGGACCCAGGCCTCGGTGATCAACGCCGGCGACGGCAAGCGCGAGCACCCGACCCAGGCGCTGCTCGACCTCTACACGCTGCGCCGCCGCGCCGGCCGCCTGGACGGGCTGAACGTGTGGATCGTGGGCGACGTGCTGCACAGCCGCGTGGCGCGCTCGAACATCCTGGCCTTCACCCGGATGGGCTGCCAGGTGACGGTGTGCGGGCCGCCGACGCTGATCCCGCGTGGGGTGGAGGCGCTCGGATGTGCGGTGCGCCACACGCTCGACGACATGGCCGAGGCCGACGTCGTCTACGCGCTTCGGATGCAGCACGAGCGCATGGAGGGCACCTTCGTGCCGTCGCTGCGCGAGTACGCGACCCAGTACCAGATCAACGCCCGCCGGCTGGGGCCCAACCAGCTGCTGATGCACCCCGGACCTGTCAACCGCGGCGTCGAGCTGTCCGCCGAGGTCATCGACTCGCCCCAGGCGCTGATAACCGACCAGGTGCAGTCGGGTGTGGTCGTGCGCATGGCGGTGCTCTACGAGCTGCTTGCGGGTGCGCCAGCCGACTCGCCGGTCGGCGCCCGCAACCAGCCCCAGCCCGCATGAGCGAGTCGCCGGCTCCGATGCTCGACCGCGCGCCGGTCCCCGCCGCCTCCTTGCTCATCCGCGGCGCCCACCTCGTGGACCCGCGCGCCGGGCTCGACGGCCCCGGTGACCTTCTGATCATGGATGGCCGCATCGCCGCGATCGGCGCGCCGGGAGACATCGAGCTGCCCGACGGCGCCGAAGTGGTCGACGGCGGGCGCCTGCACGCGTTCCCGGCCTTCATCGACCCCCACGTACACCTGCGCACCCCGGGTCAGGAGCACAAGGAGGACTTGGAGACCGGGACGCGCTCGGCCGCCGCAGGCGGCTACTGCGCGATCCTCGCGATGCCCAACACCAACCCCGTCGTGGACAACGCGTCGGTGATCCAAGCTCTGCGAGAGCGCGCTGCGACCCAGGCGCGGATCCCCACCGGGTTCACGGCGGCGGTCACCGTTGGGCAGAAGGGCGAACAGCTGACCGAGATGGCCGAGCTGGCGTCGGTCGGAGCCGCGGGCTTCACAGACGACGGCCTGCCCATCCGCTCGGCCGGGGTCATGCGCCAGGCGCTTCAGTACCAGAAGCTCGCCGGTCTCACGATTGCGCTGCATGAGGAGGACCCGACGCTCTCGGGCAACGGCGTGATGCACGAGGGCGAGGTCTCGGCGCTGCTGGGAGTGGCCGGGATCCCATCGGTGTCTGAGTCGGTGATGGTCGCGCGCGACTGCCAGCTGGCCGCCTTCGAGGACGCCCGCATCCACGTCCAGCACGTCTCGGCCGCCGCCACGGTCGAGGTGCTCGAGCGCGCCAAGGCGGCCGGGGTCAAGGTGACCGCGGAGGCCACGCCGCATCACCTGCTGCTCACAGACGAGTCGGTCAGGGGCCTTGACACCCACCGCAAGATGAACCCGCCGCTGCGCTGCGAGGCCGATCGCCAGGCCATCGTCGCCGGCGTCCGATCGGGCGTGCTCGACACCATCGCCACCGATCACGCGCCACACTCACGCGAGGAGAAGGAAGAGCCGTTCGAGCAGGCGCCGCTCGGCGTCACCGGCCTCGAGACCGCCTTCGCCGCCATCTACACAGACCTCGTGGTGCCCGGCCACCTGGAGCTCGGGCTCGTGATCGAGCGGATGACCGCCGGCGGCGAGCCCTTCGGCATGCACGTTCCCACCCTGGTCGAGGGTCGCTGTGCCGACTTGTGCCTGGTCGATCTGGCCGCCGAGTGGCAGGTCGGCGAAGCGGGCTATGAGAGCAGATCGGCCAACTGCGCCTTCGACGGGCGGCGCCTGACCGGGCGCGTGCGAATGACCGTCGCGGGCGGCGCGGTGGCCTTCCGCGAGCGCAGCTTTGCCATCGGGGCCGTGGCCTGATGCTCGAACGGAGTCGCACCGTCTTGGTGGTCGTAGACGTCCAGGAGGCCTTTCGCAAGGCCGTGCTCGAGTTCGACCGGGTCGCCGCGAGTGCCGGCGTCCTCGTCCAGGCCGCTCGCATCCTCGACCTGCCCGTCGTCGTGACCGAGCAGTACCCCAAGGGTCTCGGGCACACCGTGCCCGAGGTGGCCGAGCACGTGGGAGGCGTCGAGCCGCTGGCGAAGACAGTGTTCTCCGCCACCGGCGCCGAGGGCTTCGACCTCGGCGGCCGCGACCAGGTGCTCATGTGCGGGATCGAGACCCACGTCTGTGTCTACCAGAGCGCGCTCGGACTGATCGACGACGGCATCGAGGTGCAGGTCGCCTCCGACGCGGTTAGCTCGCGCAGCGAAGAGAACCGCGAGCTCGGCCTTCACAAGATGGAGACTGCGGGTGCTGCCATCACGAGCGTCGAGACCGCCTTGTTCGAGCTCCTGGGCGCCGCTGGCAGCGACGAGTTCAAGCAGATCCAGAAGCTGGTGATGTGATGGACGTCAGCCCGGCCTACCTCCTGCTCGAGGACGGCGCGCGCTTTGACGGCGACTCGGTCGGGAGAGACGAAACCGATTCCCCGGCCCGCGGCGAGGTCGTCTTCAACACCTCGATGTCGGGCTACCAGGAGTCGGTCACAGACCCCAGCTACCGCGGCCAGATCATCGTGTTCACCTACCCGATGGTTGGCAACTACGGGGTCTCGGCGGCCGCGATGGAGTCAAGCGCCGTGCACGCTCGTGCGGTGATCATGCGCGAGGCGGTCGATCGCGACGACGCCCCGGGCGCCACCGCCGGCTGGCTCAGCTGGCTGGACGAGCAGGGCATCCCGGCGCTCACGGGTGTTGACACACGCGCGCTCGTGCGCCACATCCGCGACAAGGGGGCCATGCGGGGCGGGGTGTTTGACGCCCACACCGACGAGTCCCAGGCGATGGAGTGGCTGATGGAGGAGCCGCCGATGCGGGGACAGGACCTCGCCCGCGAGGTCACGCCGGGCGAGCCGATCCTGCTCGACGCGCTTGACGGCTCGACCGACGGGCCGCTCGTCGTGGCCATCGACACCGGCATCAAGTGGTCGATCGTGCGCAACCTGCGCGAGCGCGGCGCGCGGGTCGAGCTACACCCATGCACGATCACCGCGGACGAGGTGCGCGCCCGAAACCCCGACGCCGTGTTCCTGGCCAACGGGCCGGGCGACCCCGCGGCGCTCGACTACGTGGTCTCGACGGTGCGCGAGCTCGTGGGGGAGAAGCCGGTCTGGGGCATCTGCCTTGGCCACCAGCTGCTGTGCCGCGCCGTCGGCCTCGAGACCTTCAAGCTGGCCTTCGGCCACCGCGGCGCTAATCACCCGGTCAAGGACCTCGAGACCGGCAAGGTCGAGATCACCAGCCAGAACCACGGCTTCGCGGTGCTCGGCCCCGGGGGGGAACAGACCATCGACGCCGATGAGTCGATGCGCTGGGAGACCGACTTCGGCGCCGCCGAGCTGAGCCAGCTCAACCTCTACGACCGCACCGTCGAGGGGCTCGTGCTGCGCGATGTGCCCGCCAGCACGGTGCAGTACCACCCCGAGGCCGGCCCCGGCCCACACGATGCGCGCCACCTTTTCGACCGCTTCCTGGCGGGCCTCCAGGCGGCGTGATGTTCACGGCACCGCCAGCGCGGGTACCGAGGCTGCATGCGGGCGGGACCGGGCAGGAACCTCATCGTGGCGGGTGCCGTCCTGCTGGTGCTCGGCCTCGTCGTGGGCCTCACCGTCTCGTTCCCGCTCGGGGTCGTGCTCATCCTGGCCAGCCTCGGGGCCTTCGGGTATCAGGCGGTCCAGAGCGGCAAGGCGGCGCGCGAGCGCGAAGCGGAGAGCTCCGCGTCCTCGGAGGGCGGGGACTAGGCAGAGCTCGGGTCCTCGGCACGGAGGAATCCAGTGCCGCGTAGGAACGACATCGAGAAGATCATGGTGATCGGCTCGGGGCCGATCATCATCGGCCAAGCCGCCGAATTCGACTACTCGGGCGCCCAGGCGTGCAAGGTGCTGCTCGAGGAGGGCTACGAGGTCGTGCTCGTGAACTCCAACCCGGCCACGATCATGACCGACCCGGAGTTCGCCACGGCCACCTACATCGAGCCGCTGCTACCGGACTCGGTGACCAGGGTGATCGAGCGCGAGCGTCCCGATGCGCTGCTGCCGACGCTCGGCGGGGGCACGGCGCTGAACCTGGCGCGCCAGCTCACCGAGGACGGCACGCTGGAGCGGTTCGGCGTCGAGTTGATCGGCGCCGACTACGACGCGATCCAGCGCGCCGAGGATCGCGAGCTGTTCAACCAGACGATGGAGGAGGCCGGCCTGCGAGTGGCCCGGTCGACGATCGCGCACTCGCTGACCGAGGCGGAGAGCTTCCTCAGCGACATCGGGCTACCGGCGATCGTGCGGCCGGGGTTCACGATGGGCGGCCACGGGGGAGGCATCGCGCGTACCGAGGTCGAGTTCCGCGAGCGCGTGGCGGAGGGCCTTGCGGCCAGCCCGATCAACCAGGTGCTGATCGACGAGTCGGTGATCGGCTGGGGTGAGTTCGAGCTCGAGCTGATGCGCGACCAGAGCGACAACGTCGTGGTCATCTGCTCGATCGAGAACATCGACCCGATGGGCGTGCACACCGGCGACTCGGTCACCGTCGCGCCCCAGCAGACGCTCACCGACGCTCAGTTCCAAAAGCTGCGCGACCAGGCCATCACGGTCATCCGCGCGGTGGGTGTGGAGACCGGCGGATCCAATGTTCAGTTCGCGGTCAACCCGCACACCGACGAGATCATCGTGATCGAGATGAACCCGCGCGTGTCACGCTCGAGCGCGCTGGCCTCGAAGGCCACGGGGTTCCCGATCGCCAAGATCGCCGCTCGCCTGGCGGTGGGCTACGCGCTCGAGGAGATTGACAACGACATCACCAAGGTCACGCCCGCCAGCTTCGAGCCGACCATCGACTACGTGGTGGTAAAATGGCCGCGCTTCGCCTTCGAGAAGTTTCCCGGCGCCGACGGGTCGCTCTCGACCTACATGCAGTCCGTGGGCGAGGCGATGGCCATCGGCCGCACGTTCAAGCAGGCGCTCGTCAAGGCGATGCGCTCCCGCGAGCTCGACGTCGCGCCGCCCCTGCCGGCCAACGATGGCGAGCTGCTGGCCGCGCTAGACGTCCCGACCCACAACCGCTACGAGCTGTTGTTCGAGGCCTTCAGGCGCGGCTACGACGACGCCGAGCTTCACCGCCGCACCGGCATCGACCCCTGGTTCCTGGCCGAGCTCGGCGCCATCGCCCGCGGCGAGGATCCCGAGGCTGGCCTCGTGCGCACCTACAAGGCCGTAGACACCTGCGCCGCCGAGTTCGAGGCGGCCACGCCCTACTACTACTCCGGGTGGGAACGTCCCGGCCCCGACGGCCCCCGCCACGAGGTCCGAAGGGGGGACAACCCGGCGGTCATGATCCTGGGCTCGGGGCCCAACCGGATCGGTCAGGGCATCGAGTTCGACTACTGCTGCGTGCACGCCGCGATGACGGTGCGCGCCTCCGGGCGCGACGCTGTGATGGTCAACTGCAACCCCGAGACGGTGTCGACCGACTACGACACCTCCGACCGGCTCTACTTCGAGCCGCTCACGCTCGAGGACGTGCTCGGGGTGGTGGAGGTCGAGCAGCCCGAGGGCGTGATCGTGCAGTTCGGCGGCCAGACCCCGCTGAAGCTTGCCCAGGGCCTCACCGACGCCGGGGTCAAGCT
>JAABUK010013122.1_pt1 | contig 10409 bp, 14 predicted proteins | sample 5559141 | NCBI WGS metagenome assembly JAABUK01 (sample SAMN10711869, study PRJNA513367) | rock metagenome | isolation source: Antarctica rocks | place: Antarctica: Victoria Land, Pudding Butte nord | collected 2016-01-03 | reverse complement strand
CCCGACGTGCCGCAGGCCGCCGCGAGCACCCCGACCGTGGCGACCACGACGGGCCACCGCCGCAACGTATGGACCGGCACCGCAGGCACAGCCACGATCTTCAGACGGGTCACGACATAATCCTGCACCACCCCAGCGCCGCACCGACCGCTTATGGCGAAGGCAAACGGGTGACGTGCCGCGGACACCAAGACCAAGGATCACCCGCCCAGGCACATCGCCGCATCCAGCGACTGCCCCTCGATGCTCGACAACGGACCTGTGCCGTCCCGCTGGCCGATCGGTCTGCGGACACTCTGGATTGCAACTGCAACTCGTTTGCGGGACCGGGATGACGTCGGCAACAGTGTGCGCATGGCCTCCTCCTCGGGCCTCGATCGGGCCCGGTACGCAGCCATGCGCTGGAACACACCGCTGTCAGTTGATCATGCCTCGCTGCTCGTGGACCGGCTCGAGCTCGGGCCGGGCGCGGACGTGCTCGACCTCGGCTGCGGCTGGGGTGAGCTGCTGATGCGGGCCGTCGAGGCGAGCGGGAGCGGCGCCAGGGGCGTAGGGATCGACAACGACGAGCAGGTGCTGGCTCGCGCCCGAGCTCTGGCCGGGGCGCGCGGCCTGGACCGGCGGGTCAACTTTGTCCACGCCGAGTCCGCGACCTGGAAGCAGCAGGCAGACCGGGTGCTGTGCATCGGCGCATCGCACGCCTGGCCCGGCGTCGAGCAGGCGCTGCACGCGCTTGCCCGGGTAGTCCGACCGGGCGGGCAGGTCCTGTTCGGCGAGGGTTGCTGGGAGCGGCCACCAACACCGGCCGCGGCGGCGCTGTTCGGCGAGGACGTGATCGCACTTGCCAACATCGTGCGCCTTGCCCGGGCAGCCGACTGGCAGGTGCTGCACCTGAGCACCGCTGACCAGCGCGAGTGGGACGACTTCGAAGCGACCTGGCGGCGCGGCCGCCAGCAGTGGCTGCTCGACCACCCACACCACGACCGCAGCCGCGACGTCCAGGACACCCTCGACGCGCAACTCAAGGAGTACGTCGAGGTATACCGGGGCGTACTCGGCTTCGGTTATCTCGTCCTCGGCCGGTAGGAGCTTTCGCTCGACGCTGCTTGCCGTGAACGCCGTCCGCAACACCATCAGCTACCGCTGCGATGCTCCTTCAGCTTCCCGACCTCGACTACCGGGGAGACCAGCTGTGGGCGGTGGTGGCTGGCGCGAGGAGCAGCGGTGGCAAACCTCTGGTCCTCGTGAGTCACCCTGCGCATACTGGCGTGATGGTGAAAGTAGATGAGTCCTTGCGCTTCGAGCTGATGCGGCGGCGGGACGTTGACCTGACCCGGGACCGTTGGCTGCGCGACGCGGTCGCGGACGACGGCCATACCGGAGAGCTGTCGATGGCAGTCGCTTGCGTGGATGGCCGTCGATGAGGACAACACGGCGTGGCTGCGCCGGCTGGTAGCAGACCGCGGCTGGCCCGGCTCTTCTTCCCTGGTCGGGGAGGACGGCGCACACGCCGCCTGGCTACTGGTGATGCACGCGTTCGACGATCGCCAGCTGCAGCGGGAGTGCCTGCAGCACCTGAGCGCGGCCGTTCGGGCTGGCGAAGCCGCGGCACAAGACTGGGCGGCTCTGCTGGACCGGGTGCTGCTCGCGGACGGACGAGCCCAGCTCTACGGCACCCAGTTGGCGACCGAGGCAGGCGAGTACCGGCTCGAGCACCTGCACGCGCCGGACAGCGTCGACACGCTCCGCTCCCAGGTGGGGCTGGAGCCCGTGCAGGCGTACCTGACTGAGATGACGTCCGAGCACCCCCCATTGCAGGTCAAGAGCGCTGCGGCATAGCCGGCGACCTGTCAAGCCAGCCGATGGACTATTGCGACGAACTGACCCGGCGACGCACCCGCCGCCGGGCGCGGAGCGCAGTCCACAAGAACAACGCACCGCCGAGCGCGAACCACGGGTTCCACAGGGCGAGGCTCCAGCGGGTTTCCAGCGGCCCAACAGTGGCTCGCAACCCGCCGGCATCTGTTGCAAGCAGGATCTCCAACGCCACACCCCGGACGACCAAGGCGACTCCGACGCCGGCTGCGACCAGGCCGGCGACCCGAGACAATCGCTCCGGCCCGATCAGGCCGCTGGTGACCATGCCCAGCGCAATCGCGGCCAGGAGGAGGACCGCGACACCGAACAGCCCGAACACGACGAAACTCACAGGGCGTCGCTCGGCCAGTTCTTGACCGGCCGACGAAGCAAGACCAGCTGTCCCGCCTACTGCCCAGAAAAGATGCACGGCCGCGAATACCGCACACCACGCCGCCGCACTCACGGCTGGGACAGTCCAGGTCGACGCGGCACGGTCATCCACAGATCAATAACGGCCCCCGCCTGTCCGCCGTTCCGGTAGCCGATCGGCAGCTGGGAAGCTCCCAGGCCGCGGTCGTCACGGGCCGGCGCGGCGGTTCGCCGTGGCCGACGAGAGCGGGTCGGACCTGCGCATCCGGTGCTGTGCGAGCTCAGCGCTCGGTGACGGCGAGCTTGGCCCCAAGGGCAACGAAGGAGACGGCGAAGGCGCGGCGCAGTCGGTCCACGATCCGCGGCCGGTCGAGCAGCCGGGTGCGGACCGAGGCGGCGAACACCCCGTAGAGCGCGAACACCACGAGCGTCATCGCCATAAACACGGCACTAAGCACCAGCATCCGCGGGACCGGCTGAGCAGCGCCGGCAGGCACGAACTGCGGCAGGAAGGCGAAGAAGAAGATCGTCAGCTTGGGATTGAGTAGGTTCACCAGCACCGCCGAGGTCACGATCTGCCGAGCCGACCGCGGCGGCAGATCCTGGCTCACGACCAGGGCGCTCTTGTCTCGCCAGGTCGCCCAGGCCATGTACAGCAGGTACACCACCCCGAGGACCTTCACCACCTCGAACGCCAGGCCGCTGGCCCGCAGCAGCGGTGCGGTGCCGGTGATCGCGGCAACCAGGTGCGGCACGATGCCCAGCGTGCAGCCGACAGCGGCGATGATGCTGGCGCGGGTGCCGCGCGAGAGCCCGGCACCGATCGTGTAGAGCGCCCCGGTGCCGGGCGTGGCCACGATCACCAGCGAGGTCAGCAGGAAGGCAAGGCTCATCGGGCTCCTCCGTGTCGGTGGGCGCGACCGTACCGGCTACCACTCGGCGGCACCGCTGATGACCCCGTAAGCGTCTCGTTAGCCGAGTAGCTACCGGAGGTAAGACAGCGCCCTTTGGACGGCATCACGTTTCACAGCTGATGCGGCAGCGCCGCTGTGCAACGTCGAATGCGAGGTGCGTCACCGAGACGACGACCCCAAGATCGCTTACAAAGTCCCCTGCCATAGGGGCAGTGCCAGGCAGCAGCCGCGGCCAGCCGAAACCGTGAGCGGCGCCGCTGTACGCATGCCAGATCCACATGATGTGCTCGGCCAACACGTCAGGGACGGCCGAGTCGGTGAAGCCAGATGCTGTCAACAGCTCCTCACCAATGACACGCGCCACCTCCTCGAGGGTCTTCGCCTCGCCTGCTGGTCGAGGAGCATCCGAAAGCGCTGTGTTCCTGCTGCGTTGCTCTTCCAGGTACCCGTCGGGAGGCTTGAGGGTCATCAGGTGCTCGAACTTCGCGAAGGAGTCTAGGCCCTGCATGAGACTTCGACCTTCTTGGCGCAGGACGGTGCGCACGTTGCGCTGACGCTGCTCAAGGTCTGCGGGCGCGAGAGCAAACACCACGCGGCCGGCTCCGAGAAGAGCTGCTCGGAGCAATGACTGAAGGACGATCGCGTTGGTGGGCAAGTTCTGCGCGACGATGCTGGCGATCTGGTCGAGCGCACCCCTGGCGGCTGTAAGCCCTGCCCGAACGGACAGGAGCAGGTTGACAGGAGCGTCTCGTGCGATCTCGGCAAGAGCCGCCAGCTCGCTGCCGGGCTCGGCCAACTCGTATGGATCGGGCGAGAGCTGCCTGTCTCACTCATCGATGATCTCGACAATTACCAGCTGACGACGGAGGTGCTCGACCGCGCCGTCGGCGTCGAGTCCGATGTCAATCACAACACCCAGATGCGACAGGGCCACGTCGAGCCGAGCTGCACCGACCAAGAGGGCTGTCCCGCTAGCCGAACCTGCTACGGGAACACCGCAGGTCAGCGGCGGTGCCCCGGGTGGGGTGTCCCGCAAGACCCGCCCGGTGAAGATTCCCGCACTGGGGATCCCTCACAGACACAGCTTCGTCGTCACGCGGTTCATTGATTCTGATTCGGCGCCGGCGGTCGTGGGGGGCGTCCGGCGTTACGCCGCGTCGTGGAAGACGAGGCCGAGGGTGAAGCGTTGCCCGGCGCGGATCACTGATACGCCGTGCCGCACGGGCGCGGTCGACCAGCCCCGCTTGGAGGGCACCGGACGGTCGCGGGTGGTGAACACGAGTCCATGGCCGTGCGGGATGAGGGTGGCCGTGCCGCGGGACTGGGCCCGCGGGCGCTGCTCGTAGAGCAGGAACTCCCCGCCGGTGTGGTCGACGCCGGGGGCACTGAGGTTGATCACGACCTGTAACGGGAATACCAGCTCGCCATAAAGGTCGCGGTGCAGGGCGTTCCAGTCACCGGCGCCGTACCTGAGCAGGATCGCGGTGGACTTGGTCTGCCCGGCGGTGTGGCACATGTGCAGCCAGTCGTCGAGACTGTCCGGCCATGGCGTGTCGCGGCCCAGTCGGGTCCACCAGTCGCGGGCGATCGGCAGCAGTCTCGGATAGAGCGCCTGCTTCAGGGCGACCATGGCGTCGGGGAACGGTTCGGCGAAGTAGCGGTACTCGCCTTCACCGAAGCGGTGTCGGGCCATGTTGACGGTCGAGCGGAACTGGGAGTCGTCGGGGTAGAGCGCCACGATCTGGGCCGCCTCGGGCGGGGTGAGCAGCGGGCCGGTCAGGGCGCAGCCGTAGGCGTCCAACTCGGCGTGCACGGCGCCCCAGTCGGCGGCCTCCAGGCGATCGCGCCAGGTCTGCGCTGTGGTGGCTGTCTTCGCTTGGGTAGTGATCATGTGGCTCCCTCCAGGGTGAGCAGGGTTCGCTTGGCCTCGGCGCCGCCGACGTACTGGCCGAGGCTGCCGTTGCTGAGGACGGCGCGGTGGCAGGGCACCACGATCGGCAATGGGTTGGTGGCGCACGCCGACCCGGCGGCGCGGAACGCCTTCGGGCTGCCGGCGGCAGCGGCCAGTGCGGCGTAGCTTGCCGTCGTTCCATAGGCGATGTCGCGCAGATGGGTCAGGACACTGCTGCGGAAGCCGTGGGCGAGCTGGAGGTCCAGCGGCAGGTCGAACGTGGTGCGCTGGCCGGCGAAGTACTCCTCGATCTCGCGGGCGACGGGGTCTAGGCGGGCCGGGGCCAGCAGCAGCCGGGGACTGATGGTGCTCGCAAGCTGCTCCAGCACCGTGTCGTGGTCCTGGACGGCGTAGGCCACCTTCACCAGGCCCTGCTCGGACGCCGCCAGCAGCAACGAACCCAATGGGGTGTCGATGGTGCGGTAGGCGACGTCGAGGATGCCCTCGTTCTGCGCGGCGGCGGTGAGCCGGTCGTGCAGCCTGCGCAGGTGGTCAGGGCTGCCGGTGAGCGCGCGCGTCAGCTCACCGGTTACGTCGTCGTCGGGGCTCATCGCGGTCCTGCTCTCCGTGCGGCGGCGCTCCGGTAGGAGCGTCGCAGTGTGTTGATGCCGTCGGCCGCGGCGCGGCGGGCGGCGTCGGTGCTGCCGCCGAGGATGGCGGCAACATCGGTGTAGGGCAGCCCGGCCAGGAAGTGGTAGGCGACTGCCTGCTTCTGCTTGTCCGGAAGCTCGGCCAGGGCGGCGGCCAGGTCGAGGTCGCGACTGTCCGCTGCTGCGGCTGCGGTGTCCGGTATCTCGGCGACGGGGATCGCGCGGCGCGCGGCCGCGCGGGTGACGTCGATGGCCTTGCGGTGCGCGATGGTGACCAGCCATGCCTGCACGTTGGCATCGGCTGGCAGCTCGGGGTAGGCCTTCATCGCCGACAGAAACGTCTCAGACCAGGCGTCGTCGGCGTCGACCGGGCCGAGCACGGCCCGGCAGACACGGAACACGACGGCGCCGTGCGTTGCGACTACCGCCTCGAACGACTGCTTGCCTGCCATACCTGGTCAACGCCCCATCTGTAGGTTCTGTGAGGTCAGTGGCTGATCCTCATGGCCTGCTCCGTCACGGACGGCGGGCCACCGTCGCCGCGCGCGGCGCCTCCACCGAATTGGGCGAGCCGAGAACGAGGACAGGCCGCGGCGCTGTCATGTTCGCCGCGGCCCGCTCGACGAGGCGCGATTGCACAGGGCCGGCCCTCCCGCCCGCGTGTGTCACTGGCTGGCGGGATCGGTCACGCCTCAGTGACCAAGCCGAGCTGCTGCAGCACGGTGACGCCGTCGTCGAGACCGATCTCCTCGGTGATCAGACCATCCTCGACCTTGAGGATCGTGGTCCCGGTGAACCGCATCGTCTTGCCGGTGCCCGCCGGCAGGGCACCGAGCGGCATGTCATCGAACGCCGCACCGGTCTGGATGCCGCCGCCGATCCACTGACCCACTACGTAGTCGCCCTCGGCAATCAGGTCAGCGGTACCTTCGAACGCCAGGTCCGGGAACGCCGCCCGGAACTTCGTGGCGAACGCGCGCACCTGCTCGCGGCCGCGGCACGGTGCGTGCAGCGAGTACTCGAAGCGGATGTCGGGCGCGGCGAGCTCGTCGATAACCGCGGGGTTGAAGCCCGCGCCCCAGAACTCGGTGAACCAGCGTCCGACGATGGCCTTGTTCTCCTCGATCGACATAGTGTCGTTCCCTTCCCTCGCGGTCGTGGTGTCGCTTCCATCAGAAAGCGCTCACCAGGAAGACGCCCACCGCCAGCAGGACGTGAGATCGCCACACCGAGTACTTGGGGGCGCCCCGTCACCGCGTCGACGGTTGAGGACTCACCGTTCGATCGACCATGTGGTGCCCTTGACAGCCTGACGGCAGCGCGCGACCGCGCACAGAACTTTTCGGGTTCGGACCTCACGTATCGGCCGTGGCCCGCGTCTACCTCGTAGGACGCGACGCGTTCCGCTCACCGCCCCGACGCCCGGGCGTGAGCCCACCTCGATATTGGAGAGATATGGCGATCGCACTTGTGACCGGTGCCAGCCGCGGGCTGGGTTTCGCTGCCGCCCGCGCGCTGGCCAAGACCGGCAACTGCGTCATCCTCACCGGCCGGGACCAGAACCGGACCGACGCGGCAGCCGCTAGCCCTGCGTGACGAAGGCCTCGACGCACAGGCGCTGCCGCTGGACGTCGACGTTCCCTCGAGCATCGCCGCGGCAGCTGAGCATGTCGAGCGGAAGCACGGCCGCCTCGACGTCCTGGTGAACAACGCCGGCGTGCTGCCCGAAGCCAGCGACACCACTGAGCACGACTTCGCCGACTCGCAGGCCTTCCAGGCGACATTCGCGACCAACCTGTTCGGCGCCGTCGCGGTCACCGAAGCCTTCCTGCCACTACTGCGCCGCAGTGCCATGGGCCGCATCGTCAACGTCTCCACCACGATGGGCTCGCTCAACGACCAGGCGAATCCCGACTCCCCCTACTACCAGATGATCGTCCCGGCCTACCAGGCATCCAAAGCGGCGCTGAACAGCGTCACGATCAGCCTGGCCAAGACCCTCGCCGACACCGACATCAAGGTCACCTCCGTCTGCCCGGGCTTCGTGCAGACCGACCTGACACCCGTCAACCGCGAGCAGGCACCCCTGACCCCGGACCAGGCCGCCACCATCATCGTGACCGCCGCGACACTCCCAGCCGACACGCCCTCCGGCAGATTCATCGACCAGAACGGTCCCGTCGCCTGGTAACTCGGCCACGGCTTTGGCCTCTCCCCGGGGCCGCGACAACCCAAGCGGGGAGAGGCCACCGCGTGTGTCGATTGACGATCCTTGGGTTGCGGGCCTGCCCGACGCCCCTTCTCCCGGGAACCCGGTCACCGTGTTGATCGCGAGGGCCTTACACCTCCTCGATCAGCAGGTTCACGCCGGCCGCATCGGCTACCTGGCGGATATGGGCCTCGTTGGAGGTCACAACAGGACCACCGCCGCCGAGCCGGACGGCGATTTCGACGACGGCGACGTCGGTGATGTCGTCAAGCCCGGAGGCGCCGACGAGTTCTCCGACCTTCCGCGCCTGGGCGGCGGTCATGTCCTCGATCTCGCACGGGCGCAGCAAGTGGACCAGCCGGGCCTGGCGGGGGCCACCGCGCCACGCCTGGGCCAGAACCGGGGCGGGGACGAGCGGGGTCACGCCCTCGGCGTTGTAGCCGTCATGCAATGCCCACATGCGACGGTCATTGCGCTCGGCGGCGATCAGCGCTCCGGTGTCGTAGGTGACCCTCACCTATGCGCGGCCGAGTGAGCGCCGGGCACGAGCCCGGCCCTCGGCGCGCTCTTCATCGGTGAGCGGACCGTTCTCGGCCTCCCACGCCTGGATCCCTCTCCGCCCCTCTTCGAGGCGAAGACGGTGAGCCGCAGTCTCGGCCAGCCATCCGCTGAAGGTGGTCCCGGTCTCGGCGGCAGCCCTGTCGATGTCGGTAGCCAGGTCGGGATCCAGGGACACCGAGCGCTTCTCTCGCACAGCCATGTTCGCGACGGTAGCACAGCCGGTGTGACAGTTGGCCGGAAGGCTCCCGTGCAGGGCCCCATCGGTGTCCACAGCCCGATCAACTATCGGACAGCCCGTTCCGCTGATCCATGGACGGAACGCCATGCGGACCGCGGGAGCGCCGGGCTCTCCGATTGCTGCGTCAGGTGCGCGGATATGGCCACGCCGAGTACACCTTCGTGAGCTCGTCGGGGTTGAGCACGAAGCGGTCGCGGCCCATCGAGTAGTCGCTGATCTTGCCTTCCCAGATTGGCTCGAAGGCGTCCAGCATCCGCCGGTACGTCGCCAGTGTGGGCATGTGGGAGTTGCCGTGCTCGTGCTTCGCGTCGAAGTGCTCGGCCAGTTCCTCCCAGCGTCCGTCGTCGATGAGGTACTTGGCGTAGCTCGCCAGCCGCGCCTCGCGCGAGTCGTTGAAGTCGAGCCCCTGGAACGTCAGGGCGTGCTGGCGTGCTCACCGACGGCAGCCTTCTCGTCGTCGTCCAGTCTGGACAAGCTGGACTTGGACACCCGGAACATGTCGAGCAGTTCCCACACCAACACGCAGTCCCGGCGTGCGAGCTCGGGTTCGATGCTCGAGGTGGTGCAGGCCGCGGCCGGGACGGGGAAGACGACGGCCCTGTCAGCGGCGCGGCTGGGCTGGGAGGCCGCCGGCTACCGGGTGCTCGGGTCGAGCACAGCCGCGCGGGCGGCCCGGGAGCTCGCCGACGGCGCTGGGATCGCCGAGTCCACGACCCTGGCCCGCCTCCTCGGTGACCTTGAGCATGACGTGCATGGCGGGTTCGCGGCCGGGACGGTGCTGGTGGTCGACGAGGCGGGGATGGTCGGCTCCCGGGTCCTGCAACGGCTCCTCGAGGTGGAGCAGAGGGATCAGACGAAGGTGGTCCTGGTCGGCGACAGCGCCCAGCTGCCCGAGATCGACGCCGGCGGGTCGTTCCGCGGGCTGGCCCGGCGCCTCGGCGCCCACGAGCTAACCCAGAACCGTCGGCAGTCAGCCGACTGGGAGCGCGAAGCGCTGACCCTGCTCCGCAAAGGCCACGCCGGGGAGGCCTTTGCGGGCTCGATGGGCACTCGCGCAGTCCCGAGCCCAACACCTGGCCATCGACGCCGGCCCCGTCCGACAGGCCCGCACCGAACAGCTGCAAGAGCTGGTCCTCGACGTCCGACCGCTTCTGCGTTCCCGGCCGGCCGGCACCGCCGAGACGTGGACCGACGACCACACCGGTGAACTGACCGCAGCCGAAGCCGACCCGGCCACCCAGGAACGGACCGCGCAGCGGGGGGCACCGGTTCTGCGCCGGTGAGGGTAGCCACACCGTCCAAAGCCATCGCCCAGCTTCCGCAATCAACTGAGGAACCACGAGGCGATCGGACCTCCTCGCCGGAGCTGGTGGCCACCGTCCGGGGGGAACCTCAGCTTCAATTGATCGGCGTGGTCAGGTGGCAGGTAGGTAGAGGAGTCCGGCCGCATCGGTGAGGCCGGTGAGGATGGGGGTGACGTGTCCGCTAGCGAGGTCGAGCCGGCCGAGGTAGTTGCTGGTCCCGTTGGGGGTGGCTGCGGTGACGTATGCCTGGCCGGGGGTGAATGAGCCGGTGAGGCTCAGTAGGCGCCCTGGGCTTCCCCTCGAATCGTGGAGGCTCGTTCATAGTGGATGGGGCTGCTGGTGGTTGGCAAGGTTTCGGCTCGTGTCGGTGATGGTTTCTGCCTCGGTGATCTCCGCGATGGTAATCGTCTCCT
>JAABUK010013121.1_pt1 | contig 10410 bp, 12 predicted proteins | sample 5559141 | NCBI WGS metagenome assembly JAABUK01 (sample SAMN10711869, study PRJNA513367) | rock metagenome | isolation source: Antarctica rocks | place: Antarctica: Victoria Land, Pudding Butte nord | collected 2016-01-03 | reverse complement strand
GCGACTGAAGCTGTTCAGATACAAGCAACTTAAGCGAAAGACCCTGTTTTTGCTTGCTCAAAACAGAACTTTGGACGAAAAAGTCTGCACCAGGGACCCTATTTACAGAATTCCTTGCTTTGAAAGTCAGGGCAAATATTATTATAGGCCGTACTGCCACCTTATGTGTCGGCGGAGCACGCTCAAAGCCATGCGTGATAAGGTCATTCAGTTCTAGTCACTTATAATCAAAAAAGCAATCAAAATGCTGACAAACCGCGCTCTGTGCTCTGCACGAAAGCATGACAAAACACTGCATTCCTCTGCATACAGAAGCTTCTAGACCCTGTAAGCGGTCTGTTACAGACCGTAATTACTGTGAAATCATTGCTTTCCTCTGTATGGGAGCCTTTCACAGCTCACGGCCGCCTTCTGATGATCAAAAGGTGGGAAAAGCCAAGCAGGAGGTGGGAGTGGGGTGAATATTAATATTATAGTGCTGACTCACTAGGGTTTATCTGATGCACAGATACACATGCACAAGCCACAAGCCTTTATTTCCTTTAAAATCTCTATCTTTGGCTAAAAGGCTTAGCCTGTAACTTGTTATTTTGTTAACTAGAATTTAGAGTTATGAAAAGCAGTACTTCATGCTGAACATCTTAAGCTGAGTCTGAGATCTACGTAACAGAGTCTTGAGTAAATTCATTGAGTTTCGCTCACTCCCTACCCTACCTGCATGCCGCGGATTCTGAAGAATGTTAGGGTTTAGAAGATATGACTAACATGAATATAAATATATTACTGATCTTATAGAAGCATCCACAGCACCTGCAGACCACGTGACAGATCACATAATGGATCAATTACAGCATAATCTTAATCTTTCCTGTGAAGCAGATCAGAGTCAGCAGTCAGCAAGGCACTTATATATATTGCAACGAGCTCGAGGAGCTGATATATATATTGCAACGAGCTCGAGGAGCTAATCTGTGACAATGATGACGTCCAGCTGCACCCTCATGTGACCGCAATGATGACGTCCAGCTGCGCAAACAACTTCCCCGGACTCTCCTACAATTCTGCCCTCAACTCAGACTCAAACACAAGCGCCTCTTGAGTGATCCAAATATGAAGCTTCTGATTGGACACATCTGGTGTTGGTGGTTTTGCAGATGCTGACGGACTTTGCAGGTGCTCGCTGTCCTCGTGCTAACCCTCGCATTTTCGATTCCGGTTACGTCAACCCCCGCTTTCTGAGGTGCCACGGTGGCCGATTATTATGCCACAATCTGCTGAGTTGCTTAGCATTGCTTGCTATGAGACGCTTATACGACCCTCGCATAAGCTTAATCGAGAGTGGCACAACGTCACTTGCACAATTGCAGAAGTGAGTCACAGCTTGCTGTGAGTCAAGCTCTGCAGGGTGGAAGTGTTCGCAGGGCGTCCGCGCGATACGAGGCGCTGCACGATCCGTCCAGTGTTCAAGCTGGTAGACACAACGGATCGCAGCTCGTCCGGACGGTGTAGCATGTGTCATTCGTGGTGTTCTGCAGACTGCAGCGTGTAGGGAACGGCAGGCATGCAGAGCCATGCTACGCAGCAGAGCAATTCTGATTCTCGGCCGCGACCTGCTCAAAATCTCGCTGAAAACGTTCCAGATCTAGGAGAACTCGTGCCAGGTTTGTGACGTGCCGGCAGCTTGGGACCTGTTCTCTTCCGGATGTTGAGCTGCTACTAGGTCTCACAGTCCTAGCAATACAAGTATCTGCAACTTGTAGTTGATAGCTTTTTCAATCGCTACGTCTCTCTTCTGGGTGTCGGCCGGCAGCCGGTGGCTACAGGGCAAGGTAAGCTGTCCGTCGCATACGGTGTGGCAGGCATGCTGTTGCACACACGACCTGCTTTGTAGAGTGCAAGTCCACAGAGGATCTTGCTGCCACCTTTGGCCGATATCGGGATGTGCAATTCATGCAGGGACGGACAGTTCTGCTCCCAGCATGCAATCACAAGGCACAAACTATCAGGGTCAGCAGGCAAGTTCATCTACAGTCTTGCTGTCCTGAACTGCATCTGCTGTATTCACTCCTCACTCAGCTGCACAAGCTCACTGCATAAAGCTGCCCACAGGGACAGGAAATGCAGCCTGGCCAGCCCTCCTTCAGATATCCAACAACAGCAAACTATCTTGCACAGTTGACTGGCCACGACCTACACAAGCAAGCCAATCAAGTACGCAGCAGCCTGCCTGTTGAGCAGTTAGACACCAGCATGCAGCAGCACAGACACATAAACGGACAGAGCAGCGGCTCGCAACCCCCTCCCCCCTCATCTGCTCAGCCTGACATGCTCACGTACCCCTCTTTATCACTTGCTCACTTCCAGCAGCTGCTACAAGCCCAGGCAGGCAACCCCAATGGCCTGGGGCCCCAACAGTTTGACCCCCACTCTCAGGGCATGCACCAGACAGCTGCCTTGCATGCAGCACAACAGGCTGCGCAGCAAGGCGCAATGCAACAGCACCAGTGGTTTGCACCCAAGGCTGCAGCAGCTTTAGCCCCACCTTCAGACAAAAGCAATCAGGATCCCAATCACAACAGCAGAGACCTCAACAGGCCACCTGAATTGTCCCCAAACAGGTGCACAGCAACTCAGGCTGTTTGCTTCACATCAAATGTATAGGGTTGCACTGTTGTTCCACCACACCACATAGGTCATGCTGCCAAACCATCATGTTGTATACGACCTGCTGCCAAAGGTCATACCGTACTATGTGAGCTGCCAAACCATCATTGGGTAGCTTACGCTGTCCTTGAACTGTACAAATGGTGCCGCCAAATCCAGCACGTTTCAGCGCATTGTTAGTGGTCAGCTGAAATTTGACACTGTTTGCGCATGTGGGCGCATGTGGTCACCCCCCGACGAAGTGTTGGAGTGTGCAATAGCGCTACGCCAGACTACTAGCCACAGATATATTTGTGCATGCACTCACTTGCAATGGGTGCTGCAGGTATGCACCGACCAGACGCATGTCAGGGCAAAACGCTGGCAGCCCTACCTCATGGGCAAAGCCCCAGCAGGACCAAAAGAGCATCAGGTCTGGTGCTCATGCCATCAATGCAAACACTGCTGCTGCTACTGCTGGGGATGGGTCTGATATGGAGGACGAGGGCCAAAGCACTGGCTCACGCATGCCTTCAGGTAAGCATGCAGCAGAAAAGAAAAGAAAAGAAAAGACCACGCCTTTCGGCGTCAATTTAATGAGAAGCCAAGTATTATACCGGGCTGCCCAGTAGCAGCATGCATCACAGCCCTGCCACTGCTGAGGTGGTTGCTGTAGCTTGTGAGTGGGGTGTATACTTCAGTCGCAGCATGTGCATTGCTGTTTGCAGTCTCAAAAGGCAAGGATGAAGTGAAATACAAAGGCAAGACAATGTCAGCAGTTGAACTCAGGCAAGATAATTCCAGCAAGGTCCTTCAGCAAGCTGTGAACCTATGCTGGCAAAAGAGTGTCAGCTTTGCTTCAGCTCCCCAATGGGCAAAGCCGCAAACAGCAACAGCGTCAAGTGTGAGACAGCAAGCCTGGTTGTTGGCACCAAGTCAACATCACCAAGTCAACAGAAGTATGTCACTCAGCCACAAGCAGAAAACTGGCAGCAGCAGTCAAGCTGTCAACTGTTACTTTCAACTCTTTGGCAGCAGCTGCATGTAGATAGTGCTGCTGGCTGCCAACTGTCCTTTCAGCAGCCACAACCTTAACCACAAGCACCTGCATCAGCTCAAACAAGTCTGGACAGGTATGGACAGACAGCTTGCTTGCTTCAAACAGCAGACGCAAGTGAGCAACAAGCTCAGTACTGGATATACAGCACCTCATGGTTGTGATGGTCACCCAACTGGTGAAGATCCCAACAGCAGCAGCAGCAGCAGCAGCAGCAAAGTGTAACAAGTGTGGCAACCAAGTACTGCGTGATGCGGCCCGCTTGCAGGGCGTGTGTATCGTCAGGATGTAGCTCTGATACCAAATGTTACAGGGTGAAACTGTCACACAGTTGTCAAATACTTCACCCTGTAACATCTGGTTTCAGAGCTATCTTTTGACAAGGCACATCTGCTGCAAGTGCATCGCGTCACGATGTAATATCAGACTGTTCCATCCCCTTCACTCAAGTGTGAATGCAGCAGCAGCAGTGGCAGCAGCTTATTAGTGAAGGTCGCACCAGCAGCAGTGACAGCAGCAGCCGCAGCAGCAGCATGAAAGGCTAGGAACGTGTGTTAGATGTCCAAATTGCAGCACAGTCAGCAGAATTCAATTGCCAACATGACAGCAGGGACGTTTGCAGTTGAGTGATACCATATCAGCTGCACAGCGCCAGCAATCACTGTCAGCGTAGCACCAGCAGTCACAAGCAGTACAGCCACAAGTACAACCTCAGCAGTGCCTAATTTGAAGCAGCACAGCTGCAAGCACCTGCTGCTTGTGTGGATCAGCAATACCTTGTTGACCGCAGAGCATCTAGACACCCAAAGGTTACTGCATTGACAGTCCAGAACCAGCAACAGGCAGCAACAACAGCCAGCAGCAACAGCAGCAGCAGGCAGCAACAACAGCCAGCAGCAGCAGCAGGGACAGCACCTCATAACAGTAAAGCAGTAGACTCTGTGTTGAAGCACAGTTCAAGGCAGCAACAGCTGTGGCAGTTGCAAATTTTCACCTCGCAGCTTGGCTGCTGTAATGGGTATGATATGCAAAGAAAAGTGCTTCTGGTGTTGAATCTGGTTGCAGCCTGGATTGCGACCATAGGCTTGTGTTGCTCCCAGTTAGTGACATGTAACATGCATAATTGTAAGTAGAACTGCAACAAAAAGTATCACCGAGATCCTCAACAACAATCAGTCCTGACAGCAGCCCTGCCTGCTTAACCAGCTTGACCTTCGAACACCTGCAGCAGGTGTGATGTGTCATCTGATGGTAACAAATCACAAGACAAAGTGTTCCCAACACGTATCTGTGGAATCACAAGCCCACAGGCTGCAGCCAGTTCTGCAATCAGAAAGTCACACAAGAAGCGCAAACTATTGTGTGCTTACCACATCAGTACCCAAACAATCATGTACATTTGTACATCTCTGCACAGAAACACCAAGCAGGACACACTGTTCTTTGAGGCATCAGCAGCGGCAATGCATGCAAACCTAGCAGCAACAGCCAACATTGGGGACTGTTCTTACATAGAGTCTGTTTGTCTCCACATGGATGTCAACGCCATGTGCTGGTGTCTGTGCAGGGACACTTTTGTTGCACATTGGTTGCTCATCATCATGGGTGATGAGTCGTGTAGGCTGGCAAACTCTGCACCCTTAAATACTACATGACACCACATGGTTTTCAACACCGTGTCTTGCTGTCATCCAGATACACTGGGTGTCGTTACATAGTGTGGGTGGCAAAAAAGTCAACTAGGCCTCAAATGTCTAGATTGTATAGTACCAAGTGTCACCACATGGGTGTCAACGTCATGTGCTGTTGTCCATGCAGGCACACTGAGGCTACGGGCTGCTGCTGCCTCTGGAGGCTCCTATTATGATCGCTGAAACGTTATGATCGCTGAAAAGCGTAAGCTTTTGTTTTGTTTTCTTTCAGGCACGCTGAGCAGGACGAACCGCACCCCCCGGCAGCAGCTGCAGAACAAGCAGGCCCAACATACATATGTTGACTATCAAATGTAAATGTAAATATAAATGTAAATATAAATATAAATATACAGATAAAATAAATTAAAAACATAAATATGTGAAAACAATCTATATGTCATATTCATATTGAATGTATGTTTACTGATTGATGGGTGTCCATGCAGGCGCGCTGAGCAGGACGAACCGCACCCCCCGGCAGCAGTTGCAGAACAAGCAGGCCCAGCAGCGCTACCGGGAGAGGCGCAAGATGAAGGTGACCGAGATGGAGCAGGCCCTGGGAGCCATGAGTCAGCAGGTGGATGAGCTGCAAGGAGTGCTCAAACAGAATGTGGCCCTCCAGGTGCGCTTTTTGCTTAGAACCCTGAATTGGCTAGGTGCATTGGGTTGGTCGATGTGGTGAGGTCTAGTTTTGTTGGGTGCGGTGTTGTGGATGTAGAGGTTGAGAAGTCAGGTTGGTGTTTAGGTGTCTAGAGGCAATGCATTGAAGCAGGAGAGAGGACTCTTGCCCAGTCATTTGGATCCAATGCATGCTCAACCCTGCCTTTGCCCCTGTGGCAGGGAATTAGTCTTAAAATGCACTTAACACTACGTTTGTGTGCCCTAAATTGTGCTGAACAATTGTCACAGTACCTTCAACACAGCTGCTGCACCTTTGTTAGCTGTCCCCATCCCCCCCTCCCACCCCCCGTGTCTCCCCCCACAGCAATTGGCTCATCACATTCTAGCTTTGTTTTAAGGCCACGTGACAGTCAAAGCATCCTTCACATTAATGATCCTTGCTGCAGGACAAGTCACTCAGGCTTGAACAGATGCTGGCCGAGAGGGATGCTAAAATTGAGCAGATGGCAGCACAGCTGAATGCGTCCAATGGCCTGTCTGCGCAGCCAAGCATGCCTAAGCAGGACTCCACCGGCAAGGAATCTGGCGGGAGTGAAGAAGATGGGCGTCCGCAGCCCAGTCCCGCCTTTGATGGCATGTCAGATCTGAAGCTGGAGTTTCAGGGGCAGATTATGAAGCTGCAGCAGTATATTGAAGCTAACAATTTGCGACATGTGGACCCCTTAGGTACGAATTCTTGTATCACAATTTGTGATGCAAGCCTCTCCAAATGCGTGTCATTTAGTTGCAACACATGCAAAATGTAGTGTGTTCCTAGGTATAGCTTGACGACGATCACATTTCCTATGCTTTGTGCAGCCTAAGTTCATCCTGGAATATGTCACAGATGCAGTAATGGATGCCTTGCACATCTTGCTGATGCCCTGCCGTTCTTCTTCGTTTCAGGTGGGGGTGTGCCAAAGGACATCCTGGCCCATGTGACAGACATGGTGGATGAGGGGTGTCGGGTGTGCAGACGGGTGCAGGCTGAAGGCATCCAGGTGCTCAGCCTCATCACTCGGGATCCTCACTCCCTCACTCAGCTGGCTTCAGCTCAGGAAAGGGAAAAGTGGGCAGGAGCCGTCAAGGTGAGAAACATGCCCTCATGCATGCACACATGCACACATTCAGTCAGCTGTTCAGCCAGAGCCAGCCAGTCTGCCTGTCTGTCCGTCCGTCCGTCTGTATGTCTGTCTGTCTGTATGTCTGTCTGTCTGTCTGTCTCTCTGTCTGTCTGTCATTCAGTCAGTCAGTACATACTTTTGACGCACATGCAAGGTACTGCAATGCCCTGCACAGTTGCACAGGCTGTTGTGGTGCATTGATCTCACGCGTAATGCGTTACACCATATCACGGTGCATTTTATATATTTTTTCGCTTAACTATGCTACATGATGGCAGGCGATAAGGCTAACGCCTCTGCAAGTGGAGCAGGTGCTAATCTGGCGGGAAGAGCACCTCAGGAACATGCTTGCCGTCTATGAGCAGCGTCAGCAGCTGAATGTGGAGGTGACTCTTTGCTAAACATCTCCCCAGTGTACAGTCTCGTTGTTACTGTCCCCAGGCTTTTCTGAGCTTGAATTTCCTTTGTGGAATACATGTTTTTGAGTTCAAATAGACATTTCAAGATTGAACAGAGCTGTCTTGTCTTGGAGAGGCTTGTGTCAATCCTGATCAAACCCTGATCAGTTTCTTGTTTTGTTGATCATCATGCCAGCTGCATTCTGCCATGAATACACTACTTGTGAGCAGTGCTGACAGGCAGATGTGTTAATGGTACACTTAGCTGTCAGCGCTCCAGCCATACGGCATAAGCTTGCACTGATTTTGAGCGTGACACAGCATCCCTGACTTTGTTCAGAGGTTCAGAGGTTATCTGCAGTGTGCTGCCCCCAGCTGCTCAAGCAGTTTGCTGCTTCTGATTGCAGTCTCACTGTTCTGGAGCAATATCTGCATGTTATCAAAAGGACGTCAGTTGATCAATCACTCAATCAACCCACCAACCATCGCCAATCAACCAACCACCCCATCAATCAGTAGATCCATCAATGTCCCATGCAATTCTTGTTGCCTTGGAGGTTCCAGAATGCTTGGAGGTCCACCATGTGTTTACGTGTCAGTAACACCACTCAGATCAACAACAGGCCGACTGTATTCCAGCCTGATGCTCACCTTCAGCACTGCACATGTTTTGTACAACGCTTAGTATGACATACAACAAAGCTATCATCATAATTATGCAAAGGTTGAAGGCTTGTTATGCAGACATACCCCGTCTTTCCTTGCCATTGACGTCGCAAGAACAAACTTTATAAAACTGTCCCGAGCTGAGCTGGCCAAAACTACATCTGGTCGTTTGGTCCCATGAAAGGTCGAAATCATCATCAAAAAGCATCAACTGCCTGATAATCAGAGAAGTTTCTTGGACGTCAGTGCAGAACTCTTGCTAGGAGGGTAGCACAATGCCGCACCAGAGCCAGACATTGTTGCAAACCTTCCTGTGGATGGGCAACAATGTCTGGCTGTGGTACAGCATTGTGCTACCCCCCTGACAAGAGGTCTGCACTGAGGAAGATTTGCAAGACAGGGTATGTCTGCATAGCAGCCTTTGCATAATCATGATGATAGCATTGTGCTGCCCTCCTGGCAAGAGTTCCCTGCCCAGCAACAGGGGGGTTACCTGCCCATCAACAGGGGGGTTCCCAGGGGGGGATCCCTGCCCATCAACAGGGGGGTTCCCTGCCCATCAACAGGACTTCCCTGCCCACCAACAGGACCTTGTGGAGGGCTCCACATGGCAGCAGCTGCTTGTCAGAAGGACAGCCCATTCAACTGGCATTATTGATGGTCATCTCCAGCGATCGTTCAGAAGGACAGCATTCTCCAGTGTCGTCATTGATGCCTTCACACATTTCCACAATGTAGACACATGTTTTTAGTGTCCCCAGACGTCTCTGAGTTTACAATTCCAATGTAGGGATGACGTTTCCAAGTTACAACAGACATTTTGGGATTGAAAAGAGCTTTGTGTGTGGCTGCAGACCATCAATCGGATGCCTGATGCTGATGGCATCCCAGCCAAGAAGATGGAGGCCATGCAGATAGAAGGCTACTTGCCCACAGCCAAGGCAAACCTGGAGCTCACAGATGCCCTTGACAAGATCAAGGTGGGCCCACTCACTCATTTGTATCAGGGGGTTTTGAGTAACTTCCCGGGGGGTTTTGAGTAATTTCCCAGGGGCTTTTGAGTAATGTCTCAGGAAATTTCGAGTAATTCCCCAGGGGGTTTTGAGGAATTTCCCAGGGGTTTTCAGTAATTTCCCAGGGAATTTTGAGTAATTCCCCAGGGGGTTTTGAGTAACTTCCCCAAGGGGTACATTGACATGTTCCTTTGGCTTGTTTCACCACGGTCATATATTCCAATGTATATGGCTAAGGTAAGTCTGGAGCTTGCAGATGCTCTTGACAAGACCAAGGTGGGCTCACTCACTCTTGATCACATAGGCGTGAGACATGTCAGTGCTGCAAAGCAGCATGAACATGCATGTAGTCCAATGCTTGCATGTTTTGCTAGATAGGATATGCTTGTTGCTAGTCAACAAGCCTGTGTGCCACCAGTCAACAAGCCTGCATGCTGTCTCGCATTACCCTGCTTGTTGCCTTTCACAACCCTGCTTGCTGCCTTTTTCAACCCTGCATGCTGCCAATCAACAAGCCTGCTTGCTGCTAATCAACAAGCCTGCATGCTGCCAGTCAACAAACCTGCTGCTGCCAGTCAACAAACCTGCTGCTGCCAATCAACAAGCCTGCATGCTGCCAGTCAACAAGCCTGCTGCTGCCTGTCAACAACCCCTGGTTGCTGCCTTTCACACCCCTGCATGCTGCCAATCAACAAGCCTGCTGCTGCCTGTCAACAACCCCTGGTTGCTGCCTTTCACACCCCTGCATGCTGCCAATCAACCTGCCAGTCAATCACCCTTGGCTTGCTGCTCCAGGAGAATCTGCGGTGGGAGCAGCGCACAGTCTTGCAGTTCAACTGGGTGCTGGTGAACCGCATCATGTCTCCCATTCAGACGGCCCTCTTCATGGTGCACGCCTGGCCCTCCCACTGGGACTGCCTGGCCCTGGTCAGTGCTGTCCATGCCCTCAAGGACAAGCTGCTGGTGAGCACCACTGCAACACCACTGTATCACCACTGCACCACCCTTCGTCCAACCTGTGTCCCCCCCTGGGGTCATTCAATTTGCCCCCCCCCCCCCCTCCTCGTCAATGCTATCCATGCCCTCAAGGACAATCTGCTGGTAAGCACCACTGTACCACCCTTTGTTCAACTTGTGTCCCCCCTGGGGTCATTC
>JAABUK010013120.1_pt1 | contig 10411 bp, 10 predicted proteins | sample 5559141 | NCBI WGS metagenome assembly JAABUK01 (sample SAMN10711869, study PRJNA513367) | rock metagenome | isolation source: Antarctica rocks | place: Antarctica: Victoria Land, Pudding Butte nord | collected 2016-01-03 | reverse complement strand
TATTCAGAAAATTCGCAAGAAATTCTTTGAATTACTTTCATCAAAACACACATTCAAATTTACTCAAATTTATCAAATCAATCACTCAATCAAATCTATCTATCTATCTTTCTCACAATGACATGCGACTTCGAATCAGTCAAGTCATGAACAGCTCATCTGCTTAGAAGCACTGTTAGCAGACGCGTTTTCATTATTTCTTTCAATGTCTCAGCTGAATCTCAGAATGTCACTATCTCATGAAACATCAACATGAGTCAACAACTTCGTCAATGAGCTATTGATCAGTCAGATGAGATCATTAAGATGCTGATTGAGCTAAGAGATCAACGAGACATAACTTTGAAACTGAATGAGCAGTGAATTGTTGTTCAAGTTGAACATGACAAGAGATTGAATTAATTAGAGATCAAACAGATGATCATAAACATTCTAGAAGAGATAAACAAACACTATCAAGAGAAGATATTGAATCTTAAGAATAAACTCAAAGAAGTATTGCATTCAGCAAATTAGTTTCAATCTCGTCAGTCTACTGAATCTTGAGTTTCTACAAAATCTTTATCTCATCAATTTATCAAGAACTATACTTGATGAAAGTCATCTACTTTATTCAATAATGATCTTCACAAGTCTTTCAAGTTTTTGAACTCATCTGTATTCATTGATGAAGATGAATCAACATGAGATAGCTGAAGAATCAAGATGAATGACAAGCTTCAGACAAATGTCAATCACTTTGATAATGAGAATATCTGTATTGTTTATGTGATATTTAGACTAGAAGATGATACTGCTGAACATATCTTCACTTGACATCATCATGATGCTTTGAATTCTTACATCTTGATCTACAAGCTATTTGAGCATCTGAAAGAAATATATGATGAACTGAATAGAAATCAAAAGTGTCGTTGTAAGTACAACGCTCTGAGATAAACAGACAAGTCTTTCAATATCTTTTACTTCAACTTTATGAAGCTATTCAGCTATCTTAAATACGATGATTGCACTCTGATGAACAATCTTCAGAATAAAATCAATAATTGATTGCAGAATGCTTTATCAATCTGTTCAGAGAACTTTACTTCGCTCACTCGCTTAAAAATCTTTCTTCAGAATGTGAATAATAAACAGCGAGTCAACTATCAGCTACGCAGTCAGCTTTGCACTATCATCATCAAAGTCACTGTCGTATCTGATAAATGCGCTGCTACTTCATTGTCAGCAATGATGACTTCGATAATTAAATATATTAAGTCAACTATCTTTTCTATTTTTGAATCAGTCAGATCATCTATCGTTTGCTATATCTGCAAGATCTCAAATCACTTATTCAAGAATTGCTTTCAGAACAAGATCAACATCTTGACATTTCATGCATTCATTCTTCGTCTACATAAAATCATCATTTCAAAGAATAAAAAGAATAAGAAAATATCTTTCAAGAACAGCAAGGCAAAAAACTAGAAACTTTCATCAAAGATGCAATGAAAAATGTGTTAATTTCTTCAACGATAAGCATGTTAAATGACTTCTTTGCTTCTGAATCTTTGACTACTGAATGTATACTTTCTAGCAATGAAATTAGTTACTCATTGAAGTCATTGATTAACATCGAAGCTGCTGACTATTCATTCATTGATGAAGTGATCGCGCAGATTGTTTATGATCAGTTGCAAATCAAGTCTTTGACTTTAATCAAAGCGAAGTCAATTCGAGAATTTGACAATTATTATGCTAAGAAACTCATTATTCATGCCATTTATTTGAATTTGACTGTTCAAGATCATACGATTGACATTGCTTCTATGTTGATCACTTGATTAGATCAACATCAAATGATTCTTGAAAAAACATGAATGAATAAAATCAATCTAGTAATTGATATGCGAATCAATTTTCTTCGATTTTCGAATTTCAATTTTACTAGTCAAAAATTGATTGCTTTATTCTTAAGCAATAAATCAATCATGAAACGAAAGAGCTTGACTTCTACTCATATATTGAAGAGATTTTTCACTTTCGTTACATCTCAACTTAGTCAGAAATCATCTTCTTTCAATCAGTTCAATGAGAAGTCAGTTAAACTAATTGAACAGTCAAAATCGCGTGACGCAGTTTTGTCTAGCGTCAATTCTAAATCAACGTTCAGTCTAAAATCAGCTTTCAGTTCAATCAACATATTCATGATAGAGACAACGACATATAGAATGTTAGTCAAATGATCAGACGTCAAGATTTTTGCTGTTATTATTTCGAAAATCGATTGACTCATAACTACAGCTGAGAATAAGCTCAAAGAAGTGAATCTACATGAGCTTTCACACGTCAAGACTCTCGAGCAAGTCAAGATCAAGCTTCTCACTGAATATCATGACTATCTAGACATCTTCGATCAAGCAATGATCAATCAGCTATCATCTCATCATATTTATGATCATAAGATTGAGTTGATCAACGAGAAAATACTTTCGCGAAGCAGATTATATCAGATGTTCAATCACAAGCTTCAGAAGATAAAGAAGTATCTGATCAAACATCTGAACAAAGAGTTCATTTTCTTCAGCTTTGCATCATACGTCTCGCTTATCTTGTTCGCTGAAAAGAAAGACGAAAGTCTGCGTTTCTGTGTTGATTACAGAAAGCTCAATGCTTTGATTAAATGAAATCACTATTCTTTGTTCTTGATAGACGAGACTTTCGCTTGTATACAAGAAAGCAAATATCTGTCTCAATTGAACATCATTGTCACGTTCAATAAACTACAAATGCATTCAGATAGCGAAGATCTGACTATCTTTATCATCTTTTTCAACTCATACAAATATCATGTAATGCTCTTCAAATTAATCAATGAATCAATGTTCTATCAACACTATATGAACGACGTACTGTTCAAATATCTTCATCAGTTTTGTCAGATTTATCTAAATGACATTATCATTTACAGTAAGATCTTGAAGAAACACAAGCAACATATATGATTAATCTTGAATAGACTACGAGAAGCTGATCTACAGATAGACATCAATAAATGCAAGTTTCATGTTTAGAAAATCATCTTTTTAAAACTTTTGATGTCAATCGAGAGACTTAAGATGAATTCACGAAAGATACAAGCAGTAGTGAATTGATCTACTCTCAATAATCTCACTCAGATTCAGTCATTCATTGACTTCTGCAACTTCTATCGACGCTTCATCAAGAACTTTTCGAAGATTGTTCATTCAATGATTCAACTCATTCAAAAGAAGATCATATTTGAATGAAATGAAATCTGTCAGATCATCTTCAATCATATGAAGAGATGTATGACTGAGACTTTTATACTACGTCACTTTGATCAAACTTGTGAGACTATTCTTGAAATCAACTCATTCAACTACGTCAATGATAAAGTTCTTTCTCAATATAATGACGAAGAAGTACTACATTTGATTGTCTTCTATAGTAAGAACATGTTTTCTGCTGAATGCAACTACGAAATATATGATAAAAAACTTCTGATCATCATTTGAGCATTTGAACACTGACGATTCAAACTGAAGCTAACTCACATTTCTATCAAGATGTTCATTAATCATCAAGCACTCATCTCATTGATAAAAGATAAAGAGCTGAGCAGACATCAGATACGCTGAGTTCAGAAGTTAGCTGACTTCAACTTCAAGATAATGTATCAATCTGACAAACAGAACATTAAGATCAATGCATTAACTCATTGAGCTGACTTCGTGCCTAGAGATCTTGACAATGAACGTGTTCAATATCAAAGAACTACTATTCTGACATCAAATTGAATGAAAATCGCTGATCTAGAGAAGAATAATGATCAATCAATCTATAAACAAGTTCTTGACGTGAATGAAATTGACGACAATTGTACACTACTTCGCGAAGCAATAGCAAGAGACGAAGCACAATATGAAGATATCAAATTAAAGAATTGTTGAACTCAGAATGAAATCTTGTTTCATGATAGTCAGCTATGAGTCTTGTTCAATGAACTTCTACAAATGAATCTGATTCGTGAAGTACATGATCAGTCGTCAATTGATCATTCTGAAATTCTTAGAACAGTGAAGATCATAAAGCGAAATTACTATTGATCTTCTATGCGAAAAACGATAGATCGAGATATTCAAAACTGCTATGTATGTCAACGTTCAAAGACATCAAGAAATAAATCAAACAACTTACTTCAATCTCTATCTATATCTGAACAGCGATGACAGAACATAGTCATGAACTTCATTATTGATTTATCTGATTCATACGACTACAACGTTATTCTGACTGTCATCTGCAGATTGTTGAAAGAAAGACATTATATTTCTTGCATCACTGATGATGAAGATATCACAGTCGAAAAGACAGCTGAAATGTTGCTTCAATGAATATATCAAACTCACGATTTATCAAGCTTTATTGTATTTGATTGAGATTCTCAGTTCATCTTCATTCTTTGAAAGTCTCTTTGTAAACGACTGAGCATTTCTCTTTGATTGTTCATCATCTATCACTCTCAAACTGATGATCAAAGCGAACAAGTCAATCAGAATGTTGAGTGATATTTTCGTTTCTTCTGTTCATACATGCAGAATGACTGATTCAAGTGACTACTCATGATTGAGTTTGTTGACAATAACATCTTGTCTTCAGTCATTTTTTGATTCTCTTCTTCATGAACAAGAGCTTTCATTCTTGTATAAGCTTTGACTCTGACATCATCGAGTATGAAAGCACTCGCGAACGTCTGCAGATTGCTTGAGTCAAAGATATATTCAATCACATGAATAAGACACTGATCTTCGCTCGCGAAGCTCTGATCAAAGCATGAGAACAAATGATGAATCAAGCTAATAAGCATAGAAAGAAAGTTAATTACAAGATTGAATTAAAGATGTTTCTGAATGAACAAAACATCATTACAGCGAGATTTTTCAAAAAATTGAATGACAAGATGCTCAACTCATTTCAGATCATTGAGTCTGTTGACTCATTTTATAAGTTGAAACTATCAGAGACTATGCATATACATGATGTATTTTATTCAGAGCTTCTTCATTCTGTTGTCAATGATTCTCTGTCTGATCAAAAGAATGAATCTTCAAAGTCAATAGTGATAAACGATGAAGATGAATGAGAAATTGATGATATATTGAACTTTTGATGATATCGAAGATGACTTCAATATCAAGTCAAATGAAAGAACTATAATAATAATCTCAACTGATATAATGCTGACGACGATGAGTTTATGAACGCTCAAAAGATGATTGATGAATTTCATATCAAATATTCAAGAAAAGCGCACTAAGAAACAATATTCATGCAAACATGAATAGTCAAGAAAGAGAAGTAATATTATGATTCTAGTCTTCGTCTATTCTTCATCTAGTCTTCGTCTGATTTCATTCTAATCGAGTTTAGCGAAAATCTGATCTAGAGATGATATTATTGAAACTCTGCATCATATGTGTAAGATGTCAATTCAATCGAGTTTAGCACAGAGCTGAGAAACACACATATAAGAATCAAGTTCTTTTCTGTAGATACTTTTCTTTCTTAGCATTTATTTATTAGTTAAATGACATCTCTATGACTCACTTTAAATCGATCTTTAACAGTTGAAAAGATGACTAGTTTTTTGACTTGAACTTTGATTCAGTATTGAGTTCAAAATGATTGTAGTTCTCATCAACTGCATTAACTTTGATAGATTAATTCAAGCATTCTTTGAAACTATGATTTGATTTGTGACATATGAAACAGATTTCAACTAGAATGTCTGCATTCTTGACGTTAGTCAAAACTGCGCTGCGTGACTTTAATCAGTCAGACTTTAAAGTTGAAGACTGAACAGCAATAGTTGCTTTAGAAATGATGATCTTTGAATCATCATGTTTGAGTAGTTTGTTCTTGATTTCTCAAACTGCTTTATGTTCATTGTTTAAGCGAATCAGATAGTTTTGAATATCTGATAGCTTGATGAGCAACTTCATCTAAGCTGTTTAAAAGATTCAAAGACGAAAATTTATTTTATTCTTTAAATCAATGACTAGTACATTCTTCTGATACTTTAAATAAATGTATAGTCGTTGAAACTGATTAAAGAAATCGCTGAATTTCTTTAATTCTTGAATCAGATTAATATATTTTCTACAATAGTTATCTTTCTTATCAGAATCATGAAATGATTGAACTAGTTTCTTTAGAAGTTTATTGACAGTCAGATAGAGATTATCACAGTTGAGATTGCATTTGACTTGAATGACTTTGATGACATTATCTGCTAATTGAAAGTTAATGTAGCTCAGCTTGTAAAGTTCATTTGAAAAGATGTCAACATTCATTGCTAACTTCTCTCGTATGTCAAGAGATCAATTCTCTCAAGTAGAGTTCTTTTCATCAGTAAACATTGAAGAGTCAAGTATTTTGTAATATTTAAATCATTTGAAGTAAATGACAATCAAGAAAGCAGTGATGATTACATTGACTGTGATAGCAGTGAAAGCTTGTAGTTGTGCTTTCAACTGTTGAATTTTACTCTTGTCTCGTTGTTTCATCTTGATGAGACAATTTATTTCTTTATTAAGATCATAAATACATTTCTTTCATACTTTTATATCATTGAGTATGATGATTTCAGCGTTTGATTCGTTAAAAGCAATGAATGAAGAAGCATGTTGTGAGTCAATGATAAAAGAGAAAGCTTGTGAACATGTTTGTTGCAAGAGATTAATAAAAGCTTTATCTTTATCAAATGTATTTTTAAATGTCATAGTGAAAAAGATGAGAATTGATTTAAACTGAATGAAGAACGAAGCTCAGTAGTTTTATGAAGAAAGATAAATGTTTGTTCAATGAAGAAGATGTTTGTGAGAATGATTGATCTTGAAGCAATTCACGAAAATTCTTTATTGTAATTCTCTTGATCGATTTGATTCTCTAGCAATTCACGAAGATTCTTTATCGTAGATTCTATTAATCGATTTTGAATGAATGCATACTGAATGAGCGATAAATCTTCTAGCAATTTAATGATCATATGTTTTCGTTGATTCTATGAATTCTCTGATGTTATTCTTGTCTTTCAAGATTGAATCATCAGATAAACAAATTTCTTTAGACTCAATTCGTCTGTATGAGTTGATTGAATGAGTAATGAGATCAGTATCATGTGATTAACAAATTCTTAATATAATGTCAGAATCATGTCTAAATGATACAATCAATGAAGATCAGAATTGATAGTGCTTGATCTTTAAAGATAACTATAACTGAATATTAAGAATACAGAAGAAGATTGATACATCTGTAATTTGTAAAGAGTGACAGTGACAGATTTTAGTGCTTTTAGTGATCAATATCTTGAATATTCATTTAATCTCATGTTTCAGATTTGCGTCACTTTTAGCTGAGACATATTCATAAAAGCGTCAATATTCTCAACATTCTTAACATTTTTAGCATTCTTATGAGCGCAGTATGCGTCTTTATCATTTGATTCAATAAACATGACTATTTTAACATTTGTAGCATTGATAAGTAGTTGCAACATTGAATAATTAATGATTGATTTGACTATCTAAATAATAGCTATTTAATATATGCGTCAAGAAAGTCAATGAGAAAGTCAATGAAAAAGTCAATGAGAAAGTTAATGAAAAAGTCAATGAGTAAACTAGAGAGATAGAGAGTCATGTAGAATGATTGATAGAGTCGTGTTTGAAGCTTGATAGAGAACAAATTTGATTCTTGATTGCGAAGTAATTCGAAGCTTGGTGAGAAGTCATGTAGAAAGTCATGTAGAAAGTCATGAAGAGAGTCATGTAGAAAGTCATGTAGAGAGTCATTTAGTAAAAAGGTCAGTAGATGATTCAATCAAAAGATCAGTAGAAAGCTTACTAGTAAAAAGATCAATAGAAAGATCGATCGAAAGATCAGTAGAAAGCTCACTAGATAACTTGATCGAAAGATCAGTAGAAAGATCAGTGAGAATGCTTGATAGAGAAACATGAAGAATGCTTGATAGAGAGTCATGTAGAAAGTCATGTAGAAAGCATTGTTTGATTCATGTTATGCGCTCGATCGACGCGTATTTTGAAGCATGTAGAATGTTTGGTAGAGCGTTTGATAGAAAGCTCAGTCGATAGCTCAATAGATAGCTCAGTAGGAAGATCGGTAGAAAGGTTGATAGAAAGGTTGGTAGGAAGGTCGGTAGAAAGGTTGATAGGAAGGTCGATAGAAAGGTTGGTAGAAAGGTCGATTGAAAGGTCAGTAGAAAGCTCACTAGATGACTCGATCGAAAGGTCAGTAGAAAGCTCACTAGATGACTCGATCGAAAGGTCAGTAGAAAGCTCACTAGATGACTCGATCGAAAGGTCAGTAGAAAGCTCACTAGTAGGAAGCTCACTAGATGACTCGATCGAAAGGTCAGTAGAAAGATCAATGAAAAGCTCAGTAGAAAGCATTGTTTGAAGCACTGTTTGACGTGTTTTGTGCGCTTGACCGACGCATTTGATAGAGCGTTCGGTAGAAAGTAGGGTGGCGAGTAGGTGAGCGAGTAGGTAGGCGAGTAGGGTGAAGAGTAGGTGGGCGAGTAGGTGAGCGAGTAGATGAGCGAGTAGGTGAGCGAGTAGGTAGACGAGTAGTAGGCTGAATGCGACGAAAGAAACGAAAGCGATGAAAGCGATGAAAGTGATGAAAGCGACGAAAGCGCGATTCAGTCCAATGACATATGAACAAACGCAGATTCAGTTCAACGACATATGAAATGATCGCAGATTTTATCCATAAAATCTGATCACATCCAGATGAGCTCAGCTAAAATCCCGACTTTATCCCGCTTTAAGCGACAAATGTCCCTTTAGCTAAACTCAATAATTCAGTTCACTTCCCAAACTGCGGATGTACAGGAAAGAAGCTGGCTACATATGTGTGTTCCTCAGCCGACGCTAGGCCCAATAGGGACTAGTCAAGGTAACGGAGCGAGGATAGGCCTGGCAAGGCTAGAATCGTGACACGCACGATGCAGATCAAGCCCTTGTTCAGTGTACTCGTTGGCGCTGCACAGCTTGCCGCTTCCGAGTACTTAGCAACAGTAGACCTTGGCTACGAGATTCATCAGGCTATCGCATTCAAAGCTATTCACGACTCTGTCAGCTTCCTTGAATGGTGTGTGCTAACTCATACCACTCGACAGGTCGTTATTACATCTTCTCAAACATTCATTCAATTGACCAATTACATTTCGCAGCGCCCGTTCCACCAGAATACGATGAACGATCACAGCTCAATAACGGCAGCGAAGAAAGTGTATGCTCTGAGCTGATGTCATGCTGGGAAAATGTTCAAAATGCTTTTGTCGAAGCTAACTTGACTGCGCAGTCGTTCGATTTTATGAAACTGTCACATAGATGTATGACATCAATTATATCAAAGCTAAGTCGACACACGACAACATGATTTCTGAAAACTGTCTTTTTCTTGACGTCATGATATCTGACATAATATTTGCAAAGCGTACATTCAGATGAGGCTACTGACTCGATTCAGATGCTTCAGTGCTTGTTTGAATATATCATGAAGAAAAATTTATCGAAGATATGCCAGAGCTGATTAATACTATGGTTGTGATCTTGATGATTTGTAGAGTCAAAAATCTACTGAGATAATTCTGCTGAATTTATTGCTGCAAGCAAGATAACGAATTCTGAAGAAATCATATTTGTGACATTCAACTATTAAGTAACACTTTAATGCTACTTTGCTCTAAGTATGAAAATTGACATTCTATAATTTGATACTTTGAGATTCATGTCCAATTTGAAATTTGCTCAATCTGAGAGATTTGTTCAATGCTGATCTCTACGATCAGCGTCTTGCTCTACTAAATTGAATACAGCCGAATATAAATCTCTTTGACGAAGATCAAGATCAAGTCGAAGCTTCGACTACTAGTTGAGACCTACCACCCCTCTACATTGAAGTCGACAGCGAGTCAGTAACAAAGCTCATCTCAGAAGCTAGTAGTCAGTATCGTATCTCTATCTACCTACGTTCTTTCGATCACCTATTTAGTTAGCTGTTGATTCAAAGTCTCTGCTTCGAAACCTACCTTCTACGAAGCCACCTCATCTACGATCCGCCTTCGCCTTCGGTCGTACAACAAGGGTGTCTAAGATCATACGGTTGATGCCCTGCCCTTGTTCTACACAAGCCCGAATCGTCTCTAATTCGAAGTCTACCCTTCTACAAAGCCTTCTCATATATCTCGCTCTCACATACCTCGTCATTTAGCTATCGACCTACTGGCTAGTCATTACCTCAAACACGCCTTCTTTACCTCGTCATTTAACTATCGACCTACTAGCTATATCTTCGCTTCTTGTCACTTTGCTCG
>JAABUK010013119.1_pt1 | contig 10411 bp, 2 predicted proteins | sample 5559141 | NCBI WGS metagenome assembly JAABUK01 (sample SAMN10711869, study PRJNA513367) | rock metagenome | isolation source: Antarctica rocks | place: Antarctica: Victoria Land, Pudding Butte nord | collected 2016-01-03 | reverse complement strand
AATCAATATTTCAATATTTCAATATTTCAATAAATAAATAAATAAATAAATAAATAAATAAATAAATAAATAAATCAACAAATCAATAAATCAATAAATCAATAAATCAATAAATTAATAAATTAATAAATCAATAAATTAATAAATAAAGAGATATACATTAAGTTTATTATTGTTTGTAATTTATATATTTATATATTTATTTATAATTTACCCCTATCGCTCTCGTAATTTCTCTACGGAAATAACGACTTTATAAACTAATAATTAATTCATAAATAATAATATTATATAAATTTATAAGAATAAAAATACATAAAGAGATTAAAATTTATTATATTAAAAGTAAAGATTAAAATAAATCTATATTATAAATATAATTATTATATTAACGAGTAGTATAGAACTTTTAATAAAATAATCTTTAAGTTATTTAAATAATACTAATTATAATTAATATAAATTCTAATAAATTCTATGAATTATCTTAAAATAGACTTCGAAATAAATAATTATATAATTATATTATATATTCTTTACTAAGCCTTACCGCCCCCGTAATCTCCTTGCGGAGATAGCGACCCTCTAGTATATATATATAGATATATATAGGGTTATATAGGAGTAGTAATAGAGTAGCCCTATAGAGAGAGTAGAGAGGAAGAGAATAATAAGTAATTCTTTTTTTTCTTTAATAGTCCCTACTCCTTTCCTTCCGCTCTCTTTTTTATTAGAAGATAAGGGAGCGGGGGTTATTTCTTTCTCTTCTTTTCCCTATTCCGTAGCGTAATAATACGAAGAGAAATTTGAGATCTTTATTCGAATTAATTATATTAGGTACTCTTTAGTCGGTAAAAGAAAAAAGTAAAATCACTATTTATTTTTTAATAATTTATATATTTTCTCTAAAAACCTTAGTAACTTTCTTCGATAATTTATATATAATAATTAATATTTAAATTTATTTATTGATAATAACGAGAAGTATTATAATAGATTTGATATTAATATAATAATAAATATTCTTTAATTAGAATAACTATATAAATAGTATATAATATATAGTTCCTTATATAGTTAATTTAGTATTACGAGTATTATTAAATATAGCTCCTTTATCGCTATACAAAATAACGTATATAATAGTTATATATAATTTATTTATATAATAATATTAGGACTTAGTCGATTCGAGGGTATTTAATATATAGAATTTTTATATTTATATCGATATCTTTTTCATCGAAGACGAAAGACTTTATATTGATTCTTTATATATTATTTATTTTTATAACCTCGTTCTATTTTTAGAAATACGTTGTTATTTTTATTAATTATAAAAGTCGCCGAAATAAAAAGAGTAGAATACGCGATTTCTTATATAAATAATAATCGTCGAAAATTTTATAATACGATAAATATTTATTAAATATACTTTTTTATCTAAGATATATTATTAAGTAAAAATTAGTTAATATCCTATTAATTTATAACTCTCCGTTTAATAGTAGTAGTAGATTTTTGGAAAATATATATAAATAATATCTAGATTCATTTTTATAATAAGACTTTAGAGATTATCCGCCGCGAGGAGACTTGTATTAATAAACAAATATATTTTAATAATCCGATATTTCGATTTTTTATATTATTAGTTTTAAAATAACTAATTACTAGATATTCTATTAATAATAAAGTATAACGAGTTAGTTTAAGTTAATTTTATAAATTTCTATATCTTTTATCTTTCTTATTATTAAAATATTAACTAGACTCGAGACTAGATTTATTAAAAATTATTTAAATAAAATAAAGAAAAAGAGTATTTTTAAAAGATTCGAGATTTATATATATTCTCTACGTTTATATTAATAATAAAAGAGAGTATAATATAGCTCCGAAACTCTCTTTTATTAAAAAAACGAAAATTTTAGAAATTAATACTAGCGATAAATTACAAAAATCTATATATAATATTTAATTTATAACTATAATAAATGGAAGTAAATAATATAATATAAATAATATTGATAGTTAATTCCTCGAAGGTATTTATATTATATATTAAACGAAGATTTTCCTATTTAACTCGAAGATAAATTTATATTAAAAAAAAAATTCTTCGAAATAAAATCTAGTCTTTATATTATTAATATTCTTAATTTATTAATTTATAAATAAAATAAATATTCTATTTAAATTATCTCGACTCGCCTTTTATTTAATTCGTCTATATTATTATATCGAAAATATATATAAATAGGTAAAACAGTTATTAAAACTACGGATATTTACTTTTAAATATATAATATAATCGATTTCAATAATCGAGGTAGATATTTAATTTATAAATATTCTTTATATTATTATAATATTTAATCGTAAATAAATCGAATTTATTTAATTTAAAGTCGATTCTAAGATTAAAATTAAAATAAAGATTAAGATTAAAATTTTGATTTATAACAAGTAAATTCTACTACTAGTTTTGAGGGAAAAAAATTATAAAGTTTAAATTTATTACTATCGAGCCTAGTTTAATGAATAATAAATCTATTAATAATAATATTATTATAAGAGAAATTCTTGTTATTAATAAAAATATAATTATCGAAGGTACTCTCGTTAAAAAGAAATATATTTATAATTATAAATTAAAATACCTCAAGACTTCTTTAATTAAATATATTTAAAAATAAATTATAAATCTAGTAATTTTTTTAAGGATAATAATATTACTAGTATAGATATTTAGCTCGCGGATAAAAATTAATATAAAATTAATTTATTTCCAAAAATCGAAATAGAGAGGAATATAAATAAAACTAAGAATTATTCGTTAAATAAAAAATTAAAAAATTATAAATTAACGAGGACTTGAATAATAGTTATTAATAAATATTAATAAATATTATATTCTATATTAAATCGGTTTAAATTATCTTTGCTCTATCTATTCTATTTAGCGATTCAAAGAAATAAAGCTCGAATATAGAATTTTTAAATTATTCTAATTATTTCTTTTACTTCTATCTTTATCGGAGATTATATATCGAGATTTAATTTATAAAATAAAATAATTATAAAGAAACTAAATTATAAATCTTTATATACTAATTTATTTAAAACTAGATTCTTTAATTTTATTATTCTTATTATTTTATTCTCGATTATCTCGATTATAATTACTAGTTAATATATAAATATTAATATATAATAAAATATATATTACGTAACGGGCTAATATCTAGAATATCTATTAATTAAAAATACTTATTATCGTAAAATTCAAATTTCTATATTTATTAATCTTTTACTTTAAGATAGTACGAGTTTCTTAGAGAATATCTATTCAAAATTTCTATAAATATTTAATTATTAATCTCTTAGTACTAGAATTTTTATTTTCTATTAATATTTCTAAATAATTATAAAAAACGGGTAACTATTATAATTAATATTTTACTTTACTCGTTTAATTTTTAATACGATTATATTATAAATTATTTAATATATTCTCTATTATTTTATATACTCTTATATTTTTATTTATTAATTATAATATTTCTACTCCTTTATCTATATATAATTCCTACTAATAAAAGTAGTAATATATAAATAATTACGAGTTTTATAAATAAATAATTACTACTTCTTTGAAATTTAGTTAATAAACTCCGTAGTCTTATTTTACTAAACTAAATTTATATCGAATATATATTTATCCTAAATTATTTATAATTAATTTAATTGTTCTATAATTTCTCTATAATCCTCGAGGTAGAAGTAATAATATAAAGAGAAATTATACTTTAAATAAATAAATAGTAATTATTAATACAATTTCGAATTAACGAATATTATGACTTTATTTCTTAAAAATCTTATTTATTTTATATCTTTCTATATATTAAATAGTAATATTCTATTAATTTATTATATTAAGTAAATATTAAACCGCGCTTATTTTTTAAATAAAGATAATCCTAGTAAATCTACTAGTAATATATATATAAATCCTTAAATTATTAAATACGACGATATTTATAATATTATTGAAGACTAAATAGATTATAATATTATATTTATAATAAAGAAGAATTATTCGTATAAAACGAGAATTAACTTCGAAGGCTAACGTAAATTTATTAAATAATTTAGAAATACAAATATTTACGTAATATATAAAAATAGTATAAATTAAATTAGTAATTAATTATTTATACTATATACCTAGATTAAGGCTTTTAATAATAATAAAGAAAGAATCTTCTCTCGATAATTCTAACGAAGAGTAATTAATTTATATTTAATTAGTCCTACTAAATATTATAATTAATATTTAAGATAAATTATTAATTTATATATATTCTTGGGTTTTTATAAAGATTTTATCTAGTAAATATATCTTTATTATTATATTAAATTATAGGAGGTTAGAGTTAAAATTTATTATATTATTAAATAATAAATATATATAGAATTCTCACTTCGTCTACTCAAGACGTAGATAAATTTTATTTTATAAAAACTAATAATTAAACGAGTTCTAATATATTTAAAATTAATTACTTAATATTTTCATTAAATTCGAAAATGAAAAAATAAAATTTACTACTTTTTTTTCGATCTTAGAAGTAGAATTGTTTTAGATTTTATATAATAAGATAGTATCAATATTTAATCTTAATCGAGTATATATATTATATGTTTATAAATTCAATAATTTACTCGATATTAAATATAATAATTTAAAAGATTAAATTATATTAAATATAAATTATTTAAAAAAAAATTTACTATTTAATTTAATATATATTAATAATAATTATTATTAAATTATAGATAATATATATATTATTTACTATCTTAATAGATTAAAACTATCGATAAATTTTGAAAGTAAATATTAATATACTTTAAATATTATTAACTCTATTAGAGAACTATCTACGAGTTTATATTGAAACTCTATATTAAATACCGACCCGAAGTTTAATAGGATTAGTAAATCGGGAGTCTAGATAGAGTCTTATTAATAAATAATATTTACTATTAATAGATTCAATAACTCGATAAATCGTTAATAATTAAATAATTAAATAAATAAACTTATTATATACTCTATAGTATACGCTATAGTATAGGTTATAATATAGGTTATAATAAATCCTATAATATATATAATAATATACGTAATTTATATATACTATTAAATAATATATATAAAGATATTTTAAATAGTATATAATATACGCCCCCCGTAGTAATTCTTAAAACATTAGACGAAAGTCTCTTGAAATATATACTATAGTATACGCTAAGGTATACGCCAAGGTATACGATATAGTATACGATATTAATATATATATTTTCTTTAGAGGTACCTACGTAATACTCCCGCGAGAATTTTAATTAAAACTTATTATTCCGGGCCTAGTAGGTCGCTAGCGTTAATAATCGTCGCTAAGAATCATTATCGTTAATAGCGACGATTATAGAACTTTATTTATTTTAACTTTATAATAGAGTTAAATTACTCTTAATATATTAATAATATATACGAGTTATTAAAGTTATTAGAAGTTATTAATCTTATCAAAACTAATTTAAATTATTAATAAAATATTACTCGAATCTCTAATTTATTAAATTTATTAGAAGTAATTTACCCGGGCCTCTAATTTACTAAATTTATTAATAGAATATTAATAACTTTATCCGTAAATTAGAGTTACTAGTAGTATTCTATTAATAACTTTTTTTAGTAAAAGTTACTAATAGGACGATACTAGCTTTATTCGCGCGGGGGATAACTCGGTTTTTAGTAGAAATTTTTGAGATTTATTTATAACCCGATTTTAACGGCTCGATATCTAAAAATAAATTACCTCGAGTATTTAAAATAAAGCCGAGGGGTCTAAATAATTTTAAATCTACGTCGAGCGCTCGGCGAGTACTCTTCGAGTAGTTTAATACTCGATATATACTCGACGGGCGCCCTAGGTCGTTATAAAATAAATATCGGGCTTTTAATAAATATATTTAAAATTTAAAATTTAGAAAAATCTTTACTTTAGAGAATTATATAATTTACTACCTAGTATTTTAATATTTCATTATCGTCTTTATTAATAATAATAATTTCTCGGAATTACTTTTAATACTAGTAAATTTTAATCCCCGGAATTAATCGATTTAATCGAAATCTTTACGGGGGTAATACCTAGATTATATATTAAAATATATAATAATTTTAATTCTAAAAGTAGTAGCGATTATTATAATAATATAATAATAATAAAGTTAAAGTTATAAATAGAAACTATAATTATAAATAAAATAAAGTTATAATTATAAATAGAGATTATAAACGAGAGTTTAAATTAATAATATATTATTAATTTACTATTTAATTTAAATCTATTAAATATTTAGTCGAGTAACTCTAGCCTAATTATATACTTTAAATATATATCGAATTCGTAGATAAATATCGCGTTTAAGATTCTTGAGAGGCTCGTTGAGTATCTTAAATTTTAATAAAGTTACTTTTCGTTTTACCGATATAGAAGAAGAAACAAAATAAAAAATATTAAAGATTCCTAGTTTTGAAACTACTAGCTACGCGCTTTAATAACTATTTTTTTTAATAAGAAATACTTCGTAATTAAATTTCTTATTTAGAATAAAAAGTAATTATTTTATTAAAATCTTTTTTTATTTTAACTCGTTTTGTTAGGGCTAGAATTAATTTCTAAAGAATTATAAATAATGATATTAATATATTTTAATTATAATATCAATAATATATTAATTATATTACTAATTAATAATATTAAAATATTAATTATATTACTAATCAATAATATTAATATAATAATTATATATATAACATATAATCTTAATACGAGTTTAAAAGTAATATCTAGTTTTAATAAAATATAATTATTAATTTCTTCTCTAACGAATTCGCCCTAATTTTAAATATTATTATTTTTAATTAACTCCTTTAAACTCATAAATAAAATAAAAGAATAAATAATAACTAAATAAAATAAACAAAATATGTATTTCTCGATAAATATTAATATAGAAAATTAATTATCTTCTATAATTAAATTCTTATTATTAAAAATAACTATTTTTAAAACTTTTTAAATTAAATATAATTTATAAAGAAAACGATATTATGAAATTTATATATTTAATTTATAAATGAAAACTAAATCTATTATTACAATATTTTTTTAAAGAAAATATAATAATATATAATTACTTAAACTAGTAATTATTAATATATATAATTATAAATTCTCGATAAAACTCTTTGAATTTTATTAAATAAATAAGAGGAAAAATATCTTTAGAATTAAGCGAAATATATTTATATAACTTTCATCGATGAATTCCGAAAAATAATATTATTTAATCGGTATTTAATTAATATATAATATATATTTTATAATTTAAATAAGTCTTAATATTGAAATTATAAAGTTAAAGTTAAGAGTTAAATAAAAGAGTTAAATTAAATTCCAAAAATAACTTTATAAGCCTAGAAAGTAACGTTAATAGAAATATAATAAAAAATTCGAAACCTAGGTTAAAAACGAATTTATTAGATTTTTAAAATTCTTATATAAAGGCCCTAGTCTAAATATTATTAGAAATCAAAATCCAAAAAAAAAAATTAAATCGTTATTTAATCACTATTTAATCGGTATATAATACGATTAAATATAAAATCTAGATACGTATTTTCGGTTAAAATACGTAGACACCGGGATTTTCGATATTATTAATATTATAACTTAATCCTTGTTTGAATTTGAGAATTAATTAGATAATATATAATATTATTAAATATTTTAAATTACTTTATTTCTAAATATTAAATATTTATCTAAAATTAATATTTATTTAAAATACTCGATAAATAACGAGTAAACTATTTATTAATATAAATTCGAGATAATTTTTAAATTAAATAAAGTAATTTAGAAAGAGTTTATTAATAATTTATATAATAAAAACACTTAATATTCGTATAACTTTAACCTCCGCTCTTATTATTTAATTTTTTAAAACTATTATATCGATTTCTTTTATATATATTTATATATATTTTTAAGATTCTATTTTATTAAATAATATAGTATAAGTTCTATAAAATTCATTTATAATATAGACTTAAATCTCTTATATATACTTTTATATAAAAGTCTAAGTTTAGATATTCTAGTTTTCAATTTCAATTTCTCTTTTTAATAACTTCTAATTTAAATATTAATATAATAATATCTTTTTTTAATTAATATTAATCTTCTTTATATTTATTTTATTTAGAAGGAGTTATATAAATATATCTTTATTACTTGTTATTAATTTCAAATATTCTACTTTACTTTAATTAATAGAGTCCGTATATTAGAATAATATCTCGTTATTAGAATTCGATATTCTAATAATAATGATATTTTAAATATTTATTATAACTCTTTATTTAGTAATCGTTAAGTTCTCGAATTTTTTCGCTACTCTTTTATAAACCTATTATTTATATTATTGAAAATATATCGATAATAATAATTTCCTATATAATAACCACGTAAAGATAGTAAATAACTATTATATTATATTATATTACTTCTACTTACTACTTTGTTATTTTTTATTTTATAGAGATATATATTTAATATTATTAGATTCCGTAATATTATATCGCTAGTATATTAGTACTTTATTTCTTTATTATTAATAATATAATACTCTTAATACACTTCGTTGTTATATTAAATATTATAAGATTAACGTTTATTTTATTGAATATTTATTAAAAAGTTATTATTTACTTTTCTTTAATTAGTAGTTTCTTCCTCTTCTTTATAGATCTAGGTATCTCGCTAGGTTTTATTAATAATTTAAATTTTACTAATTATACTTTAATTAAAGAGAACTAGCCGAGTTATTTCATTTCTATAATTTACTACGCGGTCGTATATATACTCTAGATTTATATAAAGATTCTATTTAAAATTATATATACTCGTTTACTTTACTAGTTTCTCTCTCTATTTAACGAGTTTCGGGTAAAATAGTAATTCATATTTAATATTCTACTTTCTTTATCTATATCTATAATTAATACTATAAATTATAAATACTTTTAATTAGTATAAGAACTTATTTAATCCTATTTTAATATCTTTTTATTATATTATTATAAAGTTCTTTCTCTTTTTTAGTAAATTATAATAATTAAATTAGTACTCGAATAACTCAATTTTTAGGCTATAATAACCTATTTCAAAACTCTTATTTAATAATTCTCTTATTTATTTATTTATTGTTAAAGAGCCTAGTTTTTTATTATTTTAATTAATAACCTTAATATTTTAATATTCTTTAATACTTTCAATTAATTTTATTCAAGTTTTTCTCTTCTTTATAATTATAATCGCCTTATATTATCTTTTAAATTTTCGAATACGAAGTATATTAATAAAGTAGTAAAGTAGTATTTTATCGAAAAAGATAGAAAAGACGCGTAGATTTATTCAACCTATGTATTAGCTTTAGAGATTAATTTTATATCTATTTCTATCTAAAGTTACTAGATACGTATTTAATACTTCGAATAATTTCGAATAATTTCGAATAAATAGGAATAAACTAGTCTAAGTAATATTAATAAATAATTAGATATATATAGTAATATAATAAATTATATACTCTATAATACCGCGCTAGTTTAAAGGGTATTACGCGCGTATATTTTTTTTTGAAATACTAGTACTAGAGTAATTCTTAATACTAGGAATAATATTAATTACTTTTACTCTTTTATTTATATTCGTCCGTTCGCGAATTAGTTTTTGAAACAATTATTAGTATTTTCTAATCTAATTTATTATTTAAAAGATTATAGAGTTTTATTTTAAATTATATTATAATCTAAGCGATTTTAACTTTAATTTTAATATATATTCCGAGTATAGATAGTAAATTATATATATTCCGAGTATATCTTAATATATATTCCGAGTATAAATAGCTATTATATTATTTCTTTTTGAAAATCGAGATATTTTCTTTCATAGCGCGTTCGTTTTAAATACGATCTTTTATATTATTAATAAATTATTACTCGAAAAGATTAGAGAGATTAAAATTATAAAATTAAAATATTTTCTAATAAAGTAAAGAATAAAGTCGTAAATAATATATATTATAAAAAAAATTAATAAACTAAATAATAAAATAGTAGCGAAGTATATTATAAAATTAATAGAAAATTTATTATATAATAATAATAAAGTATATTATAGATAAGTAATAACTTATATTCTAAAATAATAACGAGTTATATTATAAAGTAGTAATAGAGTATTCTAGGATATAATAAATA
>JAABUK010013117.1_pt1 | contig 10412 bp, 8 predicted proteins | sample 5559141 | NCBI WGS metagenome assembly JAABUK01 (sample SAMN10711869, study PRJNA513367) | rock metagenome | isolation source: Antarctica rocks | place: Antarctica: Victoria Land, Pudding Butte nord | collected 2016-01-03 | reverse complement strand
CCACATTTGCGATCCCCATCGCTTTGTTCCTCACCGCCTGCGGTGAGCCCCAAATTAAGACAATCTATGCCGCGCCCCCGGAGGTGCTCGCCTTGTTCGCAGGGCAGTCACGAGGCGCTGATCTTAGTCTTGCTCGGGCGTGCGGCGCTGACGCGAAGCGTGTTGGAGCATTGGCCACTAGTGAACAAGCGCCAACGTCGCTGCCCGCCGAAGCTTCGTCCATTTATAAAGCCTCTCTTGTTGCTCGAGCCGAGAGCACGACTGAGGGGCCATCGCTCCAACTTTGTGATACAGTGCGCAAGCGCTCCGACATCGCCGCGCTCTTTCCACCGCCACCTCTACAGACCCGGGCCGAACGAGCTGCGTTGGCCGAGCGGAAGGCCAGAGCAGCACCGGCCTACTGCGCCGAAGGAACTCAGGCGGTCGTAGCCGATCCAACCGTGACGGCTGGCCTAAAAGCCCTTCGCGAGAAATGTAACCCCGGCGACACAATCGCCCTCCCGGTGAATGCGACTGGCATAATTGCCTCCGCCTGCGATTTGTCAAAGCCAATTCCTGTTGCCGATCCCAATGTCTTTTGCACGTTAGGGCGCATACGCGAGATGAGACTTTTTCGTTAGCAATCTTGCGGGCTAGAACCCATCCGAGCGAATCGGCGAGCGCGGAGCCGTAGGTTCCGCAATCCTCCGGAGCGCCCTCCCCGGCAGCCTTCCGCACAGCTGCGCTAAAGGTCTCTGCCCATCGTTTCGGCTCGACCAAACCCGTTTCGATCAGAATTTAAGCATCGCATAATACCAGGTCCTGCTTGATCAGAACCCATGAGCCCAGGTTCGCAACCCGAGTGACATGATGCGCCAGGGCTCTGCCACGAGCCGGTTCCAGGCATAGGCGCAGTGGTCGGCGAAGTTGATGTAGGATGTGAAGACGCGGTTCGAGAGCCAGTTGTCGCGGAGGTATTGCCACACGTTCTCCTGCGGGTTCAGCTCGGGGCATTTCGGCGGCAGCGGCACGATGGTGATGTTGTCCGGCCCAACGAGCTTGGCCGACCCGTGCGTCGTGCGCTGGCCGTGCGGCGCAAACGGGCGCGAACCACGTTTGGCCCAGCGGCGCGTGATCTTGTTCTTCTGGCCGACCCGCGCTTGGTCGCCGAGCCACACCTCTATGTCGGCGGGATGGATACCGAGCCGGCGCGCGAGCGCCTCCAAGCCCGCACCAAACTTTTTTTGAACGCCTCGACCGCACCCTCGGCCTGGGGTTGCGAGGTGGGTATCGTGCTGCTTGATCTCGGCATCCAGCAGCAGCCAGCGCCGGGCGATGGCGCGCAGGCTCGCCTTGGCCGATGCCAACCTGGAGGTGAGCGGGCCGGGTCGCAAAGCTGCCAGCCGCCGCAGCAGCGTCTTCTTGCCGCTGACCTGGTCGAGCTGCTCGCGCAGGGCATCCGGCGAGCAGACGATGATGGCCTTGAGCGTCTGCATGGCCTGCGTTCTGGCCTTGACCGCGGTGTCGCGAGCGATCTTGAGATGGGGGATCATCTCGACCGTGCCCGTGCCGGACTTCGGATGACCGGCAGCCTGGCCAGCCAGCACGGCACGAGCGGCGCTTTCGGCATCCACGGCGTCGCTTTTACCCTGCTGGTATCGGAGCTGCCGATTGGGTCGGTTGCCCTCGAAAACGGCATGTCCTCGCTCGCGCAGGAAACGGGACAGGCCGGCGCCATGGGACCCAGTGCCCTCGATGCCGAACGCCTGGACCGGTCCCATCGACCTGGCCCAGGCTTCGAGCGCGCCATAGCCCTTGCTGTTGGCCCGAACAGTTGTCGCGGCGAGGTGGACGCCAGACGCGCTGATCGCGACGGCGGCGTGGACATCCTTGTGCGTGTCGACACCGACGATGACGTCAACGGGTGGGGTGGTGCTCGAAGAGCCGACCGGTCAACGTGATGACACGGGGTCAATCGTAAGCTGGGTCAGGCTATCCGGGCAGCACCGTAAACTTACAGTCGTAGGCGTCCCCGACGGATCCCATCGACGGACGCACGCCAGCCTTGCCGCAGCGCTTGCCGAAGGCCACAGACGTATATTGGCTCCGTGGTCGCTGTGATGAATGACGTCCTTGGGGCGGCGCTGACCCTCGGCCGCATCCATCGCGTCCAGCACCAGTTCGGCCCGCAGATGGTTCGCCATCGACCAACCCAGGATCTTGCGGCTCTACGCATCGAGCACGACGGCAAGGTAGAGGAACCCCGCCGCCATCGGCACATAACCGATGTCGGCGACCAAAAGTTGCCCCGGCCCAAAGGCCGTGAAGTTGCGATCGACCAGGTTCGGCGCGGGCCGAGCGTCCTTGTCGCGCCGGGTCGTCGTCGGCCCGCCATGGCGGTGGCTCGCGCCAACCAGCCCGGCCTCGCGGATCAGCCGCGCAATCCGTTTGCGGCCTTGTCTCTGTCAACCTGTCCTCCTCCAGTGTCTGGGATTGCGGGGGTGAGCGCGAGGCCCGAACGCATGATTGATCGACTTAAATTCGAGGGAGCTGCCGTATCTCCCGGAGATGGTTTGGCACCCTGTTCGCCCGCCTCGCGGCAAGTCTGCGTCGCGACGTCGATGCCGTGATCCAATGATCGTGCTCCGCTGCATGTAATTCGGATTGACAAGTCTAGGCTTGGCTTTGATTGTGCGCCCGGTACGCCGGGTCGGATCGGACCGGGGTCGGAGGAAGCTGGTATGAACGACGGCAACAAGTGCCGCATTGTCCTCACGCGCACCTTTCCCAGTCCGCTCATGGAGTTGGTCCATGATGTCGCCGTTTGCGTCGTCAATCCGGACGAGCGGACCTGGAGTTGCGGCGAGCTTCTGCGACATGCGCGCGAGCATGCGGCCGATGCGTTGCTCGTGATGGCCATGGACCAGATCGATACCGCACTGATTGGCGATCTGCCGGAGTCCGTGCGTGTGATCGCCACCTACTCCGTCGGTCATGATCACATCGATCTCGGGGCGGCCCGCGAGCGCGGGATCGCCGTGCTGTCGACGCCCGACGTGCTCAGCGACGCAGTGGCGGATCTAGGCATGCTGCTCCTGCTCGGTGCGGCGCGGCGGGCCCACGAGGCCATGCAGCTCATCTACGATCGCACCTGGACAGGCTGGTCACCCACGCAGGTGATCGGGCGAGATGTGTCGGGTGGGCGGCTTGGGATCGTCGGGATGGGGCGGATCGGGCGGGCGATCGCGCGGCGGGCCCGACACGGTTTCGGGATGGCGGTGCACTACCACAACCGGTCCCGCCTCGCGCCCGACATCGAGGACGACGCGACGTTCCACACGCGGCTCGACGATTTGCTGGCGGTGAGCGACTTCCTGATGCTGGCTGCGCCGGCCACGCCCGAGACGCGCGGGCTGGTGAACGAGTCTTCAATCGAACGACTGCCGCATGGCGCCATCGTCGCCAACGTGTCGCGCGGCGATTTGGTGGACGACGAAGCCTTGATCGCCGCACTTCGGAGCGGCCGCGTGATGGCCGCCGGGCTTGACGTGTTTAACGGCGAGCCGAACCTGAACGATGACTATCGGTCATTGCCGAATGTCTTTCTGCAACCGCATCAGGGAAGCTCGACGATCGAGACCCGGCTGAAGATGGGGAGGCTGCTGCTCGACAGCATCGTGCGGACCCGGGCCGGCGAGCTTGTCGCCAATCGCCTCGTCTAATTCTTGGAGCTCATCGCCGATGTTCGACCATCTCGCACCCCATACGCTGTTCTCGCTCAAGGACCGCGTCGTGTTCATCACGGGGGGCGCTGGCGGGATCGCCGCGGGGCTCGCCAAGGGGTTCGCCGCGGCGGGGGCCCGGCTGGTGCTGGTGGATCGCAACGATGCGGTCGAGGCTCGGGCAGAGCAGCTTCGCGCGGCTGGCGCCGACGTGACGACTGGCGTGTTCGACATCACGGATGAGGCGGCGGTGGCGGCCTCGATCGGGCGGACCAAGCGCGATCTCGGCCGGTTGGACGTGGTGGTGAACAACGCCGCGGTGATCGTGCGCAAACACGCGCTCGAGATTACGCTCGAGGAGTGGAAGCGCGTCATGGACATCGATGTGACGGCGAGCTTCTGCGTCGCGCAACAGGCCGCGCGCGTGATGGTCGACCAGGGTGGCGGGCGGATCATCAACCTCGGCTCAATCATGGGCCACGTGTCGCGGCCGCTGCTGGCGCCATACGTGACGGCGAAGAACGCGATCCACGGCATGACGCGGGCGTTGGCGGCGGATTTAGGCGGGACGGGAGTGACCGTAAACGCCCTGGCGCCGGGTTATACGGCAACCGAGTTCAGCCAGGCGAGCGTGAAGGAGTTCCACGATTTCGTGCGGGACTGGACGCCGGCCCGGCGGTGGGGGACTCCCGAGGATCTCTGCGGCGCGGCCTTGCTGCTGGCATCCGACGCCGGGTCATACATCAATGGCCAGGTGCTCTACGTGGATGGTGGATTTCTGGCCGTCACGCGATAATGGCCTGTAAGTCTAATTGACAGGTGGAGAGGGTGCCGCTTAGAAAGTGACTAGACTTCCTGGGGAGGAAGCGGGAGATGCAAAGCGTTGTGGAGAGTCCGCCCGCCAGGGCGGAGAGCGCCGAGCGCGACGTGCACGCGGTCGCGCCGATCTCGCCGGTAGGGACGCTGCCGGTCATCGCGACGAAGGTCGCCGGCGGGCATCTCTTCCGCCATCCGATGGTGACCTCGGTCCTCTCGATCATCTGCTTCTTCCTGCTGTGGTGGGCCGTTGCGCTCTGGACGGCGAGCCCGATCCAGCTTCCGTCGCCCCCTTCCGTGTTCTCGGCGCTGGTGGATCTGGCCCGCGACGGCGAACTGTTCGAAAACGTCTCGATCAGCTTCGTCCGGCTCGTGATCAGCATGGCGGTCGGCGTCGTGCTCGCCGTGCCGCTTGGTTTCGCCCTCGGGCTGAGCGCGCGGTTGAGCGCCTATGTCGATCCGCTGCTAGAGATGCTGCGGCCTATCTCCGGCATCGCATGGATCCCGCTCGGCCTGTTCATCTTCGGCATCGGCGGAACGCTGCCCATCTTCATCATGACCTACGTCGCCTTCTTCCCGATGCTGCTCAACACGGTGGCTGGCGTGCGCGGGTCCGATCGCAAGCTGGTCGCGGCGGCGCGGACAATGGGGGTCAGCCGGGCGCGGATCGTGCGTCTGGTCGTGCTGCCCGGGGCGCTTCCCACGATCATGGTCGGCGTGCGGATCGCCTTCGCGGGCGCCTGGTCGGCGATCATCGCCGCCGAGCTGATCGGCTCCCCGAGCGGCCTTGGTTTCGCCATCGAATGGTATCGGGAGCTGCTGATGAGCCCCAACGTGTTCGCCTATCTGATCGTCGTCTCGGTCGTCGGCTACGCCTGCGACCTCGTGCTGCAGCTGTTCCGCCGCCGGCTAACCCCGTGGGTCCGCGGGACGGAGCTGTCATGAGCGGCGCCGTTTCGCTCGGGCAGGGCGCGCGCCTTGCCTTGTGTCCCGAGCCGCGTTGGGCTGGGCCCGCGCGTGGCGCCGCGCTGCCGCTGCTGCTGCTCGGCGCCTGGCAGGTTTGGGCCATGACGCAGCCGGACGTAACCCGAGCGCCGTCGCCGTCGCACGTGCTCGCCACGTTCGTCCAGCTCATGGCGAGCGGTGACTTGCCGATGTCGTTGCTGCTGAGCCTCGGCCGGGTCGCCGGCGGGTTCGCGGTGGCGCTGGTGCTGGGCATTGGGCTTGGCATCCTAATGGGCACCAATCGCGTCATGCGCGCAGTAATCGAGCCGATCGTGGAGAGCTTCCGGCCGGTCGCGCCGATGGCGATACTGCCGATCGCGATCCTGTGGTTCGGCACCGGCACGCCGGCATCGCTTTCCATCGTGGGCTATGCGGCGTTCTTCCCGTTGCTGCTCAACACCGTGCACGGTGTGTCGCAGGTGGACCGCAAGCTGTTGCAGGCGGCGCGGACGATGGGGGTCCAGCGTACGCGGATCCTGTTCAAGGTGGTGCTGCCGGCGGCGATGCCGGGCATCCTGCTCGGCGCCCGGCTGGCGCTGGGCGTGGCCTGGACCGCGATCATCGCGGCAGAGCTCGCGGTCGGGGCCAAGTCCGGAGGCGGCGGCTCGGGCGGCATCGGGGCCATGATGTTCGTCTTCTACGCCTATAGCATTGACCTCAACGGCATCGTCGTCTGCATGATCGTAGTCGGCATCGTGGCGCTCGCGATTGACCGGCTGTTCCGCGCTGTAGAGAGCCACCTCGTTCCTTGGAGACAATAACATGACTGGCTCTAAGCTCAGTCTCCGCGACGTGTCCAAATCGTTCATCGCGCCGCGAACGCTGGCCACGACGTTGGCCGTGACCGGCGTGACGCTCGAGATCGAGACTGGAGAGTTCATCTGCATCGTCGGGCCGTCCGGCTGCGGCAAGTCGACCGTGATGAACATGATCGCCGGGCTCGACGCGCCCAGCGCGGGGACCATCGAGATCAACGGCCGAGCCGTGACCGGCCCTGGCGCGGACCGCGGCGTGATGTTCCAGGATTATGCGCTGTTCCCTTGGCTCACGGTCGAAGAGAATATCGGGTTCGGTCTGCGCAACGGCACCCCAGGCAACGGGATGAGCAAGGCGACGGTCGAAGCGCGCGTGCGCGAGCACATCGAGCTGGTGCGCCTGACCGGCTCGGAGAACAAGTATCCGCATCAGCTTTCGGGCGGGATGCGGCAGCGCGTGGCGCTGGCGCGGCTGCTCGCCAATGGTCCGGACGTGCTGTTGATGGATGAGCCGCTGGGCGCGCTCGATGCGCAGACGCGGTTGATCCTGCAAACCGAACTGCTGCGGATTTGGGGCGAGACGGCGCCGCGCAGCGAGCGGAAGACGGCGGTGTTCATCACCCACGACATCGAGGAGGCGGTTTTCCTCGCCGACCGGGTGGTGGTGATGAGCCGCCATCCCGGACGGGTGCGCACCGTGATCACGGTGGAGCTGCCGCGGCCGCGCGACGAGCATATCCGCGCGACGCCGGCGTTCGGTCATCTGACCGAAGAAATCTGGGGGCTGATCCGCAACGAGGCCTATGAAGCGATCGCCTGAACCAATGACGAGAACGGGGAATAAATCGATGCTTCATCTCGGAATCGGACGGCGCTCGCTGATCCTTGGTGCGGGCAGCGCCGCGTTGGCCGCACCGTATGTGGCGCGTGGGCAGGGGGCGCTGCAGGCGGTCAAGGTGTCGGTCGGGCGCATCCCTTGGGCCGCGTACAACTCGCCCATGACGCAATACATGATCAACAACAAGGTCTTCGAGAAGCGGGCGGCGGAGTTGGGCTTCGAGCTGACGGTCGACTGGCGCGACTACCCGACGGCGCTGCCGATGGTCGAAGCGATCGTCGGGAACAACCTCGATATGGGGATGTGGGGCAACACGCCGATCATCCGCGCGATCTCGGCCAAGCTGCCGATCAGCCTGATGGTGGTGGGCGAGGGGCATCTCCGCTTCGTGCTGGCGACGCGCAAGGGCTCGCCGGTCCGCACAATTCAGGATATCAAGGGCAAGACTGTGGGCGCGCTGCTCGGCGGCGATCCCTACAACGCGCTGTCGCAGATGTTGCGCTGGGAGCTGGGGAGCGCCAACCCGCGCGACAACGACATCCGTATCGTCAACACGCCGACGCTGGCGCAGGCGGCGCAGGTGCCGAACGGGATGGACGCCGCCATCGCCGTCTACCCGGCCTACCTCGCCGCGGAAAGCACCGGCACGGTCGGGATCATGAATTCGTTCGGCTACACGCAGGACTACTACAAGGGGCCGCTCGGCGAAGGCGGCGGGATCATGCTTCCGTCGGTGAAGAAGTCGCCGTTCTTCCCGGACGGCTACTACCTCCACCGCTCGTTCTGGCTGGTCAACAATGGCCTGCTCGACCGCAACCCGAAAGTGGTGATGGCTTTCCTCATGGCGCAGCAGGATTGCGTCTCGGCCCTGGTGAAAATGAGCCCCGGCAACGTGTCCCAACTGGTCAAGGACTTCTGGAGGCTCGATCCGGAGCAAGGCGCCAAAGTCGTCAACGACGACGTCCTCGAGACGCGCGGGTGGATTTGGCCGACGGAAGCCGATGCACGCGCCGTACTGGAGACGTCGAAGTATTTGGTCGATGCGAAGATGATCCCGGCGCCGCTGAGTTGGTCGCAGGTGAAGGACTCGTTCCGCCGTACCGCGCCGCTCGTCAAGGAAGCGTTCGACCGGCTGGGCGGCCAGCCCGCGGAGAGCGAGTTCACGCGGACCGACGTCGGCGACCTTCGCGGCCGGCCGGTCTGGGAGCTCGACAAATGGGCCGAGGTGAGTTGAGCGGTAGCAGTACCGAATCATAACGGGGAGAAGGCATATGAAGGTAGGATTCATCGGGGTCGGTGTGATGGGTGGGCCCATGGCGCTTAACGTGCTCAAGGGCGGGCACGAGCTGACCGTGTTCGACCTGGACAAGGCGGCCGTGCAGCGCATGGTCGATGCCGGCGCCAAGGGGGCGGCGACGGCCATGGGAGTGGGAGCGGCCAGCGACGTGGTGGTCACCATGCTGCCGGAGCCCAAGCACGTGCGCGAGGCGCTGCTCGGCGCCAAGGGGGCCGCTAAGGGCATGAAGCCCGGCGGCGTCGTGATCGACATGAGCACGATAGACCCGATCTCCTCGCGATCGATCGCGGATGAGCTGGAAGCGTCCGGGATCGACATGGTCGATAGTCCGGTGGGCAAGACCTCCGAGCACGCGGCCGCCGGCACCCTGACGCTCATGATCGGCGGCAAACCCGAGGTGATCGAGCGGGTCAAGCCGGTGCTCGATTGCATGGGCAACGAAACCTATCTGTGCGGCGGCGTCGGCGCCGGCCACGCGATGAAGACGGTGAACAACCTGCTCGCGACTACGATCATGGCGGCGAACACGGAGGCGCTGGCGATCGGCGTCAAGTGCGGGCTGACGCTCGAGCTGATGATGGACGTCATGAAGACGACTATGGCCAACAACGCGCAGCTTTACGTCGCAATGCCGAAGAAGGCGTTCAAGGGCGACGACTCGCCCGGCTTCATGGTCAAGCTTGCCTGCAAGGACGTGCGCCAGGCCGTGGAGTTGGCCAGGCACCAGGGTTTCGAGGCCCATGTCGGCGCCGCCTGCCAGAAGACGCTGGAGGAAGCGATGGACAAGGGCTTCGCCGCCCGGGATACCGCGGCGCTGATGCGCATCCGCGAGGACCAGCTCGGCATCAAGGTGCGCCAGGCCGGCGACGCGCCGCTCAAGCAGGTGGCCTGACGCCTTGCTTGACGGCGGCACCACATTCCTCGGCTATCGCCGGGCCAATGGGCGGGTGGGGGTTCGCAACCACCTCCTCGTCCTGTCCACCGGCGGGCTGACCGGGCAAACGGCGCGGCGCGTTGGCGCCGTGCTGTCGGGCGCCGTGGTCGTGGTGCTGCCGCACAGCTCGGGGCTCGTCGGGCGGGACCTGGTGGTGCAGCGGCGCGCGATCGCCGGGCTGGCGACGCACCCCAACGTGGGGGCGTGCGTGCTCGTCGGCGACAACCCGGTGGTGATGGCGCAGGCCAAAGCCGACATCCTGCGGTGCGGGCGACCGCACGCAGCCTTTACGCTCGACGATTGCGGGCATGATGGGCTCGCGCGGACCGATCGCGCCATCCGTGCCGGGGCAACCCTGGCGCGGCAGATCTCGCGCGAGCGGCGGACCGAAGCGCCGGTGTCCGCGCTCGGGGTCGGCCTGGAGTGCGGCCGCTCCGACCCGAGTTCCGGGCTCGTGGCCAATCCGCTGCTCGGCCTGGTCGCCGACTGGCTGGTGGATGCAGGCGGCTGGGCGGTGCTGGGCGAAACGTTGGAGTGGCTGGGGGCGGAAAAATTGCTCGCCGGGCGGGCGCGCACGAAGCAGGTCGCGGCCGCAATCGAGGGGGCGGTGCTGGAGCGCGAGCGGATCGCGGTAGCGTCGGGGCTGGACCTGTTGGGCAGCAATCCCGGTCCGACCAATATCGCGGCCGGGCTGTCGACGATTGAGGAAAAGTCGCTCGGCAACGTCGCCAAGAGCGGATCCCGTCCGATCGAGGGATTGCTCGACTATGGCGCGGCACCGCCGCATGCCGGCCTCTGGACGATGGACGCGTCCGCCTATGCGCCGAAGTCGCTGACCGGGTTCGTCGTCTCCGGCGCGCAACTCCTGTTGTTCACCACGGGGGTGGGCAACCCGTATGTCAGCGCGCTGGCGCCGACGATCAAGCTCAGCGCCAATCCGGACACGTGCCGGACATTCGGCGACCAACTCGACTTCGACGCCACCGGCGCGTTTTGCGGTCGCGAGAGCCTGGCCGAAACCGGCGATGCGCTATGCCGGCGCCTCCTCGACGTGGCCTCAGGCGAG
>JAABUK010013115.1_pt1 | contig 10416 bp, 9 predicted proteins | sample 5559141 | NCBI WGS metagenome assembly JAABUK01 (sample SAMN10711869, study PRJNA513367) | rock metagenome | isolation source: Antarctica rocks | place: Antarctica: Victoria Land, Pudding Butte nord | collected 2016-01-03 | reverse complement strand
AAGCGGCGATGCAACAGGGTGCGGCCTACGCCGCAGATTCCATCACCCGCCCCGGCACGCAGAAGGCCTTCGCAGACGCGGAGGGATTCGCCAGGTTCCGCGCGACGCTGGGCGACTAGGCCCGGCGTGACGAACAGGGTGGCAGGGCGATGCCCTTCCCCGGCGCGGTGCCCCTCAGACTGAGGTGCCGGGCTGGCCGAGGCTCGTGCTTGCGGCGTCAGCGCCGTCGAGACACTCGCTGCCGGTTTGGAGCAGGATGGCGCCGCTGTCCGTGCCGCCCTGACCCTGCCCTGGAGCAACGGATAGGCCGAAGGCCAGATCAACCGGCTCAAGCTGCTCAAACTGCAAAGCTACAGCCGGGCCAGCTGCGGCCGGCTGCTTCGCCCCGAAGCGGCCGTCGACTCAGCTTGAGACGGAACAGGCAGGCACAGGGCAAGGCCAGCGCAGCCGTGCCGCGTTCAACTGATTCTTGCCGGCACCGATGGTCTCATCCCCTGGCGGCTTTGACCAACCCCCTGACGCGATCGGGATCAACCGGATTCCACCAAACCCCGTCCTGCTTGAGGGAAGATGCGACGATGACCCCGTCGGCAATCGCAAGGATGGCCCCGACGTTGTCCGCGTTCACGCCGCTCCCCACAAGCGTCGGCAGGTCCGATGCCGCCTTGATTTGTTGGATGTAGCCGAGGTCGGCCGGGTGGCCAGTCCGCTGGCCGGTGGCGATGATGGCATCGACGTCGAAGAAGACAAGGTCGCGCACAAGTTCCTCGACGGCGCGATCTCCCGTAATGGCATGTGCGCCGTGTTTGACGTGCGCGTCGGCGAAGATCCGAATGCCCTTGGCGCGAAGCTGGGCACGATAGCGCATGGCTGCCGCCGCGTCGCCGTCCAGCAGTCCCTCGTTGGCCACGTAGGCGTTCGCCCACTGGTTGACGCGGATAAAGCCGGCGCTAGCTGCCGAAGCCACGGCCAGCGCCGGAATGGGGGCGTTGGCCAACACGTTGACGCCGACCGGCTTGCCAAAACGCGTGTGGATGCGGTCCGCGATCACAGCCATGTGGGCAGGCACCTCGGGGCCGATCGCGTCAGGCTTTGCGAAGGGAATATCGCCGTGGTTCTCCACCATGACCGCGTCGCATCCGCCATCCAGGTAGGCGCGAGCGTCGGCGAGGGCCCGATCGTAGATCGCGTCCACGCCTTCCCCATCGTAACGCGGCGCGCCTGGCAACGGCGCGAGGTGGACCACGCCGATCACTGCCTTCGCTGTTTTGAAAAGGGCGGTGATCGCATCTCCCGGATTTGCCGAGATGGGCTGTGGGGCGTCCGTCAACGTCTGTCCTCCGTGATGGAAGCGTCGCCCGATGAGTCGGGCGCGCAGGGGTGAGCGGAAAGGAGGGCTGGCGCGGGTTGCAGGAACCGGAACTTGCAGGTCATTGTCGGACGCCGAGCCTGTCGAGACCGATGCGGGGGCCGAGGACGAAAGCCTGGGCCAGATGCATCGGGAAACACATCGCCAAGGACTACTCCATGCCGACGGTCACCGCCGACCTCGTTCGCCTCTACGTCGACAGCGATGCGCTCGGCCTCGCGGAACTCGTGCGGGGCGGCCAGGTGACGCCGGCCGAATTGACCGAGGTGGCGATCGCGCTGATCGAGCAGGTCGACCCTACGCTCAACGCCGTAGTGATCCGCGATTTCGAGCGCGCCCGCGCACGGGCGCGCCTCGCTCCCTCGTTCGGAGCCTTCGCGGGCGTCCCGTTTCTGCTCAAGAATATCGGCTCCTCCTGCGAGGGGCTGCCGCTGACGGCCGGGCTGGCCTACCAGAAGGATTTCGTTCCCGCCGTCGACTCCGAGATGGTCCGGCGCATCAAGGCCGCCGGTCTCAACATCCTCGGCCGGACCAACGTGCCGGAAAACGGCTGGTGCATCGCCACCGAGCCCAGGCTCTACGGTCCTACGCTCAATCCCTGGAACCCTGCCGTGACGCCCGGGGGATCGAGCGGCGGCGCGGCCGCCGCCGTGGCGGCGAGGCTCGTTACCATCGCGGAGGCGACCGACGGCGGCGGTTCCATCAGGGTGCCCGCATCCTGTTGCGGGCTGGTCGGGCTCAAGCCCTCGCGCGGACGCATCACATATGGCCCCGACGAGGTGGATGTTTGGCTCGGCAGCATCGGCTTCTTCGCCGTGTCGCGCACCGTGCGCGACACGGCAGCCTTCCTGGATGCCACCGCGGGAACCATGCCGGGCGATCCCTATACGCCACCACAGCCGGCGGGTAGCTGGCTCGCCGCGCTGGACGACCGTCCCCGGCGTTTGCGCATCGGCGTCACGCTGACGACACCCTGGGGTCCCGCGTTCGATCCAGCGGTGACGGCTGCGATCGAGGCGATGGCCGATCAGTTGCGGGACCTCGGTCACGAAGTGGTCGAGCACCCGTTCAGGGCCGACCTCGAAGGGCCTTGGGCCAGCTACAACCAGATCAACGCCGTCCAGAGCGTTCTGGGCTTTGACCGGCTTGCCGCCGTCCTGGGTCGTCCGGTCGATCGGGCCGAACTCAACTGCGTCAATCGGGCACTCGTCGAGCGGGGTCGTTCCATGCCTGCCACCGCCTACGCCAAGGCGGCCGATACGATCCGCAAGGCCAACCAAGCGATCCAGACCGAACTGCAGCCCTTCGACGTGTTCGTCACCCCCACCCTCACTCAGTTGCCGCGGCCGGTCGGGTACTGGACCATGGAGGAGCCAGACCTCGATCGATACCTCGCGACCTGGACCGACGCCGCCTTCATGTTCGCGTTCAACATCTCCGGCCTTCCCGCCTTGTCCGTCCCGACTGCTTGGACCAAGGCGAACGTACCGGTGGGGGTTCAGTTCGTGGGCCGCTACGGCGACGAGGCGACGATCCTGCGTCTTGCCGCCCAGGTCGAGGACGCACGCCCTTGGAAAAGCCGTCGCCCGGGCCTCTGCGCCGCATAGGCGCACAGGCCTCGTCACGGACGCAGCACGTGTGGCTCGACACCCTCCAACTGGATCGGGCCGTGTTCGCAGATGATAGCCGCGAACTCCGGGCAGGCCGCGAAATAAGCGGGCTTCACCTTTCCGACCTTGCTGCCGTCGATCACGAGATAGCTTAGGGCCGCGCAGGCGATCGCCGTTCGTTTCATGCCGACCTCGGAAAAGTTGGCACAGCTGACACCGAGTTTGCTATGCACCCCACCAGCCGATACGAACGCCTTGTTGAGGCGCACGTCCTTCAGCATTTCCGGACCGTGAGGACTCAAGAACGAGGCCGTGGCGGGTTGGTAATGGCCGCCGGTGAGGATCCAGCGAATGCGCGGCATTCGAGACAGGATGGCCGCCACGTTCATGGCGAAACAAACGACGGTGAGATTGAGGTCCTGCGGCAGCCGGCTTGCGATGTGGCACGTCGTTGTCCCGCTGTCGATGAAGATGGTGTCGTCCCGCTCGATCAGCGACAACGCGTGCTCGCAAGCCGCGATCTTGTCGACGAGGTGCGCATCCTGTTCCCGGTCGAAGGCGTAGGGGGGCTCGGCATCGGCCACAGCGATGACATGGCCGCCCAATACGGCCAGCCTGCCGTTGCTGGCGGCGATGTCGCGCCGCACGGTCATCTCCGAGACGTCGAACAGGTTGGCCGCCTCGCTCAGCGCCAGCATCGATCCGACCTGCACCCGGCCTAGCAGATGCACAACGCGCTGTGTTGCCTTCAACCCCATGCAGCCCACCTCGTCATTCCAGCTTTCGGTCCCTGCCTTAGAATGTGACGGACGTCACGAAACTGATCGTCGCCTAAGCGGCACGCCTCGTGGGAGACAACATTAAGGGAGGAGATGCAAGAAGCGCAAACCTCCCTTGACAAGATCGGTGACGTGAATAGCGTCACATTTGTTGCCGGTGTAACATTGATGGGAGCGGGACATGCTGAAGCGACTGGGTTTGGCGGCAGTGGTCGCCGCGTGCGTGGGCAGTTCGCCAGTTCGGGCGGAAGACAAGCTTCCCGTGACCGGGAGAACCTGCACGGAGCTGTCGTCCTTCTACAAGTCTTTGCCCTTCACCGATCAACTACCCCTGCCGGACGGGCCGATCAGCCTTCCCGGAAAATCCGGTGACATCACGATCGGCTTCTCGCAAACCGCGTTCAACCATCCCTGGCGTGTCGCCATGCTGGCAGCGCTGCAGGCCGAGGCCTGCCGGCATTCCAACATCAAGCTTGTGGTGCTGGACGGCAACGTCGATGTCGCAAAGCAGAGCAACGACGTCCGCGACCTCCTGGCACGCGGGGTCGATGCGGTTCTCCTCAGCCCGGTCGAGTCCGCGGCTCTCGTTCCGGCGGCCCGGGCGGTAATGGCAGCTGGGTTGCCTCTTGTGGTCATGGATCGCGACGTGCCCACAGACAAGACATTGTTCATCGGCCAGAGCAACGTCACGATGGGCGAAGGCGTGGCGACGAAGATGGTCAAGGATCTCGGCGGCAAGGGCAACATTGTGGTGATCACGGGTCTCAAGGGATCTTCGCCGGCCGTTGACCGCGACCAGGGCATGAAGAACGTGTTGGCCAATTATCCCGACATCAAGGTGCTTGCGACGGGGGACGGCCAGTGGATCCGCGATCCGGCGGTGCCGATCATGGAGGACTTCCTGACGGCCCACCCCAAGATCAACGCCGTGTTCTCCCATGCGGAAGAGTCGTCCTGGGGCGCCCAATTGGCCATCGCCCGCAGCAATCGCTGCGGCGACAACATCAAGCATTACACTTTCGACGGATCGAACGCCGGCTTCAAGGCTGTGAAGGCAGGCACCTTCCAGGCGGACGGCAACTACACCCCCTATATCGCCGACATCGGCCTGAGGGCCGCCCTGTACACCTTGATGAAGAAGCCAATCCCGGGCGAAGCCGCCTACAAGATGCCGGGACATCAACTGGCCCTGTCCGACAGCCCGACGGTCGTGGCCGCCAATACCGACGAGTGGATCGGCCGTGGCTGGGGTGACTTCGAGCCCACGCCAGATCCCTGCAAGAAGTAAGGCAGCTGGGCGCTATGCCGACGGACGCCGACGCCGGGTGGCGTCACGGTAACGGCGATCTGCTGCAGCTCGTGGGCGTCAGCAAGTCCTTCGATGGCAACCCGGTGCTGGTTGGGGTGGATCTCGCGGTGAAGGCGGGCGAGGTCCATGCGCTCGTTGGCGAGAATGGAGCCGGCAAGTCGACCCTCATCAAGGTGCTAGGCGGCGTTCACCAGCCGGACAGCGGAACCCTGACGCTCGGTGGTGTGCCCCTCCGGTTCCGCTCGCCGCGCGATGCCCTCGCGGTCGGGATCGTGGTCATCCACCAGGAGCTCTCGCTCGCGCCGGATCTTTCGGTGGAGGAGAACATCTTTCTGGGCCGCCTGCCCACAACGCGGTTCGGCACGGTGGACCGCCGCACCATGCGCCGCCGGGCCGAAGCCCTGCTGGCGCAACTGGCGATTGACCTCCAGCCCAACCGCCCCGTCGCGACCTTGAGCATCGCCCAGCAGCAGATGGTGGAGATCGCGAAAGCCATCTCGGTCGAGGCCCGGGTACTCGTCTTCGACGAGCCGACGGCGGTTCTGGACGAACACCGGGCGGCGACCCTCTTTGGCCTGATTGATCGTCTAGCAGGCCAGGGGCTCGGCATCGTCTTCATCTCGCATCATCTCGAGGAGATCTTTCGCGTCGCGAACCGGGTGACGGTCCTGCGCGACGGCCGTGTGACCGGTTCGGCCAACGTCGCCGACATCGACCAGGGCTGGCTCGTGTCCCGCATGATCGGCCGTGATTTCCACACCCATGCCGACCGCCGACGCAGCGTCGGCGAACCCGCGTTGGCCGCGCATGACCTTACGGTCCCCGGCCAGTTCCAGGGCGTGAGCCTGACGGTCGGCGTTGGCGAGATCGTGGCGCTCGCCGGCCTCGTAGGCGCCGGGCGCACGGAAGTCGGCCGCGCGCTCGTGGGCCTCAGTCGCCCGAGCGGCACCCTGGAGGTATTCGGGCGCGCCGTGACAATCCGCAATCCCAACTTGGCGGCCCGTCTCGGCATCGCCTACCTGACCGAGGACCGCAAGGCGCAGGGCCTGCTGCCAAATCGGCCCGTCCGCGAGAATGTGACGATCGCCAATCTTGCGCGCTTCGCGACCTTCGGCATCCTGAAGCTGGCTGCCGAGGCCCGTTACGTCCGTCAGGTCATCAAGGACCTCGACATCCGCCTGGCCGGGCCCGGCATCGAGATCCGCATTCTCAGCGGGGGAAACCAGCAGAAGGTGCTGATCGGCCGTGCGCTGGCGCTTGAGCCGCGCATTCTGATCCTCGACGAACCCACACGTGGCGTCGACATCGGCGCCAAGCAGGAGATCTATGTCCTGATCGAGCAGCTGGTCGCCGCCGGCATGGCCGTCCTGCTGATCTCATCCGAGATGGAAGAAGTCCTGCGTCTCTCCGATCGGGTCGTGGTTCTCCGGAACGGACGTGTCGCCGTCACCCTGCTCCGCGCGGAGGCCACCGAAGCCACGATCATGAAAGCCGCGGCCCTTGCCGCCTGACATCCTGCCAGCGCCGATCCGACGGCGCAGCCTGGCGACCCTGGCGCGAGGTTGGCAGCGGGTAGGCGTCCTCGCCGCGCTGATACTGCTCGTCGTGGCGGCCTCGTTTCTGTCGCCGCGCTTTCTGACCGTGCCGAACCTCTTGAACGTGCTCCGGCAGGTGTCGATCGTCGGGATCCTGGCGATCGGCATGACCTTTGTTATCTTGACCCGCGGGATTGATCTGTCCGTTGGTTCCATCCTTGGCATCGCGGTGGTGATGTTCGCTGCCTCGATGGACAGCCGCGGTATGACCGTGGCCATCCCGCTCGGGCTCGGGGCGGCGGCGCTCGTCGGTCTCGCCAACGGCATCGGCATCGCCTACGCGGGGTTGCCGGCCTTCATCATGACGCTGGGCATGCTGTCTTTCGTGCGTGGGCTGGCCTTCATCAAGACGGGTGGCACGCCGGTGCCGATCCTCAGCGAGGATTTCTACACGTTGGGCAATGGCTATATCGCCGGCATCCCCATTCCGGCGCTCATTCTATTCGCGGTGCTGCTCACGAGCGCCTTCGTGCTCGGAATGACGCCATTCGGACGTTCGGTCTACGCGATCGGTTCCAACGAAGAGGCGGCCCTGCTGTCGGGTGTGCCCGTCCGCCTCTACAAGACGCTCGTCTACGTGATCTCCGGCCTCCTGTCGGGTCTGGCCGGCCTCGTCTACGCCTCGCAACTGTCGATCGGCACCCCCATCGCCGGGCAGGGCTATGAGCTCGACGCCATCGCCGCCGTTGTGGTGGGCGGCACCTCGCTGTTCGGCGGCAAGGGCTCCGTGGGGGGCACCTTCCTGGGCACCCTGATCATCGGCGTGCTGGCCAACATCCTCAACCTCACGGGAGTCGATCCGTTCGTGCAGCAACTGTTCAAGGGCGCGCTGATCATCGCGGCCGTCTTCATCATGAGCCGGTCGGGCCGTTGATGCTGGAGCTCGCCAGGCTCGATGACGCGCTGCGGTCCCTTCAGGGCCCAGTCGACCGGCATATCACGCGGGAGCGCGTCCGGCGCTATCTGGGCGCGCTGGTCGACACGCCGGCTCCTTCGACGCTGGCCGGCCCGACCCGCGTCCCGGTGCTGCGACACTTGCTGCAGGAGGATGGCGCCTTCGGCCTCAACCTGACCTTTGACGCCGATTTCGGACGGACCGGCAACCCGGTGATCCTCACGGGGTCGCGCGAGCCTACCAAGCCACTCTGGTACTTCGCCCATCTCGACACCATCAGTTACCTGATCCAGGCGGCCGGCCGCGATGGCTACCCGCTGGTCCCCTTCTGCGTGCATCTGATGGAGGATGGGGAGCGTGCCGCGATGGCCCTTCGCTACGATCTCTCGGCCAACGCTCTCGTGACGATTGCCGAGGGCTGGCTGGTTTCTCAGGAGGGAAAGGCGTCGTTTCGCCCCGCGCCCGGCTCTGTGCCGCTTCGGCCAGGCGACCGCGTGGTTTTCCGCTCGTCCTACCGGGAGGACGAAGGCTCCGGACTCTTTACCGGCTCGATGGACAATGCCGGGGGCGTTGCGGCGCTGGCTGTTGCGGCACCGGTTCTGGCGGCGGCTGGCGTCGAGGCCTTGCTGGTCTTTCCGGACGAGGAGGAGGGCCCTGTTGCGCCGGGCAACCACATGATCGGCCGCGGCACGAGCCGGCTCATGGGCCTCCTGCCCACGCCGGAACTGGCTGTCGTCACGGACGTGCAGCAGGGAGGGGGCGAGCCGGACTCCGATGCGCGGGGCGGCGCCGTCAACACGACACGACTGGGAGCCGGGGCCGTTCTGGCGGAGTTTTCGAGTTTTGCGCGCGGTGCCGTGACGCCTCCGGACCTTTACGTCCTAGCACGCCATGTGACGGGGCTACTCGCCGCACTCGGCGTTCGGATCCAGGAATCCAACAACGCCTATTCATCCCGCAGCGACGATGCGAGCCTCATGTTGAAAACGCCGAACATCCTTCTGCTGGGATTTCCCGGGTTCAACCGGCACTTCGATCGCGGAGAGCCGCGCGCACACCTCGACGACGTCGTCCATCTCGCCAAGGCGTTGGTCTACATGTCGGTGCTCCGTTCTTGGTTTCAGCAGCGACGGCGTGCCTTCCTCGGAATGGAGCCGTGATGGATGTCGTGACCGTGGGATGGCTCACGCGCGATGACATCGTCACGACCGATGGGCGTTGCCAGATGGATGTGCCGGGCGGTGGCGCGCTCTACTCGGCCATCGGTGCGCAGATCTGGACCCGGCATGTCGGCATCCATTCGGTGACGGGACGGGACGTGCTCGATGCTACCCTCCAGACGCTTGCCGAGCGCGGCATCGATACGACGGGCGTTGAAGGCATAGATGGCAACGGCCTGCAGCTGTGGCTCCTGCATGAAAGCGACAAGGACAAGCAGCAGGTTCCCAAGCTGAGCTCATCCAAGGCCGAAGATATGGATCGCGGCCGTGGTCCCCTTCCCGCATCTTACGCCGCAGCGCGAGGGTTCCACGTCGCGCCGCAGACACCTGCCGGGTCGTTCGCGACGGCGGCACGGCTTCATGCGTTCGCCAGGCGGCCGGTCGTTACGCTTGATCTCCTGTCTGACGATTTTATCGACCGGCGGCTCTACGCGGATCTCGGTTTCCTCAATGCCGTGACCGCTTTTCTGCCCAGTGAAGCCGAAGTTGAACGGATCTGGAGCCCGCCGGACCTGCAGGCCTGGATGCGCGAGACGGCCACTGCTCACGGGTGCCATCTTGGAGTGAAGCTTGGCGACCGCGGCTCCATCGTCTGCGACGGACAAAGCGGAGCCATGACGCGCATTCCGGCCTATTCGGCCCGCGTGGTCGATACGACGGGGGCAGGAGACGGTTACTGCGGCGGCTTTCTCGCCGGTTTGGTGGCGGGGCGTCCGCTTGTCGAATGCGCTGCGATGGGTACCGTCTCGGCATCCTTTATTATCGAGAGCTACGGTGCGCTGCGGACCGCGACACCGGGACCAGCCGACTGCGAAGCGCGATTTCGGTCAGTTCTTGCAGACGCGTATCAATTAAAGTCCTGAGGAAACGACCAGCGATATCTCGAGCCCGATACCCAGGATGGCATGAAGGCGTCCCATCGATCGACCTCTGCATGGTAAGTGCGTTGTTGCACGGACCAGCGCAAGGCTGAGCTGACCTGTAAGTCAGCGATGAGTTTCGACGCAGATCAGCGCCGTAATACACTGCATATCCACAAATTTCGGCGTGGTTCGAAGCGGGCGGTTTATGGGTTACACCGAAAGTGGCCAGAGCCGCGCCAACCAAGGGATTCCACGTTTCGCGTGTAACCCGGATCCGAACCACGCCAGCACCTCGCTGTCTTGCAGTATGGCGATAGCCCCGCCCAGGCCGGGGTAGGCGCGCGGCAGCGCGGCAAGCGCACGATCGAGGCGGGCGGCGAGGAATGTCATGGACGGCACCTTTGCGTGACATGCCCTGCTGCGCAAAGGCGGGTCACGCGAACCACTTCACGTGGAAGATGCGGTGGTGGTCGGCAGATAGCTCGTATCGTCACGGCCGCTGCAAAAACCTGGCGTCGGCTAAAGGGCGGGGCCGCCCTGCAGAACGCGATAGCTGGTCAAAGAACCAAACGACCCCGGCAGTTGCCGAACCACAGTGGGCGCGCTGGCCCTATGGTCTTTATTCCTGGCTATCCAAGACTGCCGTACCTGCTTCCCACGCCTCGGCCGACGTGCGAAACCGCTCCGACGATTGCCGCACGCTCCTGCCGTCCTCTTCGTCGTAGACTGCCCAGCCATATGGCCGAACGTCACCTCCCTTGAGGCAGACCCGAAGC
>JAABUK010013113.1_pt1 | contig 10418 bp, 13 predicted proteins | sample 5559141 | NCBI WGS metagenome assembly JAABUK01 (sample SAMN10711869, study PRJNA513367) | rock metagenome | isolation source: Antarctica rocks | place: Antarctica: Victoria Land, Pudding Butte nord | collected 2016-01-03 | reverse complement strand
CTGCAAAGCCTATTGATGCTTGTCAGCCAACTGAGCAGGGGAACTGTCCAAACTTGTTGTCTAGGTCAGCTCTTCAAACCAAATGCATGTCCCACATACTCACCATATAGATGTCAACATACTCACTTGTTTCTTGACCAATACACTGACAAGCGTCTGCAGCTAACAAGGCAGTGAAGCAACTGCCTGTGGAGCAACTGATTGTTGTGGTCAGCAGAGGGTATCATGTTTCTTTCAAAGTCAGGGGCATCACTCCACAGATAAAGGGCAGTGTCAGCAGCTGAGCTGTCACGTTAGGGACCTTGTGACTGTTTGGGGCCTGTTTTTGAATCTGCTCCTGAGATTCCCAACATTGCTGCATGATGTTGATGTACTGGTTGCTGCATGACTGACAAAACCAGAATGCGATGGATATTTGACGCCATGAGCATGTGCAATTGAGCCAAGGACCCAGAAGAAACAGAAGGAGAGAGGAGCTGATGACAAGGGAGGGGAAAGGAAACCAAGGGCCTGCTATCCAGCTGCAATGACAGCCAGCCTGCATGATGTATGGCAAACAGTTCTGTCTGTCTGTGTGTGCACAGTCTTGTCTCCAGCTCTTTTCAATCCCAAAACATCTAGCCTAATCCACAAACGTCATCCCTACATTTGAATTCCAAACTCACAGACGACTGTAATGACTGGACGGCAGTAATGTGTTTCTACATTGTGGAGATGTTTTAGGTCTTGACCTGAACAGCATTCTGGTAAGAGGCACGAAGCTGGGGCACAGCAAAGCTGGCGTACTGAGCTCGCTGCCACTGCAAGTGCTCCCGCCACAGCTTGGCGCTGCCGCCGTGGTAGCTGAGGACCACCTGCCAGCGGCGCTGCAGCTCCTCAGGGCTGGCCATTGCTTGGGCCTGCACCACCAGAAGACACATCACATACCTAGCAAATGATGGAGCACATAAGTTGAGCCTGTTCCAACAGGAGAGGGCTGGACATTGCTTGCGCCTGCACCAGCATAAGACACGTCTCAGAGGTTGAGCATGTACCAGCAGATGGCAGATCACGTAGCTTGAGCCTGTACCAATGGAAGGCGTATCATGTAATCCGGGCCTGTGTCAACACAAGATAGATGACATAGATTGGGTTGGAACCAGTTGAAGGCAGACCACATTGCTTGGGCCTGCACATGCAGATGACACATCACATACCTAAGAAAGGACAGACCACAAGACTTGGGCCGTACTAGCAAATGGCAGATCACGTAACTTGAGCCTGTATCAAAAGGAGAGAGATTGCATTACTTGCGCTATGCCTGTGCTGAGAGGGGACAGATCACATAACTTGGTACTTGCTGTTCTAGCAAAAGGCAGACCATGTAACTTGAGCCTGTATCAACAGGAGAGAGATGGCATCACTTGAGCCTGTACCAACAGGAAAGAGATTTCATACTTGAGCCTGTATTAGACGAGGGCAGATGACACAGGTTGAGCCTGTACCAGCAGAAGACAGAGCATATGTTTTGGGCCTGTTTTAGCAAAGGACAGACCATACAACTTGAGCCTGTACCAACAGTAGATAGATCTCATGACTTGGGCATGTATCACTAGAAGACAAGTCAATGTGCAAGAAGAGGAAAGGGAGCTCACAGCATCCAGGAGAGCCAAGAGGAGGCGGTCAGAGCCCGGGTGGAACTCTAAAGCACGCTCCAGAATGGAGATCTTCTTCTCTGCAATGCCAGCTTGCATGCCACGCCGACCTCTCCCTGCCCTGTATGTCACAGAAACAGCTGTTCTCCAGGATGTATATCAATCTTAGCAGAAATGAAGAGAACACAGAAAGTTAAGTCTGCACATTCTGTTGACAGTGTTGTTGCTTTCAGTCACAATGACAGATGGTACAAAATAGCAGAGATTAAAGTATACACTCTGTTTTGTTTGCAATGATGTTGTTGACTTACAGGCACAGTGACGAATGGTATGAACAGCTGGAAGCAACTAGAACACATTGCTGATGAATTGGTTCCCGTCTGACTTTGCCACCAAAAGGGATGAAAACATGCAAGAGGCTGAGTCGCCTGCTGGTGTCTCAGCAGCTGAACAGTAATATGTACAGTGTATCAACTATTTCATGCCTATCATGTGATAGGGCAATGCTTGCTGTGTGACTGCTTGACGCATGTAAACATGATACAGCGTGACATGACAAATCCAACAGCCATTTCTATAGCAAGAAGAACGAGTGACAGCAAGTGTGTCCATGTTGAGTGCAACAACAAGATGCAAGTCACGTTTGGCACATGTAGCATGGCATACTGGATGTAGTGCTGTACCACAAACTGCACTGCTCAGGATGTTGTTGGTCACAAAAAACTTGGACTCACCTGGTTGTTTCATTGCTGAGGAACTTGTAGGCTTTGTAGGTACACCTGTGCTTTCAAGCCAGGATGTCTGATGAGTCACAACTGGCTCCACACCCCAGACTGTAAGGCAATGAATGAAATGATTGGTAATAAACTTGGACTCACCTGGTTGTTTCATCTTGGAAAGCAGCATAGTCCAGCCACAGCTGCAGGTCATGTGACCTCTCTCTGACAGCAATGTTGAACTCCTTGGTGCGGCGCAGTATGTACTCATCCTGGCTTTCACCGGGAGCCTCTTCCTCTTCTTCATCAGATGCCCAAGCATGCTGTGGCTGCAGACAGCAATCTCGTGCAAACCATCATTTTTTTCTGAGTTGGTGCTTTACAGTTGAAGGTGTGGAGCCAAACGTGTCTCATCAGACAGGGTTTAGGGTTCAATGTTCAGGGTTCAGGGTTAGGGTTAGGGTTAGGATTCAAGGTAGCCATTCCGAGGCGCAAGCAGAGGTGGATGTGGTGTGTGACAGAGGCTGATGTCTGCCAGATGTCTGAGAAGAGAAGGGGCAACATCAACTCAGTGTAACTGACTGTCCTGGACAGCATGCTTGTTGGAAATCAGGCTGCTGCTTGTTGGGCCAGAACCATCAGCAAAGGTGTTTTGATGTGATAGGGTGACGGCCATGCAAATGTAAGTCGCAGTGCAAACTCTCATGTATGTTGCGGTTGGTTGTTGCTTCTGTGCAGGGTGTTGGATGTCTGAGGTGCATTCAAAAGCAGTGCCTCCAATAGGCATATTCCATCATCACGCAAAAACACCTGTTATGCATACGAGCTTTCTATCGCAACGTTTCTGTCCTCCTGTTGATTGTTTGCAAAAGAAGGTTTCTTTTGTCATGGTCAATATTTCCAGTTTTATCATGAACATATGTTTACCTTTTTTTCTGTTGCAGTCCCTGTTATGGCAACAAGGAGCTCGCTGACAACAACCGCCGTAGCCCTCACCTTTGATGCTTGTTCTAATGGTATGAAGACAGGTAACGGTAACGACAGCTTGGCCGGACCCTTCTCTTTGACACCCTGCACCCCTTCCAGGGCATGCCCTAGCCTCAACTTCTTCAGGGCCTTGTCCTGTTCCGCCCTGCCCTGGGGCCCTTCCAGGGCATGCCCCAGCCTGAGCCTCTTTAGGCCCCGGTCCCCTTCTGCCCTGGCCTGCCTTGCCCCAAAGTACCTAGGCGCACTGAAGCTGCCTGCCTTTTGTGTTGCAGCATCTGTCTCAAAATCAGTGAATCTGCAGCAGAATTGACCTCAAAGTCAATTGCATCAGCACATCGCAAAGCCAGGCAGCATCGGTGCGCTGATTGTCAGTTTGCAGTCCTGCCAGTAATGACGACTACCACTGTCAACAGCATCAGTAAAGTCAATTGCAGCAGCACATTGCAAAGCCAGGCCGCATCGGTGCGCTGATTATCAGCTTGCAGTCGTGCCAGTAATGACAACTACAACTGTCAACAGTATCAATGAAGTCAATTGCAGCAGCACACCACAAAGGCAAGCCACATTGGAATGCAGATTGTCAACTTTTAGTGATAACAGTCATGACGGCTACTGCCAGTGATGAGATCAATGTGGTGATGTGTGTTGCCGTGATTGCGATCTTTCTCAGGATGATTGTGACCACGCTGAGCGTGGGCAGAACAGCCTGACTGCATTGCGCATTGCTCAGTGCTCAGTGCTTGATGCTCAATGCTCAATGCTCAATGCTCAATGCTCTAGCCTTCCACATTAGCCTAGGTTCATTTGATAGCAGTGAAGGCAGCAGAAGCAGCTTGACGCACTCATATTGGCAGAAACAGCTCGCACTCGACAATACCTGTGTGCACAGCCAAACAAATGCATTTCTGACGAAAACAATTGCGACGAAAATACCTCTGATTGTGCCGGCCATGATGCTGGGTGGCTCCCCGAGCCAGGCCCCCGGGGTCTGTCCTATGGTAAGCCGCAATGTCCGCTCTGTACAGACCATTGTACACCAGATTGTTACGGTCGCCCCGGCTGTCCAGGAAGTACATGTCTTCAGGTGCCACGTCAGCGCTGGCCCAAGAGCCCACATGGGCTCCCCTCACTGCTTGCCCTTGCTCTGCAGCTTTCCTTTCAAGCTCAATGATCTGCAGAAAACAAATTGTTGCTGCTTTCCTCTCAAACTCAATGATCTGATGCTTTCCTTTCAACCTCAATGATCTGAAGGAAATAAGAATCTGCTGCTTTCATCTCAAGCTCAATGATCCGTAGAGAACAAACAGTTGCTGCTTTCCTCTCGAGCTCGATGGTCTGAAGAGGACAAACAGCTGCTGTGAACAGATTTCAGTGCTGGGTTTGCTTCCAGGGCTGAGAGATATATCCAGATTAGGTTGGCAATCCCAACCTCGCAACACGAAAACAGGCAGCATGTTGCTGCAGCCCATTGCAGCTTCATCTGTTCAGCAATTTGCTGTTTGTGCATATGACAAGTAACTTCAGTTATTTACCCTTCTCAAACAGTTTTAACGGCTTTTTGTGTGTGGGAGGGGGGGCATTCTTTGGTCCTCTTTGGAGTGCGCCAAGTACATTGTCATTTGACGCCAAAAACAAGGAAGTAAAACACAAAACAAGACACCTTGGGGCTAATTTTTAAGCTCACCTTCTCTTCATCAGTCTTCCGGCGCTGGGGAGCAGCTGGCTCGACTTTCTGCTTCTTCTTCTCATGCCTGCAGCATCCAATTGTGGTGAAGACCACCTTGCAGTGCTGTCCCTTCAGCATGCATAGACTTTGTGCTGGGTTCCTGATGCAAATGGACTGGTGTTGTTTGCAACACTAAGTCCTCCAGTATACTGTACGCCAGCTGCAGTGTGCAACAGCTAGTTTCTACATTACAGCGTGCAGTCCATATATGCCAGTCTGCATATGCAATGGTTTCTGTTTTTTCAATTAATGCACTTGGGTGTCACTGAGTCGCCATCATGCACAATTGCAACTCACGTCAATGTGCAGTATGTACACAACTGACATGCAGCATGCTCTTTGCTTGCACTGGTGCAAAAAGAGCTACTGTTGAGGCTGAACGAGGCCAAAACCTGTTCTTTTTGTGCTTCCTTTGCTTGCTGTGCTCGCGCCGCCGCTTATGCTTCCTATGAGAGGACTCCTCTGAGCTGCCATCTGAGTCTGCAACTTGTGCTTTTTGGCGTGCAGGCGCTAGGACCTCACTAGATGCATGATCAGCGCCTGCTTCTGATTCGCTGTCACTACTACTGGATGGCAGCAGCTGCTCAGCAGCTTGCTTGAGCCTCAGCCCTGAAAAGAAGACATGCTCGCTGATGTTGCAGTAATGTTACTTGCCCAGAAACAGTGTCACGCACAAGTGACTTGGCTGTTGGGCACAAGCGTATAAAGTGCTCAAGCAAGTGCTAAAGCCTACTTCTTGCCTCCTGTTCTTCTGTGCCTGGAGCTGCTTTGGGCTGTGCTGGCACGGCTGGAAAGCTGGCATTCTGTAGCCAGCCAGCGGCATGCGGACCGCTGGCGCCAGCATAAGCAGGAAACAAGCCAGCAGCAGGCCCCTGAGGGACTTTGAAGCTCTGGTTGCCTGTGACTTGGTGTCCTTCAGGGCTACTCATTTCGTGTTGATTTAGTGGCTGACGAGCCCTTGCTGGGCGAGCATCTTGCAAGACCGAGCCTTGACCCACCAGACACGCTGTGGGTAAGAGGTTTGCCTCAGCTTAGACACTGCGGTTCTGCAGCAAGACAACGTCGGCAAATTGGATACATCACGGTGCAAGTCAAGAAATAAGCGCTTTGTCGCTTGGTTGTTCACTGCAGAACTGATCAGCGTTGACCTGCATGCACATGCATGTGATTGTGACAACATGTTGGAGCTGATGGCATTGCCGCAAGTCCTGCCTCCGGAAGCGCGCACGGCTTGAGGCAAACGCGCAGCCTGATAAGCTTTGCAGCGATGTGGCATGTGTGATCTGTACACATGGCTGGAGTCACGTCGCTCACTGCGAGCCATGGCGGGGCTTTTGGATGCAGCTGTGTTAGCAGAGTATTTTGCTATGCAGCGACTAAATAGAATGTTCTATTGCACCCCGTTCGAAGCAACAACAGCGCAAAAGACTTTGCTCGAGTCGTGAACGAAAGCGCAATGAGACTCACGTCCTGATGGCATCACAACCTAGTCTTCGTAAACGGAGACCTCAACCCAGCCCTGACAAATCGTGGAGTGCAGAGCTGTTCGGCCTGAGGTCAGTAAACTGCAGTTTTGCCATCAGTGAGCTGTGCATCATTTCAATGTACTCAATGTTGGGTGCAGTGCTTCGAAGCCAAAAGCTAAACGGAATCGAACCATCAGCACCAGAGTTGCATGTTTGTTGTTGTTTGCTGCGCGGTTGCTCAGCGTGTACTTCAACATCGTCCACGATTGTGATGAGGTCTTCAACTATTGGGAACCTCTTCATTACCTGCTGTATGGGTATGGATTACAAACGTGGGAGTACAGGTGAGCAGCAACAGCAAGGTTCAGCCTGCCATACAGATGTCAAGAGAGTGCATGCATGCTAAGGTGTTGAACAAGCTGACTTTGTGGCCCAGGCTGCCAAGAGTGCTCCAGGCAACAAGTGTTTCTTATGTTTGCCATGCAATATGCGCAAAGTGTCAAGTACATGTGCTCTCCTGCAGCGCACAATACGCACTGAGACCATACCTGTACCTGCTTCTTCATACCACAGTCGCAGCACCTGCGGCGCTATGGTTTGGCAGCGAGTCAGGTACTTTGCCTGTTCTGTGCTCTACCTTGATGTCACAATGCTGCGATACCAATGCCCATCTACTTATAAGCTTGTCCATGATTGCTGAAGAGCTGATCTATACTGACTGACATCACGCCGACATCCAAGTACTTCATGGTCTATGCATTGGCTGTGTTTGCGACCCTTGAGGTTGCACAAAGGACCTGGGCAGTCTGGTATAGAATTTGCTTCCTCATTGAATTGACGCCAAAAAGTGTGGTCTTTTCTTTTCTTTATCTCTTGCACAAAAGGAGGGCTGTGATCATACTGACTCTGTGGGCACAGTGCTATGAAGCCAAGGTAGCTGTGTATTACGTAATCATGTTTGCATGTGATGTGCAGGCAAGGTGGCTGTCTTCCACATCACCAAGGCAAGCTTGGCTTTCTTTTCCGCCGTGTCTGAAGCATTACTGTACAGGTACACTGCCTGTACACCTGTACCTGTATGTAATGGACTCTGAAGGAAGACAGATTGCTGATGCATGAATCAGAGAACGCATGACTGCACACCCATGTCTCATAGTGCACTTGAGACAAAATATAATGTCCAACTCAGTGGATGTTCTATTTCCAACTCAGCTGATGCTCCAGTCCCAACTCAGCAGAGGCTCCCCATCTGCTTTGCATGTGCAGTAAGTAGGTCCTCTGCAGGCTCCTGCCCTTGCATCAGCTGTCACTGGGTATGTCTATACGTGCAAAGGTCATTGGAGTGACAGGCAAAAGATGCTTTGCACACCGAGGAGACAAAGCCGGACTTTTGCACACAACCTGTTCTTCTGGCACAGATGATAAGCCAAGTACACTGGGCTCAGACGCACAGGGCTTGCATGCAAAGCCGCCTAGCCTCCCTCTGTAGCCTTCAGAACTGAACACAGTGTGCATTGAATGGCTCCTCAAGCAGTGAGTGCCATGCATGCAGGGCAGTGCACCGGCACTTGAGTCCAAACATCGCCAAAATGTTTCTGCTGCTGCTGTGCGTCAGCTCAGGCATGTTCACATCTGCCACCTCACTTCTTCCCAGCTCCTTCACAATGTACACTCTCACAGCTGCCTCAGCAGCCGTACTTAATTCAGACCACCGGCGAGTAGTACTCTACGCAATGGTGGGGGTGATGTGGGGGTGGGCTGTGGCAGGGGTGGCGTTCATACCCTACGCCGTACTTCTTCTGCTTGTGGGAAACCCTATGGTGTACTTGCCAGCTGGCGTGGTGTTCCTGACAGGCACTGTAGTACCGATGATTGGCTGTGACCGCCTGTTTTATGGCAAGTGGACTGTGAGTCCTGCCCTCTGCCTGTCTCATTCTGCCTTTTAACACTTTGCTGATGCCTTGTCATTCTCTGATCCTGCCCATCGGCACCCCGAGCTTGCCTTTCAACCAGCTGCTCCTGCCTTTCAAACCACCTGATTCTGTCCAGCAGTTAACATTGAGCTGCACCTGGTCTGTTTCCAAAGCAGACTGCGCCTGCATTGCTTTGTGTCCTGCAGACATGCACTGACAGACACTTCTCCCAGTTGCCGCATGCTGTGCACCTCATGCTACCTGCACAACAAGCCTCAAGATCGCACCCCTGCAATGATTGCAGCACCATCAGCAGCATCTGCCTCACGGTTAGGGTTTTTCCTTGCTGTGAACAGTGCATGTGCATAGACACAAATTGAACAGTGTTCACATATTGTACGTCCAATTCATGTCAAATGTCTGTATTTTTGAGCTCACCTGTGGTTGAACTGCAGTTCTCCTTGTGGAACTTTGTATGCTATAATGTATTTGGTGGGGGGGACAGCGCCCTGTATGGAGTGGAGGGTCCATCCTTCTACATGCGTAATGGGCTGAATAACCTGAACTTTATCCTGCCTCTGGGACTGATCTATCCCCTGGTGGCTTTGCTGGATTTGTTCCAGGTCACTGGTGAGCTCCCATACCTGCTGTTGAGGAAGTGTCCATGGTTGCTGCATTAATTATGTATTTGTAGAATATAATATTATTTTTATATATTTAACAATTTCTAGTATATGTTTAATCTAACATCAATGCATTTGTTGTGTTGTGCCTGACCTGCTGCATGTTGTCCTGCCTTGTGTTGTGATTCTTTTGGTGGGTGACCAAAGCGCTGTTGTGAGAGGGTAGCTGTGCTTGCGTGCATCTTGTTGTGCAGAGATTTGTCAGTGAAATGAAGCAAGAAGCATAAAGTTTGGTATCATGTACACTGCAGAATGGTATGTATATCTTGCTCTGCAGCATGTGATGCATACTCCCCTGTAAGCTTATGTGATCCTTCAGCACAGTAGGCGTCGTCTGCTTGGGCAGCCCGGTATAATACTTGGCTTCTCATTGAATTGACGCCGAAAGATGTAGTCCTGTTCTGTTCTGTTGTCTTGTTTTGTTTTGTTTTGTTTTGTTTTAGTGGTTGTTTGAGTGTGCAGGCAATGAATGGCGGCCTAGGGTATTGATAGCCTTGAGCCCCATCTACGTCTGGTTGGCTGCCATTACAGCACTGCCACACAAGGAGGAACGCTTCATGTACGTCATCTACCCCCTGGTAAGACACTCACTCACTCACTCAACTCACTCACTCACTCACTCACTCACTCACTCACTCACTCACTCACTCACTCACTCACTCACTCACTCACTCACTCACTCACTCACTCACTCACTCACTCACTCACCCACCCACCCACCCACCCACCCACCCACCCACCCACCCACTCACTCACTCGCTCGCTCGCTCACTCGCTCGCTCGCTCGCTCAGGCATGCACAATGCACGACTGAACGAAATTGAGTCATGCTGCATATGAACTGGTTGCATGAGCAGCCGCTTTGTTCATGTAGACATTGTCTTGGGTTAAAAGCAGGAGTTTATGAAGCTCAGAGGAGGACACTGCTTGATGTATTGCTTTTCAGTTGCATTGTCATGCAAAACAATCAGAAGGTGATGGAAAATTATCTACAGTGCTACAGTCCAGCCTTTTCACCCCGTGATTGTGTCTGCACGTGCGCCTTAGTCAGCAGCAGCAGCAGCAGCAGCAGCAGCAGCAGCAGCAGCAGCAGCAGCAGTATTGCTTGCAACTGCAGTAAGCTCTAGTGATTACTAGACGAGCCTCAAACTCATTTCATCACTAAACCGTCCTTGTTGCTATGGCTATTGTATTTTGTCCTTTTTTTAGGCATGATTGGATCTGCACAACATGCGCAACAAAGGCAGTGAAGTGTTGTGTGGGTGCAGATGTGCCTGGCTGCAGCTACAACCCT
>JAABUK010013112.1_pt1 | contig 10419 bp, 15 predicted proteins | sample 5559141 | NCBI WGS metagenome assembly JAABUK01 (sample SAMN10711869, study PRJNA513367) | rock metagenome | isolation source: Antarctica rocks | place: Antarctica: Victoria Land, Pudding Butte nord | collected 2016-01-03 | reverse complement strand
TCTCTGCTGCACTCGGTACTGGTGACCTGGTAGTTGTTGAGCTATGGAATGCACTATGTTGCGACAGCACCTAACATGCAAGCACATTCACTTTGGTCCTCGCCCGGCCTTCCGCGCAGCGCTGCCAACGAGGCGTCCTGGCTGCAGCGGCACGTGCAGGCGAAGATCTTGCCTTGACAACGGCACATCAGCTCACTCTGCACAGACCCTGCAAATGGTGTGCGCAACCCTTACCGAAACACAGCATGGCAGCGCCACCAGCTTACATGACGAAGATCCCAGTCAGATGCAGGCCTTCCTTGCATGGCTGACAGCTCAAGGCATGTGTTGAAATTACAAAACAGCCTATTCTACACGTCACGCATGTGACTGAGTGTCTGACACAATGCGTCATTCTGCAGGGGTAGATGACTTGCAGAAAGAGAAGTGCAAGCTAGGGGTCTACCATGCAGAAAAAGGGGAGCGAGGCATGCTAAGCCTGCAGGTATGCATGCACAGTTGCTGATCAGGCCCACAGCAAAACGGGCGCACCTGCCTGTACTTTCTAATTGCAAGCATGAGCCTATTGTCCACTGTGAGCCATGTAGTATCAACAGCACAGCATCACCCCATAACCTTCACTCATGGTGCTAGCGCGCATGCTCATTGGTCTGATACGAGCAATCAGACAGGCAGCAAGAGGCAGAGGAACACAACAGCTGCTCTCTTACTTCTCTGAATTGCATCACAACAGCTTCTTCCAACTTCCTCTGAATTGCATCACAACAGCTGCTCCCTAAATTGTGTGAATTGCATCAAAACAGGACATCAAGGCTGGCACAGTCCTGCTGCACCTGCCACTCAGACTGGCGATCACAGATCATCCTGCCGATCCAGAATCCAATGAGGTCATGTTTGAGGATGCCCCTTGGAGCCTCCGCCTAGCATGCAAGCTGCTCCGGGAGAAGGCTAAGGGTTCTGCCTCACCCTACCACCCATACTTGCAGGTCTTCCTCTATGCTGCCTCCGCAATAGTCTCCTGCAGACCAAGGCAGTGACTGCTTGTTTTGACACAATGCATGATCAGCCAAACTGTGGCCACTGCATCTGCATGGGACCATATGCCTGACACCTTAATTCTGGGTGTGATGCAGCACCAGCATCAGTTTGAGGCCATATACTTGTTTGCCTGCAACCTGCTTCACCGCATGTATCTTTGCCCCAGCATGTCTCAACTTTTGACCAATGGCTCCACTGATTTCAAATCTGTCAAGTCGCACCGGTGGTGTCACGAAGCCATAGTGGCAGGAAACTGTGTGCTTTCAACAAAGGGTGGAGGCACCATACTCAAAGTTCCATGGCCAAATGTGGTCTCAGACCCAGCATGTCAATTTTATTGCATAACAGTCTGTGTACAGAACTCCCACCAGGTGAGGCTTGTCGCACACAACATACACGTGTGCTTTCAAGCCAGGATGTCTGATGAGTCACAACGGCCTCATACCCCAGACTGTAAGGTATCAAATGCAGGGCGAAAATTGATCTGTCTGTGCAGGTGCTTCCAGAGCATGTGCCATCACCGCTTCGCACGTTTGCATGGGAGGACATGCCTCAAATTGAGGTTCCCGACATGACTCAGCAGCTGCATCATGCCAGCTGGCTGTTGAGTGATGCCTGGCCTCGCCTCTCTCCCGAAGCCACAGGCGGCGCATCCAGAGAAGAACTAGAATGGGCTGTCTCAGTGAGTCTTTCAAACTTGTCCCCCTGCAAGGGTCTGGGCTAAATCCCAAACCCTAAACCATGTTTGTGTGGTGAACTGGGGCTGTTGCCCTTGTCGTGTATTTCTGAAGCCACAGGCGGCGCTTCTAGAGAAGAGCTAGAGCGGGCTGTCTCAGTGAGTCTCTCATACCCGGAGTGTGAGTGCTGATTTAAGCTGTTGGGTGTGAGTGCTAAACTGGGTTTGAGTGCTGAACTGGGCTGTTGAGCAAGGCGTGCCCATAAGTGCCTCAGGTGATGCACCAGGTAACGCACCAGGTCATGCACCAGGTAATGCACCAGGTCATGCATCAGGCAATGCACCAGGTAATGCACCGTGTAATGCACCAGGTAATGCGTCAGGTAATGCACCAGGTAATGCACCGGATAATGCACCAGGTAACGCACCAGGTTAAGGGTCAAAATGGGCTGTCTTACTGTGACACCTGTGCGGCCCTGTATATGCCCCAGCATTCAATTGCGTCGGATCTTGGCTGTAAGGGTTCACAAAACCCCAGGAGTTGCCAGAGTTCTGAGTTCGTCTGGGGAGTTAGGCGGGATGTAGGGTTTAGGGTTTCAGGGCGTTTTTGCATTTCCGGTGTGAGGTTTCAGATCCAATGCACATTGTAGCTGGGCTGTCTGTATATGTACCAGGCATGCAGGCCGGCTGGCTGCTATGTTAGCAACTGACTTCACAGGAATTGCATCCAGGAGCTTGATGTTCCTGCAATCCATGCTGATTCTGTCATCAACACTCACATTCAAGCGCTTTGCAACAGGTCTCAGGACAAGATGATCAGTCACCATCGTTCAGAGTCTGGGCATTGCTACCTGATCACAACCGCAAAGTAGTCTGTCATCATCACTCAGATCCAGCTTTTTTGCAACAATTGTCACTTGGGTGACACAATACATGTGAAGGGAGAGATGCGCTGCTGTCTGCAGCTTGGTGTGAATCTCAGCTCATTTGGTACAACAGCAGCAAAGGAGGGATGGATGACTATGCACATGCAGCAGGACTGATGGCGGTCACATAGCTCCATCTCAATGGATGTGTATATGTGTGTGTGTGATGTAGGTGGTGCATTCCAGGACTTTTGGGACAGCAGCCAAGGAAGGAGGGACAGCTGTGCACATGCTGCTGCCTTTGGTTGATTTCCTGAACCACGGTGGGGATGAGACTGAGTGCTTCCCTGGGGACCCCTTTGCCCCCACTGCCAATGTCAGGTGGGCTTTTGCTCTTTCTCTTGCCTTTGTGTTCTGCTCCTTCTTTGTGAGAGTCATGGGGAGATGACTAACAGTGCGCTCTCTTGGGGACCTCTTTGGCCAGGCTGCTAGTATTGAATGTGTGTGCTCTGGCCCTTTCCCTTCTTCTTCTCCTTTTTCTCCTTCTCTTCTGGTTGATGTTATGTTACTGAGTGGAGGGGGGTGCATTCTGCTCAATGACAATGATTCTCTCTGTACACTCACATGGCCATTCTCAAATGTGACATGTCCGTCTTGAGACATCTCATCTTCAATGGGCATCCGTTCCAAAAGCTTTCACTGCCAGTTTTGGTACAATCTAGCAGCTATCTTTACTGAACTCAGGAATGAGCAGCACTGGCAGCACCAAGGCAAAAGCTTGAGCAGCACAAGCTCACTGCATCTGCATCACCTCGGCACTAATGTTGCAAACTTGCATGTTTGTGTTGCTAGTGTTTGCCAATCTCAACATAGGCATGCAACTGTGTGGCATCCGTTAAGCTTTACTATGCTTCAGAGGCTGGCATGCATTTCAGTGAAAGCAAAAATTGCTTTTTCATCAAGATCTGAAGGGCAGGGTGTCTCTTCTGTTACCACTGCCATGATTGACATCTGCATCGTTGCTTTCAGAGTAAAAGCAATTAACTAGAGCGTTCAGTTGGATTCATTGCTGGTGTCAAACATGTGTATTCTGACTGCATCTGACATAGTGTGCTGGTTTTCACGCCACAGAGTTGCTTGTAAACATGCTGGGCTCCCCTGTGATGAAATTTGTCTCTTATTACGGGACGATTATTCAAGTTTTTCACACAGATTTGGAATGTTGCTGAGCATGCTATGTTGGACAGGTGGCATCTTGTGGCCCCGCCCTCTGACAACCCTAGCGAGGGTTTCCAGATGCATTTAGTAGCCAGGCAAGACATCCCAGAGGGTCAGGAGATACTGCTGTCTTACGGGGACCGTAACAACGACGACTTCTTCCTGCATTACGGCTTTGTACCCCTGCGTAACCCGCACGATGACGCCGTGCTGTTTCAAGATTTGACAGATGCTTTGGACTGGCACTATGAGCATTTCAAGCCTGAGGTGCGCCGTGCTGTGCTGTACTGTGCTGCACTGTGCTGCGCTGCGCTGTGCTGTGCTGTGCTGTGCTGTGCTGTGCTGTGCTGTGCTGTGCTGCACTGTGCTGCACTTTGTTGCCCGTTGTTGCCCTGTGCTGTGCTGTGCTGTGCTGTTGGTTTTTCCAAGATTGTGCAGAGACACCACCTTCAACAGCTGCTGAGGCACACCTTACCCTGAGCAGCAATTCAGTTTCCATTTTGGTGCGCTATTGAGCTTTGTTTGTTGCAGGGCTTGGCAAATGAAGAAGACGCAAGGATACTGTACCAAGCGGCCGCTGAGGCAGGGCTGGCCCAGGCACAGCCCCCCAGTCCTGAAGATCATCTCACAGCTGCCATGCAGGAGCAAGAGCAAAAACTAAGGGTGATTTTCTCTTTCACCCCCCTTTTATTGTTTGATCTTTCCACTGGGTCGGCTGCTTCTGGCTGCCTGAGTCTTACATGCATTTCATCACTGCATTTGTCTGCAAGTGGTTTCCTTTTGTGGAAGCGCAACTACCATTTGCTCTGTATCTGCATCATGTCCATGTGAGAAATCAGAAAGGAAAGACAAGAAAATACTGCACCTGCTGGCATTGACTAAACAAGAAGCCAAGTAGTATCTTGGGCTGGCCAAGAATGTCTATGTGATGTACACTTGAGTGCATACAGTCAGCATCACTGAGCCCCATTGAGCGCTCAAACGGCCAAAACAGCCATTCGTGTGTGGAACACTCTTGCACCAACATGTGCAGCCTTGCCGCATTCGTCTGATCAGATGTACGTGCGTGCGTGCAATGACCTTGACAGCTGAGTGTTTGTCAAATTGGCGTTTGCAGGTATAGGCATCCAACCTACCTAACTCCTCTAGACCAAGCTTTGTGTTATGTATCTTTACCACCACTTTGACTTTATTGCTATATGATCACGACCATCATTATTTGCCTCCTGGGCAGCCCGGTAGAATACTTGGCTTCTCACTAAATTGACGCTGAAAATCATATTACTTTCTCTTCTTTTCTTTCTTTCTTTCTTTTCTCATTTGCCTCATTCTTGTTATGCTGACTCAGGTATACCCAGGGGCATTAGTAGATGGCCGGCTGATGGCAGCATTCCAGCATCTAGTTGCCTCCCAGGGGCAAGAACCAAAGAAAGCTGAGGCAGCTGTGGCTGCCAGGTGTCAGCAGCTGCTTGCAGCCATGTCACCCTTGCCGGATGATCTCAAGGCTCTAGCGGCTGATCCCTGGACTGAGCAGGATGACCGATGGTACTACGTCACTGCAGCGCAGCATTACGGGGTGGTAAGGCGTTATAAGAAATCAGTTGTGATGCTTTGAGGTGCATTGTCAGTGCAGGCAAGCAAGCTGTTTTACTGCATAAAGATTCAAGAGGTCGTGTCTGTGTTCATCCCAGATTGAACACGAACCAGGCAGAACTAAAATCCGCTGGCATAACTGCTTGTCTGCAGTCTGTCTGAAGTATGATGTAGTGCAGGCTATCCAGAAACATCCTCAGACACAAGTACTGGTGCAAGCTAGCACGTCAGAGGTGCTAGCCCCACCTGTGCAGAGCCCAGCACTTGCGCAGCAAGATGCAAGCAGCAAAGCACACGCAGAAGATGACATGCCAGGTGTCACAAGCACCACAGACTTTCAAAAAGGGGTCCTCACGCCAGCAAGGAGATTGGCATTGATGTATCGGTCACAAAAGAAGATGCTGCTGTGGGATGTCGTGCTGCAAGGTTGACGTCACGTATGCCGTGGCATTGTTCAAGCATAACATGGAGCAAAGCAAATCCGTTACTTGCCATATTTTGTGGACGGCAGAAGAGGAGCTCAATCCCTGGTCGATGCTCCAATTGAAAGGATCTTTTCGCCATGTTCTGATGTTCACAGTGGTTTTGCAGCACACAGCAATGTTCTCGAAGTAACAACTGTGGCGGATTGTTCAAATTGTTAGACATACCGTATGCGCATGCTTGCCCAGAACCTGGTGCTGCCGTTTTTGCAATTTGGCACAGTTGTGATGCCTGAGATTTCATGATTTGTTGTCTTTCTACAGGCAATGCAGCAACGGTGTACTGAGTTTCCATGGCTTTGTCAGCAGGCAGCATTGATGTGAATGGCAAGCTTGTTGCACAATTACAGTAAAATAATGCTTCGATAATAAGGATTTCTGACGTTTGAACGCGCTCAGCTTGCTGCGCTCGATTGTTCCCAAAAGCCCTCGACGCCTGTATCAAAGTTTGGACCCCAGGTGTAATAAGCCACTTGTATACACTCAGCCGCAACTCACGCTTGCGGCCGTACGGGGGTTGAGAAGATCACGGCTGCTGCCTCTCCATGCCGTTCTCGGTGAGCCTCAAGACGAGACTAGATTTCGCTGCGCTAAAGCATCAGCAAACGGCAGTATGAACAAAAGCTGCCTCATCCGTTGCTGGTTACGCAAACGGGGAAGATTCCGTATCAACTATCCCCATGCAGGGCGACATCTCGCGCCGTGTTACTGCAGGCCTGGCCCCGCACAGGATCGTGCTGAGCTGACATTGCGTGCCTGCTGAATGGCTTTCCGTCAAGTAGTCCAAAGTAGCAAGCAGCTGTTTGCCCCTGCCACAAATTTTGGGCAGTGGTATGTGGCAACTGCAAAGAAACACCCTTTCCCCACAGCATTCTTCACAAGCGGCATCAAAACAAGCCTTGCAGACATTATTGCTCAGAAGGTGTGCTCACGAGTACTCAGCTTGCTGTATTGTCAGAGCTCTGTTGTACAGCTTCCCTGCAGGCATATGCATGACCTGCATGCATTTGTTGCCACAGGTCGTTGAGAAGAAAGAGGACTTTGACTGGACACGTCATGCTGCTTTTGTCACGTTTGGCTTTGCCTACCTGGGCAGCGTACAGTACTACTTGTACAACGTCAAGTTTGTACAGTGGTGCGGGGGGCTCACAGCTCAAGTTGGCCATGCTGGTGTTGCGCCGCTGAAGACCTTCATGGACCAGGCAATACAGTGAGTTACTTTGCCAGCTTCATGCAGATGGTGCTGATCTTTGTGCCAACCCCGAGCTTGGTATGCTATTGTTTGAAGCAAATGAGTGGATGTATGCTCCTAAAAAAGCTATGCATGTTGTAGCACTCCTCAAGATCACGCTTGAGCACATCCTGTTTTTTTTGTGATGTTGCCTTCGAGTGGCTCACCTTGCAGTGGCAACAGCATACTTGATGTTTGAAGTGAATGCAAATGCGTATGGCATGTCATGCAGCAGGGTTGCTATCTGCCTGCACAGCACGTAAAACCAGATGCATGTACACAATCACACATTCACGCAGTCATTCCTGCTTTCCCGCAAATCAAGTCTTATCCTACAGTCAGGTATATACAGCCCAGCTCCAGGCTGCCGCCTTAGGAGGCTCCCTTTATGATCGCTGAAAAGATCGCTTTTCTTCTTCTTTACTACATACAGCCCTCAGTAGCTCTCTGTCAGTCAACAGTGATCATTCTACCCTTTTGGCATTGTGCAAGCTATGGCAATACAGTGGTTTTGCAGACATCTCCTGAATTTTGCAGTCAATTACAAGCCTGGTGTGTTGGGTGTACATGAAAGCAGCCGACTGCTTGTGATGCTTCTGAGCTAGGTGTGCTGGTGCCAATATGATGCCCTGAACCCGCTCCTTTTAGTGTTCAGCATGCTGATGACAGGTGGCACAACAAAACGAAGTGCTCCTTTCTCAGCTACAGGCTCAGTTACAGCTGACATCTGTGTTGCTCTGCAGATCCACATGTCCATATTTCAGCTTCTGGTACAGTCGAGAGCCTAGTGGAACAGCAGTCCCTTCAGAAGGAACAACACACCCCACAGAACATTCTCTGATGCTGACTGACACTGCTCATGCTGACGCAAATGTCTGTCTGTGCAGTCACCCCTTCATGTATTTCCCCACCTTCTACACAGTCAAGAGCCTGGTAGAGAGGCAGCCCCACCCTCTGGAGCATGCCTACAACAAATGGCGCAATGAGATCTGGGACAGCTGCAAGGCCTTGTGGACGCTGTGGGTCCCAGCCCAAGTCATCAACTTTGCATTTGTACCACGCTATTTGCGGGTGCCGTTTGGTGCGTCAGCTCTTGCTGCTTTCATCTTCGTCATCTGCTGCTGCTCTTCCTCTGCTTCTTGGCATTTGTACCGCGATACTTGCGGGTGGCATGTGGTGCGTCAGCTCTTGCTGCTCTCATTTTCTTCATCTGCTGCTGCTCTTCCTCTGCTTCTTTGCTTTTGTGCCACACTACATGCAAGTGCATGGGTGCATCAACTCTTCCTGCTTTTGCTGCTTCTCTTCACCTGATTCTCTTTCAATCGTTGTGCTGACTGTAGTGGCTGCATGCTTGGTCAGAGCATGCGCATCAGCTTGTGCCGCAGTGATGGCACCCATGCCTTCCTCTCCTTCTTCTGCTGGAGATCCTTGTCTACATCTTGGCTTCAGCTCAACATGTGTTTGACCAACAACCCAATCATTCTTGAATTTTTAGCCTGCAATGAGAGATATCTGAGTACTTTCTGTTGTATTGCAGCGGCTGGAGTATCTTTCTTGTGGTGCATTATTCTGAGTACTATGCAAGGCAAGTATGACGCTGAAGCGTCCAAACCAGAGGGCAAGAAACTAGAAAACGAGCAGGGTGATACAGCACCAGCGTGAACTGCGATGCAGCTGGTTGGTTTGTTGGGATTGACAGAAGACCTTGATGAAGTGTACTGTTGAATGTGGCTCGTCTGGGGTTTAGACAACAGCAACTGGCTTGCTGTCAAAGGACCAATGATTGGCATCGTTGCTCAGGTTTGCTGCAGCCAGGTCCAAGATTGCGTAGCACTGACTGATGACAAGCACAGTGAATGTAGCATGATGCAAACATGAAAGTGCAAAAAGAGCAGGCTAAGAGCAGTAATGCTGAGAAGTGATCTTGCCATTGCCATGATAAGCTGTATACCAGGTAAAGCGTATGAGTGTCCTGAAAAACTGTCAGATTTGCAGCAGTGAGGAGAGTTGACAGCTGACCGCATGTGTGAGTGTAGGCAGACACCATTGTTGTTCACCTTGCCAACTGTTACATTTTGTGGATCTAGAGATCATTGAAAGTTTAGCTTGTCATTTCACGTTGAAAGTGAAGGGAATTGTCCATACCAAACTTGTTTTAAAGCTCAATGCTTCATATTTGGTTGCAAATGCTGGTATTGACTATCAGAGATACGATGCGTTGCTATTTGAGCTGCAGTAGCTGAAACACTTTATTGTCTTCCAAGAAACGATTGCTTCTCTGGGATGTTGCTCATTGCATCCCAGACTGCCCCAATGTCACACTTGGGCTGCTCCCTGATGTTACACATTGCTTCCCACCACGAGCTTTGCTTGTTGCCTCTAAGAGAGGGTGAGCCTGTGTAGTCAACAAATCTTCGTTTGCTGTCATGTCACTTGCGTTGCCACACCTGTGCAGTGTACTTACCAGTCCAACCAAAACGGCCTGCAGGGTCTGGCCCTCCCCTTGCCTCTTGACTTGGAAGCAGACGCTGACTGCGCCAGCAGCTTTTGCTTTGAACAAAAGCTACCCCAATTAAACAGAAAATCTCACGCCCTGGCTATCAAACTTGGTCATGTAGCATGCAAAGCCATGCTGAGCCAGCCAGGTATTCTAGTTCGCAAGTGCTGAAATCCATAGCAGTGTGAAGCTGTGCACACATGTCATGCTGTGGTTGCAAAGCTTCTTTTCTGGTAGGACATTGAGGCTTTTGGATGGTGGCTGGGCTTTGAGACTGTGGTTGGTATCCATTGGGTTTACAAGAGCATACGGCTCAGCAGCAAGCGGCACTGCTGTTGCCTGGGGCTGCCATGCAGCAGGTCAGTCCTGCAGGGCTGTTTGGCTGCAAGGCTGTTTGGCTGCAAGGCTGTTTGGCTGCAAGGCTGCACTGCTGCAAGGCTGCAGGACTGCAAGACTGCAAGGCTGCACCGCTACATGGCTGCAAGGCTGCTCAGCAAGGCTGCATGGCTGCAAGGCTGCACAGCAAGGCTGCATGGCTGCAAGGCTGCACGGCTGCAAGGCTGCAAGGCTGCAAGGTTGCAAGGCTGCAAGGCTGCACGGCTGCAAGGCTGCATGGCTGTCTGAGCTGAAAGTGCTGCAAATTGCTGCGCTGCTGGTGCAGCTGAGCTGTAATAGCTGAGCTGCTGCTGCTGCTGAGCTGTAATAGCTGAGCTGCTGCTGCTGCTGCTGAGCTGCCAGGGCTGCATTGCCGCTCCTGCTATGGCTGCAATGCCGCTGCCGCTACAGCTGAAGAGCTGGAAGGGCTGCATTGCCGAGCT
>JAABUK010013111.1_pt1 | contig 10419 bp, 7 predicted proteins | sample 5559141 | NCBI WGS metagenome assembly JAABUK01 (sample SAMN10711869, study PRJNA513367) | rock metagenome | isolation source: Antarctica rocks | place: Antarctica: Victoria Land, Pudding Butte nord | collected 2016-01-03 | reverse complement strand
CTGTTGCTATTGGAACGGGAGGGCCTTTTGGTGCCGAAGGGCCGATTATTGCCACTGGAGGCGCGCTCGGTTCTTTGATCGGCCAGCTTCTGCACATCACGGCGGATGAGCGCAAGACGCTGTTGGCTGCCGGCGCTGCCGCCGGTATGTCGGCAATTTTCGGTAGCCCTGTTTCAGCGGTGCTGTTAGCTGTGGAATTGCTGCTCTTCGAGTTCCGCCCCCGCTCAATTATTCCCGTTGTGTTCGCCAGCGTTGCAGCAGCAGGCGTGCGTTATGCGACGATTGGCTCGGCTCCGGCTTTCGCCATGTCGAACGTAGCGCAGCCAAGCGGCGAGGCTTTAGCCTTTTATGTTTTGCTGGGCGCCTTCATGGGACTGGTCGCGGTCGGCGTGACTCGCCTGGTTTACGGCGTTGAAGACGCCTTTGAGCGCTTGCCCATTCACTGGATGTGGTGGCCCGCATTAGGCGGCCTGGCGGTGGGCATCATAGGATTTTTTGCGCCGCGCACCTTGGGCGTAGGCTACGACAATATCGAACAAATCGTGTCCGGCCAGTTAGTAGGCCGGGCGCTGATAGTTTTGTGCGTGATGAAGTTCCTTTCCTGGGCGATTGCTTTGGGCAGTGGCACGTCGGGCGGAACACTGGCCCCCCTTTTTACCATTGGAGGTGCCTTGGGAGCGTCAATTGGAAGCGGCGCGGCGACATTGCTGCCGCGTTTCGGCATTGATGCGCGCATCGCAGGGCTGGTGGGCATGGCTGCCATTTTCGCCGGAGCTTCGCGCGCTCTGCTGGCTTCGGTCGTATTCGCTTTCGAGACCACGCTCCAGCCTGTGGGATTACTGCCGCTCCTGGGCGGTTGTGCGGCGTCTTATCTCGTCTCGTGCTTGCTGATGCAGCACACGATTATGACCGAGAAAATTGCGCGGCGCGGTGTGCGAGTGCCCACCGAATACGCAGCGGACTACCTCAATCAGGTTTTGGTGCGCGACGCGGCCTCCAACCCTGTTGAAACGCTACGCGCCGACGACACTCTGAAAGATGTGCGGGACTGGCTTCATTCAGGAGTTCGCGCCGCACATCATCAGGGCTATCCCGTACTTAGTCTGCAAGGCGAGGTGCGCGGTGTCGTGACGCGCCGTGACCTCCTCGAATCTTCTGTGGCAGGCGACCGCCGCGTGCATGAAGTCATCAAACGCGCGCCCATCGTTATCCAGGAAGATCACTCGTTGCGCGAAGCCGCTGACCACATGGTACGCGAAGCGGTGGGGCGTCTCATTGTCGTCTCGAACGAGGACCCGCCGCGTATGACAGGCATTATCACACGCGGCGATGTCCTGGCCTCTCACGCTCAGCGTCTTGGCGAAACCCATGACGCTAAACGTAACATCCGTATTCGTCAGGTTCTGCGGGAGCGCTTCCGCAAAAGCGTCTAAGCTCTTCCCTAAGGCCAACCGACATCTGTAAAACCTGGCACCCAAGAAACAAACAAAGCGTTTGTCCGCTTCTGTTGTCTGTGCGGCGCTACTTCGCACCCAGATAAACGATGGTCAAGTCGTCGCTTTGGGGCGCGTCGCCGGCGTGGCTGCGCACCGCCAATTCCATCCAGTTCAAGTCGTTGAGGTCTTCGCCCGGATCGGCAACGCACGGCGCTTGGTCAGGATTGGCTGTTTCGGTTTCGTCGATTCCGTCTTCGAGAACCGGGTTCTTGCCGTTGGCTTTGACTTGGCCGTTGGCCGCTTTGCCGTTGTCTGCGTGACCGTTTGTGGCTCCATTTGCAGCAGTTCCATTTTGCGAAGGCGCGAGCCTGTTGTGGGCGCGGTGCTCGATTTCGGCAAAGATGGGATCGTCGTGGTTGAGGATGCCTAAAATGCGCTCCATGCCGAACTCTTCGCCATTGGTATTCATCGCTTCGGTCAGGCCATCGGTGAAAAGCAGTACTCGATCGCCCGGCAACAAAGTGGTGACTTCGACATCGAGCAGTTCATCGAACTCGGGCGATTCGATGATGCCCAAAGCGAAGCCGGCGGGACTCAAGACATCGGTTTCGCCCGACTCGTGCGCTACCAGAAGCGGCTCGTGACCGGCACGCGCCCACGTAAAGCGGCCCGTCGAAATCTCGAGAATGCCGTAGATGCAGGTGATGAACATATCGCGCCGCATGTCCTGGGTCATAAACGTGTTGACGCGCGACAGCACATCGCGCACATCGCTGTTGCCTTTGGCCTGCGTGTGGAAGACGCTGCGCATCATGGCGACGGTGAGCGCGGCGGGAACACCTTTGCCCGAAACATCCGCGACGACGATGCCCAGGCGGTCGTCATCGACCTGGAAGAAGTCGTAGTAATCGCCGCCGACTTCGGTCGCGCTGGAGCCGTGCGCGGCGATGTCGAAGCCTTTGACGACCGGACATTTGTCGGGCAAGAGCATTTTTTGAATGTCGCGCGCAATTTGAAGTTCGCGGCGAATGCGCTCTTGTTTTCCCACTTCAATCGTTAAAAATGCGTAGTTGATCGACAAAGCGCCCTGATCGGCCAGAGCCTGCAGCAAAAACTGGTCTTCGTGCCCGAACGAACCGCGCTGCTTGTTCAAAACCGCCATCACACCCAGTGGCTCATCTCGAACTTTGAGCGGCACCAGCAACATCGAGCGGTTGCGCATGAATTCGGTCGTCGTGCCCATCATGACGTCTTCGGCTCGCACATCATCAATGACGCGGGCGCGACCTTCACTGGCGACCTGCCCGATGACGCCTTCGCCCAGCGCGAACGTTTGCGCGATCATTTCGGCTTCGAGGTCTTTGCTTCGGTGCGCCGAAAGAGCGGCGGGCGTATCGACATGCAGCGGCGGGAAAAAGTTGAGCACGATGCGCGGCGCCAGAGTTTTGGTTTCGGCATTGTAAAGATAGATCGCGCCGGACGCAGCTTCGGTCGTTTCCAAAGCCGATTCCAAAATGATGCGCAGCACCTTGTCGACATCCAGCGACGTTGTGAACGCCGCGCCAATGCGTTGCAAGAAGGAAAGAATCACCTGACGCTCGTTCCCCAAACGGTGCCGCGAACCTTCAATGTTTTCGTATTCCGTCAACGTGCTGCGCACAACCGTCGAAACCAACAAAAAGTAGGACACGAAAACCGTCGCTTCGGAAACGACGAGGGCTTGCCGACCTTCGGCAAACACGTTGATAAGCGGTCCAGCCGCCCACAAACCGAAAGCTATGACGAAAGTTGTCGGTGAAGCGCGCAGCAAGCCCGCCGGCACTGCTTTGTGACGGCGCGATAAGGCTGTCACCACAAAAACTGCGACCAGAACCAAACGCGACACCAGGGACACCAGGACGGTAGTCTCGACGGCATCCCCGCGCAGTAGACCGGTTACCAAAAGTAGGATAAAAGTCGACCAGGCGGCCAGGAAGAGCGCAAAGGCGACGTCCGCGTAAATTTTGTGCTTCGATTCGGGATCGAACAAAAACCCCAATCCCAGCAACGCCAGACCCAGCATGTGCCAGCACAAAATCCAGGTTTGCACCTTGACGTCATCGGGCTGCGAAGAAAACATGTTGGCGGTCAGGAACTCCGCCACGAAAAGCACCGAAAACGCGATTACAAGACGCGTATATTGCGCGCGACGGCGCCGCGCCATCGTGAAATAACTGGCGCCCGGCTTATCTTCGGAGAAGTAAATGTATAGAAACTCGCGTTTTCGCGCCGCACTCCAATCGAAGTAAGAAAGCAGCAAACCCGCCGAAACCAGCAGCAGGTTGAGCAGCCCGAGCGACACCAAAAGAGAAGAAAACTCAGCCATAGGCGATGATTAAACGCCGCACATCCCTTCCAAAACTTCCACCGCAACTTCACCGCAAGGGTCCTGCACTGCAAAAGTCTTGCACTCACAAGGTCCTGCACGCGAAACAGTCGACACGGGCTTCATTCTCCGACAAAAAGAAAATCGCTGCAGAAAAAGAAAGACGGCAGAACCTTTCCAGTCCGGCGAAACGACAAACCCCGCGTGACATGACGCCTCGACAATGTTGTAACAGGCATTATAGCACGGACTTCGCCTTTATATATTTGCGCTCTTCGCGCACTCGATTTCGCTTTTCTGGTTTCACTTGCTTGCTTCCCGCGCACTCGCAGCATAGTAGACGCTCATATAGAGTGTGTTAGCAAAGTGCTAAAAACGTTTCAACGAAGAGTTTGTCAAAATTGCGTTTTACAATTTAATTGGGACTCTGCAAACACACTCTAAGGCGCGTGTTTTTCGCATTTTTCGCGCACTGCCAAACATCACCATCAAACTTCGACAACTGCCGATGGTTCGGCTTGCGCTTCTCGCTGCGTCTTTTCCACAAGGGCGCGCGGATGACAATCGCCGTAAACTTTTTTGAGATGACTGGAACTGACGCGCGTATAAATTTGAGTACTCGATAACGAAGAATGTCCGAGCAACTCCTGCACAACGCGCAAGTCCGCTCCGCCTTCCAGCAAATGCGTGGCGAAACTATGGCGCAACGTATGCGGCGAAACGTTTTTATCGATGGCCGCGCGCTTGGCATATTCGACGACCAAAATATAAATCGCGTGCGCCGACAATCGCGTGCCGCGACTGTTGATCCACAAAGCATCCATCGTTACGGCCATTTTGTCCTGTCGCCGCGCCATCAACTGCGGGCGCGCTTCGTTCAAATAAATGTTCAAGGCGGCCATTGCCGGACGGCCCAACAAAACGATGCGTTCTTTTTGGCCTTTGGCGTCCTTGACGCGCACTTCGCCCATACGCCAATCGACATCGCCCAAAGTCATGGCCGCGCATTCCGCCACACGCAAGCCCGTCGCATAAAGTGTTTCCAGCAAAGCTCGGTCACGCTGCCCAAATCCAGTGCTCGAATCGGGCAAAGCCAGCAAAGTCTCGATTTCGGTCGTCGTCAAAACATCGGGCAAGTCGTGCGCGGCTTTGGGCGCCAGAACTGCGTCAGCCGGATTTTGCGCAATTGCACCTTCGCGTTCGAGCCACTTGAACCAGGCCTTGATTGACGACAACTTGCGCAAAATCGAGCGGCGCTCCAAACCTTTTTGCGACAAATGTCCCAGATAACGCCGAATCATCAGATAGGAAACTTTGTCAGGCGTCGCCCCCGCGCGCACCAGTTTTTCAGATTCCAGCCACGAAATGAACTGAATCAAATCGCATGTATAAGAGCGCAGCGTGTGCGGCGACGCGCCTTTGCCGTCTTCGAGGTAACGTGCGAAATGATCGAGATGAGAGTGCATGGTTTGGTGAGCGAGAGCGAATATCGAGTACTCGATATGCCGCGATTTTGCGTAAGGGCGACCTCAAGAGCCGCCCCTGCGCAGGATTTTAGATTGTCGCGTTTTGATGCTGCAATTCGTTTTGCTCGATGAAGTTCTGCAGCGTTTCCTGAGAACTCGCCACGAAGAACTCGGCTTTTTGATCTTTGCTGACTTTGCGCTTTTTGCCGTTGGGCATCATCTCCGACCAGCTTTCGGGCGGCGGCAACAGCGCCCAGTTCGAGTTCATCGGCTGGAAATGCTTGGCGTCCGCCGTCGTAATGTAATGCGACAGCGAACCTAAAACCGTTTCGCGCGGGAAATTCAATGCTTCGCGCCCATCGAGTACTCGACCGGCGTTGATTCCCGCCATCAGGCCCGCCGCCGCGCTCTCGACATAACCTTCGACGCCTGTCAATTGTCCCGCGAAGAACAAATCATCGCGCGTCTTGCTTTGAAACGTCGGACGCAAAACCTGCGGCGAATTGATAAAAATGTTCTTGTGAATCACGCCAAAACGCACGATCTCGACGTTTTGCAAACCGGGAATCAAGCGCAAAACGCGCGTTTGTTCCGGCCATTTCAAGCGCGTCTGAAAACCGACCAGGTTATACATCGTGTTTTCCACGTTTTCACTGCGCAATTGCACGCACGCGAACGGCCAGCGTCCGGTTTTCGGGTCAGTCAAGCCGGCGCCGCGCAACGCGCCGTAACGCATCGTCAACCTGCCGCGCCGCGCTAGCTCTTCAATCGGCAGACAGCTTTCAAAATACGGCACGTCTTCTTCGTTGTGACTTTCCGCCAGTTCAGCCGCCAAAATCGCGTCGCGCAGTTCGTCATATTTCTCTTCGCTGAGCGCCGCATTCCAATACGCCGCTTCGCCTTTTTCGTAGCGCGACGCCAAAAACAACGTCTCGTAATCTAAAGAATCGGCATCGACAATCGGCGAAACGGCATCGAAGAAGTTCAGGAACTCGCCATCGAGTACTCGATTGATGTCGTCCGCCAGGCTTTCTGACGTCAAAGGCCCGCTGGCAACAATGCACGGCGCATCAGGAATGGATGTCACTTCTTCGCGCCGTATTTCGATATTGGGATGATTTTCCAAACGCTGCGTAATCAGTTGCGCGAACTTGATGCGGTCAACGGCCAGCGCACTTCCGGCATTGACGGCGCTTTCATCGGCGCAGCGAATCAACAGCGAATCCAACCGCCGCATTTCCCATTTGAGAAGCCCGCTGGCTTTATCCAGCAAGTTCGATTTCAGCGAATTGGAGCAAACCAGTTCGGCCAAGTCGCCGGTCTGATGCACTTTGGTTTGCACTTTAGGCCGCATTTCGTAAAGCACGACCTGCGCGCCTTGATTGGCCGCTTGCCACGCCGCTTCGCAACCCGCCAAGCCACCACCGATAATTGAGAGTTGAGTCATTTTAGAAGTTCGTTCGGGATAGGTGAGGAAACATTGATTTGTCCTAACACAGAAGTATCGTCTGAGTAGGAAATAACCGCTTCCAATCGGCTACCCGGCTTTGGAGCTTTGTTCTTGTTAACAGGAATTGTCAAGTGCACGATGTTCTCTCCGCTTCTCGGCGGACTGAAATCTAACCAGTAAGAATCAATTGGAATACTTGTCTTGCCAGGCGCGACGAACTCGGCCTTGGTAATTTGCGCCTTGACAACTTTGCTTGCCAAAACAGTCTTGCCAGAATAGGCAGCCGTGATTTTGGTATCGAGCACGTATTTAATTTGTGGTGCAGGAACCTTTTCGCTCGATGTTTTCACAAAGAAAACGTGGTTGCCTGTCTTCTCAAACTGCACGTCTTTGACAACAAAACCGTCTTGGCCAGTTTTTCTGACACTCAAAATAACAACGGTCAGAGCAACAACCGTTGACATTGCAGCGACAAACCAAGTGCGTTTCTTCATCTCGTTTCCTCCATTCGTTCCAGTACTCGATGCGCGCATTCTCTCGCTTCATCCAACGTCGAAACATCGCCCGCCAATTGCGCGGCGTAAACGGTTTGCGTGACTTGCCCGATTTGCGGGCCGGGCTTTAATCCCATTTCCAACAAGTGCCGTCCCATCAACAGCGACGCGGGCGGCTCGTCTTCAACGCCCAATTCGCGGACGCGATTCCAAAACCATTCGGCGGCTTCGATATCGCCGCGACTTCGATTGAGATGACCAACCATTCGCGGCTGAACGCGCGCACTAAGCCAGCGAAACTCTTTATCGAGTACTCGATTGCCGCATTCTTCGCGTCGAAACCAATCGCGCGCGCGCTTGCGTTCGCCGACTAAAAGAATCACGTTTTTGCGAATGTCGTAGCCGTCCAGCGTGTGGATATTCAAGTCGTCCAGGAATTGCCTGGTCGATTTCCAGCCCAGAAAGCTGCCGATTGTCGCCAACATCAGTGCGATTTGTCGCGGTTTGTCCAAGACATTTTTCTCAATTGCCGCTTTGTCCAAAGCTGCGCAAAGCAAATCGCCGCGACGCTGCAAAGCCGTTTCGAGATAGGGATGAAGCTGTTCGAGAACTCGAAGTTCTTGCGCCACAAGCAAACCGCGCGATGGATGTTCGGCATTCAGCAACAGCTTTTCCCATTCGCCCCACACGCGTTCGCGCGGCAAATCGCGCAAGTCAATCGCACGGCAAATAGCAGTTGTCTGTTCGTCAACTTCCAAATCGAACCTTGCGCCAAACTGCATCGCGCGCAACACACGCAGCGAATCTTCGCCGAAATGAGTCGCATCAACGGCGCGCAAAGTTCGCTTTTCCAAGTCTCGTTGTCCGCCAAATGGATCGAGAATCTCGCCGGAAAGCGGATCGCACAAAATCGCGTTCAGCGTGAAATCGCGGCGGCGCGCGGCATCTTCAACTGAGGCAAACGGATCGCCTTCGATTTCAAAACCTTTGTGTCCGTCGCCCGTTTTGCGGTCGCGGCGCGGAATGGAAACATCGAGTTCATAGCGAAGGTTGTCTTCGTGCCACGTCAATTTATAAACGCGAAAACTTTCGCCGACGCAGCCGACGCGCCCCAACTTCTGCAACGCGCGCCGCAATTCTTCGGGCTGCATTCCATAAACTTCCACATCCGCATCTTTGGGACTCAAACCCAGCAACGCATCGCGCACCCAGCCGCCGACAACCAGCGCGCGTCCGCTACGACCTTGGCAAACGCGCGCCACTTCGCGCACTTTGCGAAAAAGCGGCGTTTGCGCGTTGGAAGATTGAAGATCGAGTACTCGATTGGTGGAAGAAGACACAATTGGAAGTATAAAGTATTGCCAAAGTGCGGCTGACAAAATGCTTCTGGCTATTTCTCGAACGTTTGCAAAGCGCATTGCAGAGCTTTAATGACGCGCTTGCGTTTTGGCTCTTCAAATAACCAATACGGAAGTCTTTGATCCCAACTTTGCCATTCATGCTCAAAATTCACATTGGGAATGATGGAACTGGGATGAACCTTTTGCGAGAAATACTGGCGGCATTCTTCCATTTGCTGCAGCGATTGAAACTGGAAGGTAAACGCGCAAACACGGACGAAGTAAACCCAACGTTCGTTAAGATTGTCGAAGGGAGTTTCGACAGGGAAGCCGCCAACATGACTTGTCTTCATAAAATCCCTGTGTTTTTCCGGGTTCAGTTTTTCTTTCCAAAAGCGCGCCATTTTCACCCACCTCAACTTCAAACCGCAGGTATCACGTTCGGGTCGATTTCCACGTTTTGCGCCGCGCGTTCTTTGACAAAGCGGATGAAAAAGGTGCCCAGCACAAACCACACAATCGCGGTGAACATGACGGCGCGATAACCGACTGACGCGTTGTAATGAGCAATCGTCCAGGTTGCCACCGCGCTGCCCAAAAACGGCGCCACAATTTGCGGAACCGTGTCGGCGCAACTCCACAAACCCATATATTTCGCGGGTTCGCCTTCAGGCAAGACGTTACAAACCAAAGCCCAATCGACAGCGGAAAACGCGCCGTAGCCCAGGCCGAAAATGCCCGCCGCAACCAGCGCGAACACAATGGATTGAGAAAACACGAAACCCAGGCCGCCGATGACGCATAACGCGCAGGTCACGTAAATCACGTTCTTTTTCGAGGTGCGGTCGCTGGCCAAACCCGCGGGAAAGGTTGCCAGAAGTCCCATAATGTTGACTAAAAGCGCGATAACGACCAACTGTTTCAGCGCATCGTTTTTGGTCAGGCCGTAGCCGCTCATCAGGTAATAAAGCAGAAACGGCAAAATCGTGTAAACGCCCGTCATGATAACGAAGCGCGACACCAGAACCCACACGAAACTCGAATGCCCGCGCAAATCGACGCGAAAAATGCCGGTCAAGGTGTGCGCGAAACTTCCAGTACTCGATATGTTGCTCGTCGAGTCTTCGTGCGTCATCAAAGCCGTCGTCAGCATCAAGCCGTTGAGCAAAACCAAAAACGAAATCGTCAGGGCGTTCAAGCCGATGTCGCCTTTTTGCTGCAAGGCAATCGCGCCCGCGACCATGCCTCCGGTGCGCCCGACGAGCGAGAAAAATCCCATAAAGGCCGAGGCTTTGCCGTGATATTCAAACGGAATCAAGTCGGGGATGAGAGCCGAATATGGCCCCGACGCGACGTTGAGGAACACTTGAATCCATAAGAAAACGGCGAACAGTTGCGCGTAATTTTGCGCGTAGGGAAAGGCGAACACGCCCAGACTGGCCAGAACGGTTCCGATCACCAGAAACGGTTTGCGCCGTCCCCAGCGGCTGCGCGTGTTGTCGGACAAAGCGCCGAAAACCAACTGCGTCACCATCGAAAGCAGAGCGCCAGTTCCAAGCAGCCAGCTCAATCTGTTCGCCTGCAGCGATTCTATTTCTTTTTGCTGCGGCGTTTCCACACTGTTTTTGGCGGTCGCGGCAGGCGCGATATATGTCAGATGCGCTTTCGAGTACTCGATTTCGACGAATGTTTGCACGCGCGACTGCAAAACGCTGTAGAGAAGCGCGCCCCAGAAAAACGAAACCGCCAGCCAGAAAACCGAAATCGCCAGGTAATCGCGCGTCGAAGGATTGCGAATCATGTGCTTCCTTTTACTAACCGCGCGCGTAAGCAAGCGGGCTTATTTAGAGTGACATCAAAGCCCGCTT
>JAABUK010013110.1_pt1 | contig 10419 bp, 7 predicted proteins | sample 5559141 | NCBI WGS metagenome assembly JAABUK01 (sample SAMN10711869, study PRJNA513367) | rock metagenome | isolation source: Antarctica rocks | place: Antarctica: Victoria Land, Pudding Butte nord | collected 2016-01-03 | reverse complement strand
TAGAAAGAGCTGAAAGGCTTGTTGAGCTGCTTCAGAGCGACGTATTCGCGACGACACTTTCGAATCAGGTTCTGGTCTTCGTAAATTTCTTTCAGATGTTTCAGTAGCTCTGATAGTGACTGGTAGGGTGAGAAAGCGCCAACACGACGCTTTGCATAGGTTTGCTGATCAGCATCGCCTTCTAGCCTGGAAACCACATAGGCAATACGAATCTTTTCAGTAGGGTAATGATTCGCGTTGACATCGAGCTTGTCAGCTATTTTGATGTTTCATGTCTCTCAGGTAGAGTCACCTGTTTCGGTGAAGATGGGTGAATTCGGAAGCTTGACGAACTTGTGATGATCGTTTCCGTTATCAGATAGAGTAGAAGATTCTCGTTGAGAGCGAGCTTCTTTCTGATTGGCTCGTTGCTCAGCTGACTGAGTATCTTGACGAGGCATAGGTCGATCAGCTTGACGTTGTTCCGCTCTGGAGTTCAACCGCTCGCCTTGTAGCTGATTGATCTTTTTCTCTAGCTCATCGTTTTTATCAAAAGCGACTTCTAGTTGTTTCGCTCTCTTTTTGTGATCGTCTTGTATGAGAAGTCAGTGTTCATTGAGTTGTAGAGTCAAGTCTCGCTGGCTTCGAAGCTCGTTCAGCATATTGATGACTTCGTTGAGTTGATTGCTGACTCAATGAAACAGTTGTTCTTCGATGTTTATGTTTCATGAGATGGCAGCTTTCTCAGCTTCGGCTGAAGCATCGATGAGTAGAAGTGAAACTCTTCTACTGACAGTGCTTCTAAGTAGGCGAGTTGTTCGGGGCTCAACTGACTCGACGTCGCGTGTCATGATGAGAGAAGGTAGAAGTTGTTGAGGTAAGGGTAGATGAGGGGTTGATGTTTTGAATTGATGTTTTTTGGTGAGTGAAAATTCAAAGAATCCCTTGTGAATTTCAGGTAATAATTGAGTGCTTTATTCGAAGAATTTCTTGCGAATAGAATGGTGAAAATGAGTGTAGAATCGAAGAATCTCTTGCGGCCTAAAATGGTGGTGCAAATTTGAAGAATCTCTTGCAAATTTTCCTTACTGAATAGGTTGTTTCGTATCGTTTATTCGTCGATAGCAGGGTAGATGGTGAGCATTTATCTAATGTTAGGGGTCTGCCTAGAGCGAGTCAGATAGAGGTGTCATTTAACTAGAAGATAAATGCTAAGAAAGAAAGATAGCTACAGGAAAGAAGCTGGCTACATATGTGTGTTTCTCAGTCGACGCTAGGCTCAATAGAGACTAGTCAAGGTGACGAAGCGAGAATAGGCCTGACAAGGCTAGAAGGCTGAGCCTGACAAGGCTAGAATCGTGACAGAATCTAGTTGCAGCAGATTTGAGATGAACTTCGAATGTATCTTCATAGTCGATGATAGTTTCAGTTGATAAGCATGTTCGATCTCGATCAGAATCTTGAAGAGTTCTAGCATTTTATCGTTTAGCTTCTTTGATGATCGTAAGATCGTTATGTTTCTAGAATTCAGAAACATCATGTCATCTACCTTGTAGATCATTTTCTTTCGATGCTTGTCAATCTGTTTCTTCATTGTGACTCTGACTCTTGTCAAGACTTGCTTGATCAATGCTAGTGATCATTTCATGTGTTCAAATATATTCTTTGCTTTGCCTGCTTCGATTCTAGCTCGAGTGATCTCATATTCGATTGAGTTCAAATCGAAGCTCATATGAGGGTGAAAGTTCTTATTCAGAAAGAACGTCGACTGTTCAATTGACGGCGAAATAGCATTGTTATCGACGAATTCAGTCATAGATAATCAGATGAATCAATCATCTTGCATATATGAGCAATAGCTTCGTAGATATCATTTCACATTCTGATTCGCTCTTTCTGTTTGATCATCTGTCTGCAAATGATAGTCTGTGAATAGTTTCACCTTGATGTCGAGTCTCAGACATAAAGACTTTCAGACAATTGATATGAATTGTGAATCACGATTGAACACTATTGATCTTGATAGTTCATGAGTTCTGAAGACTCATGTCAACAGTAGCTTGACTGTTTGTTCTGCGAAGATTTCTTTGTCATCTGACTAACACGATATATAATGTTGTTTCTTAGACAATCGATCTATGACTGTCAGAATCGCGTTGTTTTCATCACTTTCTGATAGATCGATAATGAAGTCTAATGATATGTTCTGTCATTGCTGCTCGAGTATGAGCAATGACTTCAGTAATTCATTGATTCGATCTCTCGATGCTTTTGATCTACGACAAACGTAACAGTTTTGAATGTAGCGCTTGATCATCATTCTCATCTTCGATCAGCAATATGATCATCTCAGCAAGTTCAACGTTTGATTCATGTCAGAATGATCACTGATCGAAAGATCATGTGCTTCTCTTATCAATCGAGTGATCATTGACTGAGAAATTCATAGTCTATCATCTTTTCAGAGTACTTCATCAAGTACTCTGCAGTTGTTCAGATCAATATCTTGACAAGTTCTTCTGTTCTGTTTCATGACTGCTCGAATATCAATACATAGTTGATTCATTTGATTTTCGACTATAATCTGATTCTGAATAGAAATCACTTCTTCAATTGAATCTTCGTTAGCTTTCAATTCTTGTTTCGACTCTGAGTCAGATCTGAGCAAGGTCTGAGTCAGATCTGAGTCAGATTTCTGATCATCTTCTTGATCAACTTCTATTGACTGCAATTCAAACTTGCTTTCTGACAATAGCAGCTGATGCTGATATAGCTTTCGATCATCGTTTGTCTTAATCGACTTGACGTCTGACATTTTGATCAGCACGTCGACTTTCAGATTCTGTTTTTCTGACTGATATATGATCTTGAAGTTATATTCAGACAACTTCTCAGCTCATTTAGTCTGTCGTCAAGTCAGTTCTTTGATGATCATGAAGTACTTCAAATTCAGATGATCGATGAAGATCTTGATCAAAATATCTGTACATTTCAATTCAGAGCATCAGTGCTTCAAGCAGCGAATAATAGTCAGCAGTTCTTTGTCATAAATCTCGTAGTTGCATTCTGCAAGAATCATGTTCTTGCTATAGAAAATCACTGAATGTAGAATGTCTTCATCATCATACTGAGACAATACTTCGTCGTTCACATAGTTCAAGAAGTTCGTTTTCAGAATAGCTTTTCTGATCAAGTCGAAATGCTTCAGAATGAGAACTGTTGTCATCTGTTGCTTTAGTTCTTCAAAGATCGTCTGACAGATCTCTGTTCATTCAAAGAAATGATCTTTTCGAGTCAGCTTTATCATAGATTGAGTGATCTTTGAGAAGTTCTTTATGAATCATCGATAGAAATTGCAGAAGTCAATGAAGATCTGCACATGAGTCAACGATCGAAGCACTTTTCAGTTTCGAATCACATCTACTTTTCAAGAGTTCATTCGTAGATCATTGATGAATATCAGTAGTTTAAGAAACGAGATTTCCTGAATCTTGAATTCGCACTTGTCAATGTTTATCTGCAAGTCGACTTCGCGAAGCTTGTCTAGCACTTCTTTCACATGAGTTCTATGTTTCTTCAAGATCTTACTATAGATAAGAATATCATTCAAATATGTCTGATAGAATTTATGTAGACAGTTGAACAACACATCGTTGATATAGTGCTGAAAGAACGCGAGTTCATTGATTAATTTGAAGAGCATTACTCTATACTTATAGACATCGAAGAAAGTAACGAATGTGATTAGATTCTTGCTTTCAGTACTCATGCAAAGCTTATTGAACATGACAATAATGTTGAGTCAAGTCAAATACTTACTGTCTTGAATTCAAGCGAGTACTTCGTTTATCAAGAGTATTGAATAACGATTTCTTTTGATCAGAGCATTCAGTTTTCAATAATTCACGCAAAAGCAAAGACTATTGTCTTTCTTTTTGACAAATAGTATTGACGAAGCAAAAGAAGCTTTACTGAGTGTGATGAACTTCTTCTTCAAATTCTCTTCTAGATACTCTTTGACCTTCTGCAACTTGTAGCTCGACATGAGATACAATCGACTTCTAGAGAGTTGACTCTCATCTTCTAATTCAATCTTATGATCGTATGATTGATGCAAGGGCAACTGCGTTGTCTTTTCTCTATCAAAAACATTCAGAAAGTCATGATAGACTATCAAAAGCTTCTTCTTCAGTTCATTTAATGACATGATAAAGATCATTTCATTCAGTTTCGAGAAACCTTCAACTGAGCTAAGCGCTTTGTTGATTTCACTAATGATCAAGAAGAAGATCTTGATCTTCTTATTCTTGACTAAAGTTCAATATGCAGCGACTTTGATCATGACAATATTGACGAGTCTCTTTTTCTCAGTTGACTGAAAGAAACAAAGTTGATCGAGATTAACTTGAGTGCTTTGCTTTTGTATGAGTACAGATTTAATGAATCGATTTACTAGTTTCTGATTCATGAGTCGCTTCAAGATGATTGTTGACGTAATCATCAAGTTCAAGTTCTTTCATTTCATTTTGCAGATCTCGCTTGACTCAGATCTGTGAAATGCTGATTGACTGCTTGTCTTCAAAACAACAGATTTCGATGTTTGAATCTTCAACGATGATATTAATCGATCGTTTGCAGAATCTATCAAAATTTGATTTCTTTTCAATCAGAAGTTTTCAATGATTATCTTGTGCTGATCTAGACAAGTTATCAATAAAGATATCATTTCATTCTTGTGTTCTTGTATCATGATCGATGTATACAGAGCGTGTGTAATCGACTTTCAATCAGAAGTTTCATCATACGATTGAATCAACTTTGATTTTGACAGCAATATTAACTGAATATCAAAGCATTCACATAGCTTTGACATCAAAGATTCATCGATGAAAGTCATGTCAGTGACTTCAGTATTTATCAGAGCGAAGAATCTGAATATCTTTTCTAGACTATTCAAGATGATGTCAACAGTGAACGACTTGAAATCAAATGAATCGTCAGGCATGCTGATGAAACAAAATATGAGTATATTGTTCTCAGTCACTACTTTGACAAAAGCAGGTCGTTTTTTGAATTCGCAGCAATCTCGTGCACTTGAGTCATTTCAAGACAGTCATATGCTCTATGTTCTGACTTCTTGCATTTGAAGCAAAGTTCTTTCTTAAACAACTCTTTCTGAATAGAATTGAGATTCGATCTTCTGAGTTTCTTTCACAAAGAGACTGATGACGTGAGTTGAACAGTCAATGTGTTAGAGACAGAGTGAGCAGCTTGAGTCATTGATGCTTTGATGACTGATCGAGCATTCAATTCGATTAATCTAACATCGACTTGCATGCAAATGTTGACAAACTCATTCAAATTCGTGATTCATTCATTGAGCGTTGCTCGTTGAAGATCTGAGCTGATCTTGTGCTGAAGATCATCTAGTAAAGTCTCGTTATTGTACTCTAGTTCTGCATTAAATCTCTGAAATTTCATTTAAAATTCATGAAAGAAGATCTTGTTCTGATACAGCTTCAAATACTGTTGTTGAGTCGTATGATGATGATTGAGATCGTCGTACATCTTATTGATAATCGATAGCACTTCTTCAACTTCTAGAAACGAGTTCAAGAAGATATCTTGCATGCGAGAAGCTATGTGCTTGGTCGCAGCTTCACTGACTCGACTTTCGATGTATGCAATCTTCAACTCTTTGATAGAAAAATGATTCTTATTTGCCTTCAGCTTATTTTGCATTCAAGACAGTCAATTGTTTACATTCTGCGTTGAATCTTCAAACAGAGATGAATCGAGTAACTTGATTGACTTCGAGAATTGATCTTCAGAAATCAAAGTGCTTTGTCAACTTAATGCAGCTTCTAGATGATGTATAATCACGTTCTTGTCTCTATTCTCTTTCTGCAGACGCGTCTGCGTAATCTTCAACATGATGCTTGCCTCGTTGACATCTTCTAACATCTGAATCATGTCATTGTGAGTCTTGATTTCGATGTCATGCTGTTGACATATGTACTTGATAAAGACAACGATGTCGTCTGCTTCATGAGTGCTTATTCAAGCATTCAGTTCAGTGTTGATGCTGATCTTGATCATTTCGTGATCAAAAAGCAACACGTTCGTGTTCTCTTCTTCTGTATTCAACGACGCATTCGTGTCTTCTTCTTCTGAAGCTGTTCAATTCTGTGGTAGAAGTGATTCTCTTCTAGCATTTCGAAGTTCATAGCGAGCAATGCTCGCTGATTCTGAGCTTCTAGTCATGATATGAGTAGAAAATTGCTAATCGAGATTCTGATGTTACTCTATCGAACTTTCTGAGTTCAAGCAACGACTAGTACTCTATCGAACTTTCTGAGTTCAAGTACTGCTGAAATTTCTGGTTTCTGATGATGAGCTCAATAAAGAGTTAGTCAAGAACAACGCGTTCATGTTCTTCTGTTCTGATTCTATCGAAATTTCTGGTTTCAAATCAAGATTCTTCTTTAGAAATTTCTGGTTTTTATCAAGCTTTCTGAGCTTGAGTTCTGATTCTGCTGTCGAAATTTCTGGTTTCAACTTCTGAGTTGTGTAACTTGTTTTTATATCGTCTACACGTTGATAGCAAGGTTAATGAGCTTTGAACTAATGTTATGAGTCTGCATAAAGCGAATCATATGAGTGTATTCTAACTAGAAGTTCAAAGCTAAAGAAGAAAGAAGGTGAAACACGTCGAGAGTCTTATACCCACGAAGGCGCGCTAGGTCACTAGCGTGTCAACATCAGCCCTATACTAGTCTATGATAGTCTAACACGATCTATGTTAGGCTAACTCGAGGTGCACGCTCGCAACAAATAGATTCATAGAAGCAAGAGAACGATGAGACGTTAAACGTCAGCAAGAGTTCAAGAATTCTACACAAAGAGAACTGTCACAGCATGAACATGTACTGAGAGAGGCGAAAAAACAAGAGCTACAGCAGAAGATGAAACAGAAGCAGAGGCGAGAGCAGAGGCGAGAACGAGAGCGAGGGCGGAATCAAGATCGAGATCGAAGTCTCACACGAGCAAGAGGTGAAGAGCAGCGAGGTGAAGGGCAGCGAGATGAAGGGCAGCGAGATGAAGGGCAGCGAGGTGAACGTGCTGTCACACCCCCTTCCATTCAAACGGATGCAGGCCTGTTTGCAGCGTTTCATATGTAGCAAAAAAGGTGCTGGAATAGCGATATTGAAGCTCTTTAAACAGTGCAAAATTACTGTGAAGAGGTTGCTTGAAATCATATGTAAACTCTTGAACTGCCTACTAAATTTGGTGTGTAACTGAGTGATGCGCAACGGAAATTCCAGGTTTCCCGAGGGGGGGTGTACATGTAAGCCAGGGGGGTGTACGGGTAGCGGCTCCCTATATTAACCCTCGATATCGTTTAAGGCCTAAGGTAGTTTACCCTTAGCCTTTAAGAGTTGTAATACTTCAAATTATTCTTTACGCTAAGCACTACCTTACTCTAGAAGTACGCGCTATTGCTAGCACTACTAAGGTACATTCGCAAAATGTTCGATTTTTGGTCTTTTGCGCGAGCGTCTTGTGAGGCGGCCCGCAGGCGACTTTAGCAATTTCGGGATAACTTCGGAATAAATAAACTTCATTTTTTGAAAAATGGAATTTTAAAGATCGATAAAAGGCTTCGGGTATTTTTCAAGAGAATAACAATTAACGTTAATTAGAATCAAACCTTTAAATCGAACGATTAGGCTGACCCGAGGGATCTTACGCTCGGTTTTTAAGGGGCACGAGGGGATAACGATTATTGATTAAAATCAAACCTTTAAATCGAACGATTAAGCTTAAATTCTCGCGTAGGCCCTTAGGGCCAACGGCGTATGTAACTCCCGCTCGGATAAATATTAGGCCGACTACTCGCAATGAATTCGCTACCCTTTATATTGCCAGCTTAGGCCTGATGATTACGCGTCATATTTCGAAAAAACAAATCAGCTTAAAGGGCCTACATTTTTAATTATTTCGGCCCGAAATTATAGCCAAGCTAAGTCTATTACGATTATTGCTGAGAGCGCCAAGAGCGCCAAGACAGCTACCAGATTAAGCCTAGTTCCACATAATATCAGACGAATGCTCGTACATAGGCCGTTGACACTTCACCTTTCCGTGACAGTAGATTATCCCTTTCCTCATGTTGAGGGACCCGCTTGGCATTGCAAGGGGGGGGAATAGTTGATTCGGCCGTCTTGGCATAAAATAATACTGATCTGAAAGCTCGTTCATAGCAATATTTCCCCTGTAGTCAACATTACCTTTAAGGTAGACCTAGTACTCAATCGATTCAACTCTTCATTATATAAGTCAATGCACTACTCATGTTTTGAAGCATGTTTTGGAGCGAGTAGGCAGGTGAGTAGGCGAACGAGTAGGTAGCTGAGTTGGTATCTGAGTAGGTGGGCGAGTAGGTAGGATGGTGAGTAGGATGGTGAGCATGTAGGGTGGTGGGTGGCCACAATGTTGCTTGAGGCTGTTTTGGCGGGCTGCCTTCCCAAAATGTCGACGCAGTTTTCTTATTTATACACGTAGTCTTGATTGCATCGTTAATGTACTTAGTCTGATTATTAGTATGAAAGAAGAAAGATAGACAGCTGTAAAAATGAAGAAGTCGTGTTGACTAGATAAATGTCATATTGAAATTGACTGCAGTTGAACGTTGTGAATGAATGCATATGAAATCGATTGAACAATGATAGAGTTGAGATCAGAAGCAACGAGCGTGATGCGAGCAGATCAAAGACGTCTGATGAGTCTTGAGCTCGGCTTGAGCTGTCCAGACTGCCTCACGTAGCTCAGGGTCGGCTCAGGGAGTGCTCAGGGATGCTCACCCCCGGCTCAGGGTAAAGCAGCATCGGCTCACCTTCAGAGCTACAAGCGGAAGGGGCAGAAATGTTTCGTGATCATGTCTACGGAGGTATTCACATGAAAAGTGACATTTGATCGAGTTGAGCAAAGGCCGATGTCGCTAGGTTGCCGTCCATTCCGAACAAGAATTTAGTATCTTGCGCCCTGAATCTAACTCCATGCTCAATGCTAGCAATTACATCTAACAGTCCCCTCATCACATCTCCGCCTACACAATAGTCTCCAACTCCCTCGCATACCCAATCGTATTCTCAATCACCTGCCCACTCGCCACCAATATCTCCTTCTCCGTCCTCAGATCGTCGCCCTGTTGTAGTGGGAAGTATATCCTCCCATCCTTGACCACCCACCCTCTCTCTTGCGCAAATTGCACTACGCTGCCTTCGCTCTCGAGAAATAGAAGGTTCTTTGCGTTTGCTATGGGGAGGGAGGGATAGGCTTTTTCGGAGCAGGAGGCGATTTCGGAGCGGATGGTACCGATGAGAACCTGGTAGAAAAAAGCTACAGTCAGTGGTTGCATCGGACAAACATGTTGCATATATGGGTTGAGATGCGCGTACCTCACTAAACACCCCGAACTCCTCGCTCGGCGCTCCTTCCCTCTTCGTGGCTCCCCATACCCGATCATAGCTTCCCTCCATCAACCATCTTTCCAACTTGACCGGATACTGTATAAACTCATCCTTCTCCAATCCACCGCCCTTGCCCGCCTCCTCAACCTCCAAACCCTCAAGCACGGTGTGAAAGCCCGCGTAGTCGCCCTTGGTAAGCAACAGTAGTAGATACAGCGCTGTAACTTTACTTCTCTGCCCCCTCGTATTCGCACCTTGCATCTCATGGTGCGAGGATTTAAAGGATGATGCGGGGAGTTCGTAGAAGGGCAGTAGCTGTTGGTAATAGCGAGTGAAAGCGTCAGGTTGTTGTAGACGGATGGACATCAGGGCGCCTGTCTCCAAGGTTTCCCGAGCTAGAAGGAGGATATGTGGAGGTGTTGTAGGCGCTGGGAGAAGGGCATTGAGCTCGAGCAGATTTCGTTTCGCTTTGGAGAGGAGGGAGGCGATCTTATCGGAGGATGGCGGAGGGTGGGAATGGAGCTGGGAGAGCACTTTGGTGAGATCTGAGGTAGACATTGTGAATGAGTAAGGAATGGGCGACTTGGGAGGCTTTTGGTTGATGGGAGTGGTGCCGAACGTAGATTTCAGGTATGAGAGTAAATTTCGCCATAGCGCGTTCAGGCTAAGAGAGCGGGTAATAAAAACTTGTAATTTTTGACCTGAGTCCCGCATCTCCTCGATGAAGAGCTTAAGCATTACCAAACATCTTGTCGTCCGCTGGAGAATACAAAGGATTGGCTGTATTGCTGGAGAAATTGAAGGCTACCCTTCGAAAGAGCGACGCCTTTGATAGTGCCTGCAATGTCGCGTGCAAAGCAAGATCATACATCCCTTGGGTATCAGATGATCTTTATTTGCTTTGCGAATCCAGCACACATTTCTTCAGTATTAAGCTAATTTAAACAATCTTGTTGGACTTGATACA
>JAABUK010013109.1_pt1 | contig 10419 bp, 15 predicted proteins | sample 5559141 | NCBI WGS metagenome assembly JAABUK01 (sample SAMN10711869, study PRJNA513367) | rock metagenome | isolation source: Antarctica rocks | place: Antarctica: Victoria Land, Pudding Butte nord | collected 2016-01-03 | reverse complement strand
GCTGTGGCAGGCTTGCAACATACCAACTCACATCACCGTGCTCCCAGACCGCCGACCAGCAGTGATACTGGCACAACACAGGACGCTGATGACTGGCATAAATCTAGGTCGTTGTTCAATGTGGTGTGGTCTGAACAGGATGATATCCAAGATTCAGCACGGCAATTGACAGACCGTGCACAGCGTACTTCCAGTTTGAGATCAGCTCGAAGTGTCAGCGGAACGGGCTCTGTGAACAATGTCTGAATTGTGACCTCCAATGTGTTTTAAGGTGTTCACCCCTAGCTTTTTGTTGTTTTGTGACAGACTTGTGTACATACCCCATTTCAACAAATCCTGAAGCGAACTGTTGAACTGATCCTTTACTTGATGCTGTATGGATTTGAGAATTGCTGTTCCTTGGTGTTTTATAATGCCTTTTCAAGCCTTCAATGCTGACTATGTGGTCAATGTAATGCTAGAGCAAGGAGTCATGCTAGACATACTTGGACACTCTCGCTTTGATAGGGTGAATGGGCCATCAGCCAAATCGACCTTGAACCACCCCAGCTTAGCTTGCATTCTACAGCTCAAGGAGTTTGCAAGGCTCAACATTGATATGCCTGTTCATCTAGTGGTGGTAACCTTGTATAGGGTTCAACCTAGGGTTACACAGCAGAAGTAAGCTTGCCACTGGAGCCGTGGTCCAGGCTGCGTAAAACCTTCTACAGAGCGCTGTCTGAGCAGCGCAGTCATGACTGTGAAAGATTGGCAGCGGTACGAAGTCCTGGTCCCGAGTCTCCGTCAGGTAGGTCACAGCTGCCTTGGAAGAGTCAGCCTCACTCGGGATTCTGTACCGTGACGTCGGTCGCTGAACTGCATGCTAACCTTAGCAGGCAAGGTCTGCCCCGGGTCGATCCCACAAGCAAAAGAAGTCACACTTGGAAGCATTGCCAAGCTTGGCTTCCAGACTGTCCTACGGCAAGACGGCAGCGGCCACATTCTCTACATTACCTCCTCTATGTCCCCCTGTGGAGCTCTTGTCCTCTCCTGATACTGCCCAACGTGCCCATAACACAAGGTTCACCATCACCAATCTTTCTTGTTCGTGTCAACACTGTCTCACTCCATGCCAACTATATAGTAAATCCAACCATATGTTGCTGTGCCAGACCATTACAAGCCACTGAGTCCTCGGGAAGCGTTGTCCCCGAGGTTGCGTGGCAAAGTCGCTGCCAAGCTCTGAAGAATGAACTCTTGGCTGTGAGCCATAGGGCTGAACAGGAATTGCAGGTGCACTTGTGTTGCTGTTGCAGCCCTACATGCTGTGATACGCAATATCATGTTGCCAGCATGACTCTTTGCCAGAGCAGGACAGGGACTTTATGCTGGAAAAGTTGCGCCAGACTTGCAATGGCCAGAGGGAGTTCATCACCAGGCAGGCGGAGCAAATCAGAGACTTGACAAGGAGTCTGCAGGGTGTGTCTCTAAGCTCACAGCGACAGGTATGGCTGTGTACAGAATGTCATTAGACTGCAATGCAAGTCAGTCCCCAAGCGATGGCATATCAGATGACCTGACACAGCCAGCAGACATGTTGACTGAGTGTCTACTTGTCTGTTGGTGCCAGATACGTGCAGTTGATGTTGCTCACCGCACTGCGGAGAAAGATGCATCAGCATGGCAGAAACAAATGGAGCTTAGCCAGTTGCAGCACCAAAAGCAGATACAGACGGCCAAGGCCAGATGCCGGTTGCTGCAAGCTGAGAGGGATGCATTGACTATGGCACTTTCGGCAGTGGCATTTGAGCTGGTGAGTCCAGAATGCACAGAGTCAGGACTTGCTGTCTGTCTGGCAGCCTTGTCTGGGTTGGGTAGGGTCTAATCTTGCGCATAAAGCTGACAGCGTGCAATGCCTTTCATAGTCGCTTAAAGCAGCATGGCAAACCTTGCATGCTAAACTTGGCCGGGCTGCTTTGCGTGCAGATATGATCTTATGACATGTTGACTCAAGGAACTAAGTTGTGTTGCTTGGCAGATGGGAGGTAGCAGTGCCAGTGCAGCTGTTGTGAAGCAGTCCCTTGGGGGTGCAACCAGTGCAGGAGAGGAACCCCTGCATCGCTCCAAGACCTGCTGGCTGCAGCTCAAGTATGCGGTGGATGATGAGGGCACACTCAAGCTCTTTACACACACTCCTGGCAAGCCTCCCATCACCTCGTCTTGCATTGCATGTGTCTTGACAGTTCATGTATACCTCAGCAAGATGTGCCAAACCAAATTGGAAAGCAAGAAAGCCTGCTTGCTTTCTGCTGGACATCACTTGTGGTACACCAGCAATGCAAACATCTGGCACCTTTCATGCTCCACACCTTGTCATCAATGCAGCGTCATTCTGGTGCAAAGAAACTTCTGGGGTAAGACCTGCTGCTTGGTTGCAGGCTCAGTGTCAAACCCATACAATGGAGATGGTGCTAGAGCAGTACAGGTTTTGTTGAAACAGACAGCCAGAGTGGTGCAGCAACGCAAGGAAGCTGATGACAGAGCATGCCAGGCAGCTGCTTTGGTATCTAAAAGAGATGACATCATTGAGAGCTTCACTCAGGAGCACAGGACATTGGTACAGCTGGCTGAGCAATTCGAGGGCACTGCTTTGGAAGTGCAACAGAGGCGCGCCATAGCCGGTACTCTACTGCACACCTTTTCTGATTTGCAATACCGCATAAATTGCTATGTGTGGCTCATGCGCACTCAGGAGCTGTCTCTGTGGCTGCTGCAATTGTCGACTCTGCAACCTCAATATGTTTGAGAGCATGGACTGATTGTGTTTATTCTTCAGGATTTATGGTTCAGAATCCTGATAAGAAGAGTCTGGTACAACGGCTGGCTGTTGTTGACCACATGCTGGCAAGATTCAACAAGGAATTGGGCTATCAGCAGTCACAAATCAAGAAGCTTCAGGCAAGAACGGAACTGCGAAACAAACTGCTGCATGCTCAGTACCATGTGAACATTAAATAATTACCAATTTTGCTGAGACTATGCATTCATGCAGGCACAGAACACTGAACTGCAATTCTACAGCAAGCTCCATCAAGGTAACACATCGCCACAATAGCTCTGAAGCAGTACTGCTCGTGTACAATACCGTAGTGCCAATCAGATGCTGCATCAGCCAAAAAGATGTTACCGTAGACATGGAAGAACACCCTGACACTGCAGTAACAATATATAGCATGTGGTCAGGACTCTGGGTGATCTGTTAACTTTCAATGTTCTGTATCATCCTTTTGTCTATGTTTGTGCTTTGATTTTTTGTCTTTGTGCTTATGTGATTTCTTGCTCTTTATGTGCTTGTGCTCTTTGCTGTTGCTGAGCTTGGCAACCTCAGTAGGATCCAACCCAGCTGCTCGTAAGAATGCCTCACCTTCCTCTAACTGCAGCAACAGGAATGACTGTCAATGTGCTGATGGAATAGAACATGCAATTCTGCCTTTGAAAGCTTGTAAACTCTTGCCAAACTGCTGTCATGAGTGCCATCATTCACCAAGTTGACTCATGAAAACAGACTTGGTGAATCACAGTAAGAATACATGGTAGCATCAAAGAACCCCCGTCGACGACAAATCTGGTCTCGGCATTGCACCAGGCTTTGCAACTCAGTGCATCCTTGCAGACGCACTTCTGGATGTGACAATGCAGGAATACAGGCACATCTGGCCACAACATGCTGTGGGAAGCACTGTTGGTTGCAGGATGTGACCATGCAGCATGTTAATGATGGAAATCATCACAGTCATTAGCAATGGTGCACAGCAGCATTGATACATGCGATGCTGCTGTCAAACCCTGAGCTGTCAAGTATGTGGACGTTTGGGCTTTTGAAGACAGTACGCACCTTGCGGCGCTTTGAGGCTTTCTGTGTGTTGTCAGCCTCAGCATTTGTGCCAGCTTGCCTGTCATCAGCTGCCTCCTCATCACTGTCTACTAAGAGCTGCTGATTGGCAGCATCGACAGCAGCACCACCCCTAGGGGGACTGCGCCCTCCCATGCCTGACACATGTTTCACCTCAAACCTACATCATGGCACACAGCTTGGCTGGCTTTCTTACCCAAAGTTACAGTATCTTGCATGCAACGTTTTCAACAAACAGGCTGACAGGCTGTAACCTGAATATGGTGTGTTGCCTCTTCACGTAAACACCATCAGCAGCAGGCAATGTGTGAAGTCAACTCGCAAAGCTGCAAAAGCAGTAAAAGCCTCAAGCGTCGCGACGGTTGAAACAGCCTCAATATAAGTAATATATGTGTCGTGACCACAAGGAAGCGTATTGTCGCTTCAGATGCTCATGATAAGCATACCTCTCAAGCTGTTGATGTGCGGCCATAGCTGCCAGCATGTCAGCTACGTGACTCTTGGTTTGTTCACGATGCTTTGGGCGGCGCTCACCAGGCTGCTCACCAGTGCCACCATTGCTTGGGCCTGCCTCTCCTGCCGCTGATGCATCCTCCTACAGCAAACAATACCGTTGGCAAACTAGAATGTCATGTCAAGGTGAGCTTCATGCAAAGGCTCATTGCTGTGGACGACTGATCAAATATAATTCTTGTCATGGTCATAGATGGGGAAAGGCAGAGAGGGATATGACAATGCGAGCCTGAGAGCAATGGCTAGTATGTATTGTGCTGTAGACAGGATTCTTCCGGAAGAACAGTGCAATGCTTATTGCCCTTAATGTCAATTTGATCCCATGCTGTGCATACCTTGGCTTTTGCAACACCACTATCCATGCCTGGGGGCTTCTGATACATGAAGGACACAGACTGGCGCTCTTTATACTTGCGTTGCTCCTCAGCACTCAGGTAGCTCAAGGTCTTGATGTACTCCTGCTCAGCTTCATACTCTTGCTACACACAGCACACCATGCATGTTGATTGCTAGACAACCTGCATGCCAAAGCTTAAAGATGCTGCATATCTTGCTCTGGCACGATTGAGGCGCACACACACACCTTTGCTATTGCTTTGTCCTTCTGTGCTTTGATGGCATTCTGCTCAGCTTCATACACTTTGGCCTGATTCCTGAAGTTGGCTGGATGCCAAGGTTTCTGGTTCAGGAAGTTATGACTCCAAGCAGCTCCCAGGCCTTGAGGGTTGTAGCCTGGGGCATTCTGCCCGGTCTCCTTGACGACCTTGGCTGCCTTAGCATCAGCTCTGATACCTGCGCAGGTACTATGAGCTGTGCTCAACATCAAGGGATAGGGTGGCGGGAGGAAGCCCGAACAAGTTGAAGACGAAACACTGTTACAACGCTGAGCACAGACCTGCAAGTTTGCCCCGTGCAGGCTCTCTGTGTCTGATTGGTTTGTCCATTTCCCCCCTCTAAACTGCTAATTCAGACAAAAGCCCAATGCAATGCAGGGCCGGTCAGCCCTGCCCTTGGCAGCTAAATAGCAGGTGATCAAGTCCAGTGCACCACCGATGCCCCTGGGGCAACTGCCATACATGTAAAGTCTTACCGACCGTCCAGCTCACGTCACGTCGCACACAGCGGCTGCCATTCAGTCATTTTATAGGCTTGCAGGGATACTGCCACATTGCGGTGCAGCAGGCCCTTACAGTGCCAGCTCAGTACAAAAAAAGACATCAGCTCTGAAACCACATTCCTATGGCTTCACCTCTGCTGTACCGACAGCACTTCCGTCAGAAACGCTTCATCTGCACAAGCAAAGACCGCAAGAGCATCGGGACAAGCAGGAACCGTCAAACATGGCCACCACGGACGAGCAGAAGAAAGCGATCTTGCCGTTTCTGCAGGTGCGGCATGTCAAGGTTTCAGGTCCCTTAGGTTCACTTTGCAACATGAAACTAACGTATGGGTGCGCAATGCAGAGGGCTGATGAGATAGGCAAGGTTGAACCCAAGGTGGCGTACTACTGCAGACTGTATGCCATACAGCAGGTGTCAGCATATTTAATCTTCCTTGAGCTTGTTTGCTGCTATTGTCAGCAGTGACAATAGCTCACACAAGCTACCTCATACAGGGACTTGCTCTTGAGACCAGAAGCCCTCAAATAGATGGCGTGCTAAAAGCTCTGTTATCCAAGCTGGAAAAGGAGAAGACTACCGTCACCTTGGGAGAGGGAGACTCGCAATACTGTGAAAACTTTGCCATCACTGTGTTCACACGCGCTGACAGAACTGACAGAGCAGGTCGTGCTGACAAAAACACTGCCATGACGTTCTATGCAGCAAGCATCTTCTTTGAGGTGGGCAGCAATGCCCACGCACATATAGAAACCTCTGGGTTGGTAGCCAGCTACATAATGTATATAGCTGACAAATGTACTTACTGCCCATGTGTGCGGAACTTTTCGTTTCTCTCCCTATGCTCAGCGCCTCATGACACAGCTGAGCTGCTGTGCCCTCTGCAGATCCTGAACCAGTTTAAGACTTTGGAGGCAGACCTGGTGGACATGCAGCGCTATGCTGCTTGGAAAGCTGCTGACATTCGCAAAGCACTCAGAGAGGGCCGCACTCCCACCCCAGGAGCACCTGGGGATGACCTCAGTGCCAACAGCGCTGCTTCAGGTGAGCAGACAGTCAATTGGCACAAATTTATACCCTCCTTATAGCCCCTGTGGTGACCCTATACATTTTGTCACTCTCAAGCATTTTTCATACCCAATATTTCTGCACACAAGTGGAGCCGCTGCAAGCTAAACAGCTGGTCTGATGGCAGTTCCTCATCTGCATATGCACAGGCTGCAGGCACTCATCTTCCAAATGTTAGCTTGCACAGCAAAGCTGGCTCTTGTGCTCATTGCATACAGTGCAGCCTGTGTAAACACAACATATGCACTGTCTTCTTTGTTGTGCTGAAAGCCTGTGGTGGCACACATGCAGGAGACATGGGCATGCCAAGCATCTCCCAATCACAAAATGGCAATGACATGCCAGCTGCACCTGGCAGGGTTGATGCTGCTGCTCTCTCTTTCCCATCAGAACAGCATGCACAGACAGCTCCCAGGTTCCGAGCTGGCTCAAGGGTACTGTACGACAATGATGGTGTGCCTGTCAAAGGCACTGTGGCAAAGCCAAATGCTACAGGTGATGTCAAACATCACCAACTTGTTACTATAGCGTATCTGTCCTTGATCCCCTGTGTCTGCAGGCATGAGCTGCCCAACCCATATGATATATGTCAGGCTGCATTGTGACGGTGTTGCTTGCATGCAGGGGAAGGCTCAGATTACATGGTGGCACTGAGTGACCATATTGTGACTGCGCCTGAGGCATCTCTAGCTCCTGACCTGGAGGCTGGAGACACCGTCTTGTACCAAGCAAAGGGTGAAGAAGCACCTGCCACTGTAGTTGGCATAGATGCCTCTATGTGGTGGGTTGTGCATAGTTTGTCTGGCCAAGATATTTTGTTGTTCACCAGTGCTGCAAGCCTTGAATGGCGCACATGTTTTGTCTATGTTGCACAACAGGCTGCGCTTGTTGACACCGCATTTGTGTGCCAGTAAGTGGTGTGTTTGCTCATGTAGGCCGCCGACTTATGCTGTGTTAATGGAGAGTGGAGCTCAGATGACAGCATCACACACACAACTCACTGTGCTGCAGCATGTCAGTACCACGCAGACCAGCAGACGGCAAAGCTTAGATGAGCCAGCTTTTCAACAAGCAACTGCTGCGACTCAAGGCGATGCAAGCCAGCCCAGCAATGATTTTTCAGCACCATTACCTCCTGCTTTTCCTACAAATCAGCACAGCAATGCAGGTGAGATCCAGGTCACTTCAGGCGACAATGGCCGCTCTGATATGTCACAAGCTCTGCTCTTCAATACAGCTGGCTTGGAGCTTAATTTAGCTGCAGCTCAACGTGGAGATGCTATTAACTTGCCTGAGGCTGGCGACTTGGACGCAGCTGAGGCTGACTCTGCTAGTCCACAGCTCAGCAGTATGCCCACCAGACATGTCAGCAGCTTTGTTGCCTCAGGTGCTAATGCTGATAACTTGCCAGTCATCACAGTTGGATGCTTACGGTGACAAAATCCTGCTTGTCACATGTGATGTGTTATGTGGTTCACAAGCTTTTTTCCATCTGCTACCTAGCAGCTATATATACTCTGCTCTTGTATGGACTATACAATGCTCTCACAATTTGTGCTATATTGTAGGACCTCCTCTGTTAACACCTCTGGTGCAACCGCCTCCCCCACCCGCACAGGCCTCTCGCCCCCAACACAATGCTCAACCGCAGACAGGTGATTGCATTGGACACTTCGGCTGTTTTGGTAATCTCATTCTGATTTGAACATATGTGGAAATTGCATTCAAGCAGGCAGGTCAAAAATTTATGTTGCTGCAGCAAAGCTCCTTGAGTACATGACTAAGTTGTGTTGATTACAGGTACATTTGAAATTCCTCAGCCAACAGCTGGCTTTCAGCCTTCAATGTCGTCCATATCAGAGGCTCAGAAGCTGGCAAAGTATGCTGCAAGCTCTTTGGGCTTTGAAGATGTGAACACAGCTATCAAACAGCTAACAGATGCTTTGAAGCTGTTAACTCAACCAGGAGCTGGTCTGGCCTCAAGACAGCGATGAAAGCAAGAGCTGCAACTGAAACCTGTATATAAAATGCCTAGTTGAATTTTTGAAGGTTCGTTGCTGAGATATTTATAAGTCCAACATGTTATCATCAGCAGCATTGCTGGACTCAGTGTACCTGGTCCAAGCTATAGTAGCTCATGATTTGTATTTAACTCATCAGGCACCTTTGCGTTGTAAGTGGCTGTCTGCAATTTCGGCAAAGGAGTCCTGCACTTGAATCAAGCAGTTCTGTGCTTCACGAAGAGCAAGATCTAGAGCTACTCCAGCTTGCAAATGCTGCTGCTGCAACTCCTGCAAAATCTCAAGCTGTTCCTGCTCTGACTCTATTCGATCTGGCAACTGCATGATCAGCTTCTCAAGCTGTTTCGAAGACTGTACTATTTGCTGTGCCATGGTTTGAGTCTGTTGAGAGATTGGCGTTTGCGCAAGCCCGGCTGATCTGATGAGAGGCTCATGTTTAATGCTCAAGGCAGGCGCATCACGCTGTAAAGACCCGATGGTGGCATAAAAATGCGAGCAGAGCACAGATAGTTGTTGTTGTGCCTCGGTCACCACGTCCACCTGTGTCATGTGCTCTTCTCGCTAACGTTGGTCTCTTTACATCGTGTTTGCACCGCAGCCAAACTTCCCGGGTCGGCATCAAAATTTTGAAAGGACCTAGACCTAGCTAGCTATCGAGCGAACCCTAAATCGAGGTGTCCAGATGCCAATTGTGTTCATTGCTGACTCATTTTTGGTGCAAGCCAATCTGCTATGGAATCGTGACGCAACTGCCGTGTTGGTAGTGTGTTGGTACTTACGCAACCTGTCAAGTTGGCGTCAACGCCTACTCAATGTCGGGACGAGCTCGATAAAGCCTAGTTTGTACTGTATCGGGAGCTGAAGGAGCCATGACCGGCGAAAGTTTTGAGGAGCACTGGCCTCGGTATCCGTCTGATGGGTCGGGGCACAAGCTCATGGATCTTACAGTCGAGTGCGATGTTGACAAGCTATTTAAGCTGCAATGGGACTCATCTTCTGAGTTTTTGGTGAGAGTCAACGCTACACATCAAGTATATTTTGCGATCTGTAACCTATTCGTTTTATGCAAGCCGGCGAAATGGCTTTATAAGCCTGCATATCAGTGCCTAGTGACGTGAACTCTTCGGAGCGCCTAAATTCTGGGAACACGAAGCTTACCTGTGTGAGCTGGTCATTTGCTGCCTCAGGCTAAGTCACAAGAGGTCAGGGGCAATAAGGAGTTTGTTGCCACTCCATGGGTTGGATCATCGGACGAGATGGAAGCCGCTGCAAAAACAGCCAACACAGCAAAGCCCGATCAAACTCTGGAGCCAAAGGAGTATGAGAGCAAGCTGCGCAAGACAACGTGCAACAGCTTTGGCATGGGCATGAAGGTATGGTGTCAACTCAGCATCCAAGTGCTGCAATCAGTGGCAAGCATGTATGGCCATGGTCGACCTGCTTCTGTGTTGTGCAGTTTCAAACATTTGAAGTGCAGCGCTGCATCGAGGCAAAGGAGGGGCAGCAGTTTGTCATGAATACATGCGTCATGACTACGGCTACATATGGCGAGAAGTTCAGGCCCTGCTTCAAGTACACGTAAGCCATCTGCATATGGTCATGCTGTTGCCTTGCAGCCAATGTCCTGTCGCAACCTGTAAAAACCTCACCATTTGTCATCACAAACCCTTGATGCCAACAGATTTTTGGCTTGTAAGACTGCTAGCTGCAACTCACATGGCTCTTGTTTACAGGCTGAAAGCAGATGGTGAAAAGAAAAGTAGGCTGCAAGTGGAGTACCAGCTTGTATATGTCACTAGCGTAAACG
>JAABUK010013104.1_pt1 | contig 10424 bp, 10 predicted proteins | sample 5559141 | NCBI WGS metagenome assembly JAABUK01 (sample SAMN10711869, study PRJNA513367) | rock metagenome | isolation source: Antarctica rocks | place: Antarctica: Victoria Land, Pudding Butte nord | collected 2016-01-03 | reverse complement strand
CTGGATGCAAAAGTGTTGCATTTTCAATTAAATTGTGTCCGGAACCGTCAGTATTTAATCCCTGCGACGCTCTAGGCGTTAAAATACGAGACCCGCGAAACCGGAGATTATAAATAACCTTGCGGCGAAAAGCCAGAGAAATCTTTAATCTCTCTGAAACCCGCCTGACAACAATCAAAACTAAAATATGAGCATACAAAAAAGTGCCGCCCGTGCTTATCCATAGCAAGCGAAGAGCTTTGCGTAGGGCGCGGGCGGCCATTTTGTTAAGAATAGGGATGGGTTGTAGTATTTATTTCTTTTTCGGCACTACTGCATCCTTCATGCCTTTACCGACGCGGAATTTAAGCGTGGTTTTGGCCGGAATCTGGATGGTTTCGCCCGTCGCAGGATTACGTCCCTCGCGCGCTTTGCGCTGTGAGAGAACGAGTTTGCCAAAGCCCGGAAGCACAAATTCACCGTTGTTTTTGACTTCCCGACCGGCCAAAGCCGCGAGTTCATCAAAAATCTCTTTCACTTGGGTGCGTTTCAGGCTGGATTTTTCGGCGAAGTGATTAATCACTTCGGATTGAGTCATGCGTTTCTTGCCGGTTGCTGCCGCTTTTGTCGCCATGGCGTGGTTTTGTCCACCTCCGATTATTCGAGTAAAATTAAAAAGCTGTGGAAACATATAGCACAGACCACCGCCGAAAGTCTCCATAAATCGCCGATTTTCACCGGATTAGGCAAAAAAAAACACGTTTTCCCGACTTGCGTCGCTAAAATACTCCCGCTGCGTCTCTGTTGAAGGTGTTTCGCAGGCAAAATAGAAAAATAAAAAGCGGCTGTTAACCGCTTTTCTCAAACTTAAATATGAATCGGGCAGAGAGGATTCGAACCTCCGACCCCCGCATCCCAAATGCGGTGCGCTACCAGGCTGCGCTACTGCCCGTTAATTCTATCAACCTAAATTTCCAAAAGGCCGTTGTGCGTTGCCGCATGACAATTCTTGCACAGAAGAGTGCATTTCTCCAATTCCGCAATGATTCTTTTCCAAGACCATCCACGCATAGACCGGAAGTTGGGGTCTTTCGCCGCCGGATTTTTATGATGAAAATCTAGCGAACACATATACCGGTTAAAGCCACAGGCCTGACATCTACCACCCAATTCCCGAACTGCTCGCAATCTTTTATCACGACCCTGCTTGATGTTATAGGCGTTGTGGCATGAGCCGCATATTGCACGCTTGTGCCCGTAGAATTTCGCCGGATCAATCTCCCCACATTGACAGCACTTGCGAACTATTGCAGAGAGCTTCGGCTGCGTGCTCAAACCATATTTGCGCATCCAATAGCGTGCGCCCGTCTGCGATGTTCCAAGAGATACGGCGATGGCGCGCGTGCTCAGTCCACGTTCGACGAGTTTCTCCAAAGCCGCTTTTTCCATATCGGTGACATCGCACAAAATTTTGTTTCACAGGGCAATACGCTTGTCTTCGCGCGTTTATTCTAGCGGGCGATTTAATTGCCGGTCAAGTTTTGTGGTTCGCAAATAATCGAGCAGAAAAGCGCGTGCGGATTGCAGTGCGCGGGCGCGGTGGCTGATCTGTTCTTTAATCGCGGGCGGTAACGATGCGAAGCTTTCGTCGTAATTATCCGGCACAAAAATGGGATCGTAGCCGAAGCCGCCCGTGCCGCTCGGTCTGGCGGCAATGTGCCCTGCGCAGATTCCTTCGGATGCGTAAATTAAATTTCCGTTCGGGTCGGCAATCGCAATGGCACACACGAAACGCGCGCGCCGCGACTTGTCGCCGGTGCTGTCGAGATTATGTAATAGCCGTGCGGTGCGTTCGGCATCGGTGGCGTTTTCGCCCGCGTAACGCGCAGACAAAACACCGGGCGCGCCATCGAGCGCTTCGACTTCGAGGCCGGAATCATCGGCAAGCGCGAGCAGTTGCGTAGCTTGTGCGTAAGCGACGGCTTTGAGCGCCGCGTTGTCGGCGAACGTTGCGCCGGTTTCGACAACTTCTGGAAGGCGCGCAAATTCCTGCAAGCTTCGGAGGCACACGGGCAGCCCCGCTAAAAGCGAACGCAGTTCTTTAACTTTGCCCGCGTTGTGAGTCGCGATGAGTAGTTGCAAAGAGGTATGTGTCGCCATATAGAGAAATCGGATGACTTGTAGGGCTACTTCGTAGTAAAGAACATAAGAACCGCTGTAATATTAATTCAAGAAGGTTTACATGGGACACCTCGATAGTACGATTTTAGGAAGCACTTCGGTTGCTGAATTCACATTGGTGGAAAAAGCATATCCTCCGAGTCTCAAACTTCCAAAGCATTCACATGAGCAGGCATATTTTTGCTTCACTTTAGGAGGCAACTATACCGAGATTTACGGAAAGCACGCACGCTTGTGCCGCCGCTCAACCCTTGTTTTTCATCCGGTAGGCGAAACACATTCCGATCATTTCCACACTACCGCGCGCTGCTTCGATATTCAAATGAGTGCTGGCTGGCTAAAGCGCGTGCAACAGCATTCGAGAACAATAAACGCTCCCGCTGATTTTTATGGCGGACGGTTAGCGCATCTTGCGGCACAGCTATACCGTGAATCCCATGAACTTGACGATTTCTCTTCGCTCGTAGTCGAAGGTCTGACGCTTGAAGTCTTAGGTGAGGCGTCCCGTCGCTTTGCCAGAGAATCAAAGCGCACGCCTCCGCGCTGGCTTGAACAGGCAAGAGAGATTGTCCATGAGCAGTTCGACGCCCGCTTAACTCTCGTTGCGTTAGCGGAGACGGTTGGCGTGCATCCGGCTCATCTCGCACGCGAATTCCGCAAACTCTATCGCTGCACGATTGGCGAATATGTGCGTCAACGCCGCGTTGAATTTGCCTGTCATCAAATCTCTACCTCCGATGCTTCGTTTAGCGACATCGCTTTAGCCGCCGGGTTCTTTGACCAAAGCCACTTTGCGAGAACCTTCAAGGCGCGCACTGGCATGACGCCGAATCAGTATCGCCGATCTTTTCGCTCATGCTAATTGGGTACAAACATGCTGTTAAAGTGCAAGACTAAGTAATGCCCATGTGGATATATTGACTTGCATGAAAAAGCTTGTACTTTTCGTTATCTCGGCGTTTCTCTTATTCGGCAACTCTGCTGCATACACAGCAAACAATACATTGGTGCAGCAACGCACTGTCATTACCGGAACATTGTTAGGGCATGACGGCAAACCGATGTCTAAAGCGCATGTGCATCTTACCCGTATAAATGAAACCAAGCCCCTCGCTTCGGTGGAAGTATCGCCAAATGGTAGCTTCCAATTTGTTACGAGCGAAACAGGATTACTGCGTCTTCAGTTCACCGGCGCAAATCACATGATGCGCGAAGTGCCTTTGCTGGCAGAAAAGCCTCTGCAACTGAAAATTCACGTCCAACTAGAGGCTTACGAATATGCAAACAATTTTGAGGGTGTAAAAATCGCCGGTGATTTCAACGAGTTTTCTGCTCATACGGCGCAGGCAATGAAGAGACATCCAAACGGCACATACGTCGCTGTGCTTAAGGCATCGGGAGTAAAATTTGCATATCAGCTTCTTAATATAGAGAAGCATGGGCGCAGCATTAATGGGACGCAATCGGAAGATTATGTTTACGACGGTGGCGGAGATTATCGCTCGGTAGTGACTCCGAAGAATGGTCGCGTCAAAATTGGTTTTGATCCTAAACTGCTCGCTCGCTCAAACGCGACAGCGCGACTGACCTTTGAGAAGGCGAACTATGTTGAAGCGAGATTCGCTTCAATTTACGACGGCATCAAACAGCGTCGGAATAATTTAAGCAATGCCGTCGCAGCCTATAAAAAAAAGGGAAGCTCGCTACATCGATTTAGATTTGATCGGTCAAGTGATTTAGCAAATCTTTCAAAGCAGATAGCGGAGGAGCGAAACCAAACGCTTCGACAGGCTTTGTTGCTCGCCTATCTCGATTTAGGTTATGGGAGCTATGGCGCACAGCTAGACCCGTCTGTTGTGCAAATGACGCTCGCTGAAATTGCTCCAAACTCGCCGCTCTGGTCTTTTGAGCCTTATCTCATTGAGGTTGCTGTCAGAAACTCAAAACGAGAGGCACAGTATGCAAAGTATATTCTGGAAATCATCGACAACCATCCCGACCCGGAGGTAAAAAGAATCATCCGCGCCGTACTCTCACCGGATCGCAAAATTATGGAAGGGAAAAAAGTGCCGCCCTTTTCCCTTCCTTCGTTGGATGATCCCAAGCAAACATTTACTCCTGAAAGTCTGAAAGGCAAAGTATATCTGATCGACTTCTGGGCGGTCTGGTGTCAACCTTGCCTTGCGGAAATGGAGAATCTGCATGAGGTCTACGGAAAATTTAAGCCGCAAGGTCTTGAAATCCTCAGTTTGTCGCTCGATGCTAAACCGGAAGATGTTAATGAATTTCGTCGGGATAAATGGAAGATGCCATGGCTACATTCATTTGTCGGGCTGAAAGGAGGAGCATTGAAACAGTTTGAAGTCGTCGGTATTCCCAAAACCATTCTGGTGAATCGCAATGGAGAAATTGTCGCCACCGGAGTGGATTTACGCGGCTCTAGATTAAGTGAAACATTAGAGCAGGTGTTTCAAAGCAAATAATTAAACTATCGTATGGACGCTAAACAATCTCTAACCATCGGCATCGTCGGTGGGATGAGTCCCGAATCAACTGTCAGTTACTATCAGCACATTGTGCGCCGACATCAGTCGGAGTTCCATAATCACAGCTACCCGCGCATCGTCATCGCCAGCGTTTCTTTCCAAAGATACATTGATTGGCAGCATGAAGGAGCGTGGGATCAGATTGCAAAGGAGTTGGAAAGTGAGTTCCAATCGGTAGCAGCCGCTGGCGCTGACTTTGCCGTTCTTGCAACGAATACGATGCATAAGGTTTTGCCACAAACCGATAGCCCGATTCCGGTTTTGAACATCATTGATGTTGTTGCTCGCTATTCAAAGGCTAAAGGTATGAAGAGCGTCGGACTCACCGGCACTCGATTTACGATGAGCGACGGCTTCTACGCCGAAGGATTGGAAGCTCGCGGCTTAAAAGTTTTGCTTCCAAATAAGTCTGGACAAGAGATGATTCATAATATTATTTATGACGAGCTGATTTTCGGAAAAGTCAATTCATCATCGGCACAAAAGTTTGATGATGCTGCGCGAGACTTGTTAAATCGAGGAGCGGACGCGGTCATTCTAGGCTGTACTGAACTGGCGTTGCTTATGCCAGAAGTCCCCGCGCATTCAGAATATATTGACAGCACGCAAATTCATGCTGATGCAGCGTGGGAAGTATCCATCGGCAGGCGGTTATTTTGACATGATGATTACAATTTTGCCGCTGCTTAGTTCCTGACCAAAGGGACTAGCGCCTAACGAAATATTATTTTGCAAGGTGGATAGTTTCGGGCTTACAATCAAGTCTTCGCCGCTCGCGAGTTGGCACTCACGTTGATACCCACGCGGCTCGCGCAAATTTTTCAAAAGGCTCTCGGATAAGCTTTGGACATCAGCACTTCATTTGCAGAGCAGTTGACGGGCGAAGAGACTCGCCGCGCCGCATCCCGCGACGACGATAGCGCAACGCCGCAACTCGGTATGTGGCTGCTCGCTCTGCGGAGCTTTTTCAAGCCGCACAATTGTCCTTTGACGGAAACAGAGCGCCCCGCCTTGTTGACGCGCAATTGGCACAGCGAACTTCACGTCGCGCGGCAAACCATTCTCAAATGCTCGCAACTTGCGCTCGATTCGATCCATCCTATAGAAGCGGACGAAGCTTCGCTGGAGAATGAAAGCGATCTGGATTTTCTCGCCGCCGCCGAAGCGAAAACCGAACAATCGACAGCGCCCGATAATTCTTCGTTAACGGCATTAGCTGAATCTTTAACGGACGCGCGCGCCGTTTGTGACGCGATGCTCGATGCGAAATTCGTGGGCTTTCACAATTGGGCGAGCTTCGGAAGGATTTTAGCCCGCGAAGTCGAACGCTCCGGTGCCATGCAAGCGATTGCACGCACTGTGCGGCATCGAGCGAACGCGAAACTGCAACAGCCATTGCTCGCGTTGACACGCAATCTGCATGTACCCGAAGCCCTCGGCGGCGACATGCTTCGCGTCTTTTCGGAGCTGGCGAATTTGCTTGATCGGCTTCGCGTCGTCGAAGCTTTTTTACAGCGCGATCAACCGCTCAAGCAGACGCTTCCGCTCTTCACGCTCGTACACGAAGATGCGCGCAAGTTGCTCCAGTTTGTGGAAACTCGCGCGATGCGTGTGGAGAATCTGGACGAAGCTGTTTTCGACGCGCTCGACGGCACTACCTACGCCATCGGCATAGAATTGCGCAAGGTTTTCGCGCATGAACTCGCAGGACTGAGTACACTGCGGCAAGCGCCCGCGATCTATGCCAGAGTCGAGAACGCACACGGTCTCTTGCGCGATTCCTTTCAGCAATCAACGGTTGCTCTCGCGCAGGTTTTTGATCCGGCGCTTGACGGCACGCGGCTCTTCAATCAATTTCAGACGAAGCTCGATCAATCGCTTGCCCTGCGCGCAGATTTATGGGCGCTGCTGCAACTTGTGCGGCGCGCGGAAAAAGAACGCGAACGCTATCCTGTGGCACGCCTTCTCGAACGGCTCGCAGAGTTTCGTGAAGGCAGCTTGCGTTATCTGATGTACAAAGACTGGGAAGCGTGCGAGCGTTTTATCGAAGAAGTCTCGGCGGCGCGCGGCGCAGTCGAGCTAACGCCCGTGCTGCATCGCTTCGCCGCTTACTTTGAAACACTGCACGGACAAATCAACATGCGCGCAGTGCTCGCCGATCATCCGTTCGATTATTCAACGTCGGAAAATTAACTGTAGGGCGAAGGCTCACTCCCTGCCCGCTTGTTTGGTAAATACACGAGCAGGGAATGAGCCTCTGCCCCTACTTTTCTTCGTCGCGCGCGAACTGTGTGACGAGCGCGCCGAACTGCCCGAAAGACGAATGCGTTGTGCGGACAAAGCCTTCGTTTGCGAGCCGCGTTTCTGTCGCAGCGAATTCAAGTTGCCCGAGCGCCTGTTGTAGTTCATCCACTTTAACGCCGCCTTCGCGTGAACCGCCGTGCGCCGCGACGAAGGAGATAAAGTCGCGTGCAGGCTCTTTATCGCCCGTTAAGGTAAGCGCTCCAGTTGAGTTTGCGACAAGCGGCGCGCGCGCGGTCAAGGTGAAACTGTTGAGGGAAGCGAGCGTGCGTTTTTCGTTGCGTGCGGCTAAGCAGCGGCGCAGCATTTCGCTCTGTCCCATCAGCAAATGCCCTTTGATGAAACTGGCGGCTCCGCGCGCCGCGTCTCTTGAAATCAGCAATTCCGCATCACCAATGCGTTCCACTCGCGGACTTGCGCCGAGCCTTCCGGCGATAAAAGTCTTCAAAGCTTTCTCGTCTTTCGCTTCGACAATCAGCACTGTGCTTGCGCCCGTATTATCGAGCCGCGCCGTTACCGCTTGGGAGCCGATGAGACGCAAAAACTGATTCGCGTTTTCAATTCCGTAAGGCTGAAGCGCGGCGTTGAGAAAAGTTTGCACAAGAGTTCCGCTCACAGGATCGAGTTGCGATGACACAAGATTATTCAAGCCGCGCCATGCTTGAAGCGGATCGCGGTAATTGTAGCGCGTCACGGAATAAGTGTCGGCGGGCAAAAACTCATAGACATCGAGCGTAGTGCCAGCGGGCGGGGCGAGCGGCTCCGTCAGACTCGCGGCGAGATTGTTTTGCAGCGTGAGGAAATAGCGGTCTTCGATTTGATTGCTCGCAAGGCGCGCGCTCCATCCAACATCGCCGAGGATTTTACCTGCGAATCTGGGCAACACGCTCGCGGCGAAACTCTGCGCGCGTGGATTGATCGTAATTTGATTCGCATAAACGGCGGCAGTGAGTTCCAGAAGCTTCGCTGCTCCCGCCTGTGAGACATATCCGAAGGCGAGCGCAGAATTTCCCTCGACGCGTTTGCGCATCGCTTCAAGTTGCGCGTTTCCGGCGAGGCTAGGGTGTTCGCCGCGTTGCACTGCAAGGCACGCGCGCACAGTTTGTTCGTCGTTGCCGATCACGGCGCGGCTTCCCATGACCGCCGCGATAATCCGCCGCGTGCCTGCTTCATCGCCCTTCACGGATTCCGCTGCATCGTGCCAGACGATCCACTGCGCGCCGTCAACTTCTTTTTTCTCGACGCTTGTTTGCGAGAATGTCCGGCTGGCGAATTCGCCGATTCGTTTTTCGATGGCAGCGCGCGTGCGGCTTTCTCCAGTATGCGTCTCAAGCACGATGGCGGCGCGCGGCTTCAAATTATTCGTGTTGAGATCGAAGCCCGCGATTGTGACGGCGACTTGCGCGCGCGCGAAGACGACTGCATCCGCCGGGCCGATTCCCGTCCACGCGGCGAGACGGCTCAGCCAGCCGACGTTTTTGAAATTGGAATTGAGACCGGCGGGCGCAGCCAACTTTGTCCATGCGTCTGTTTGGACAAGCGCGCTCAATACGTCCGGCAAATTATTCACTTCGATATACAGAAGCGAATCGGCGGGCGCGGCGGCGGTCATGTCTGCTTTCGGCGAATGATTCCACCACAACCATAAAAGGCAGACGAGCGTAAACGCGGCGATCAAGAGCAGAACCTTGCGAGAAAATATCATTGCGCCCATCCTAACTGCCTCTTGCCGTGCGAAGCAAGATAGGCTGGCGCACCGTTTGGTTTCATGCTCTCTCGCGTCTGATTCCCCGCCGTGAGGATTGTTGCCGCGCCTTCGCCTCTCGTGATACTTTGACTTACGATCCGGCGTTATCCAAATTTCCCACTGATTTCGGCGGGAAAAATCCGCGTTCCGGCTCAAAGGTAAATCGCACGCTCATGTCCTATCGCCAATTACGCGCACAACCGCCCGCCGAAGCAGACTTCGACGAATTTTTAGACCATCTCTTCAAAGCTTTGACAAACGGGCAGCGCGACCCGAACGACGTGGTGCGCGATACGCTTTACGAAATTTATTACGGCGCGGCGATGATCGGCACGGGAAAGGAAACTACGCCGAACATGGATGCGCTTTCGACGGCGGCGCGCGTTGTGCTACACAATTTCGATCCGCGCAATGTGACGACGGAGCCGGAATATTACCCTGACATAGACGCCAAAGCTTACGCCGAGCGCAAGCCTTTTGTCTGGCTGTGGCAAATGTACGACCGCTCGCCGCTCGGCCAGAACGCGCTGCTCGGTCATCGTTTTCGTCGGATGCTCGCGCCGCTCGTCTTCAAAAAAGTCGGCGCAAACTTTAAGTGCTGGCACTTCGTCGAATGGTCTTACGGCTACAAATTGTCGTTCGGCGATAACGTCGTCGTGCATCGCCACGTGCTCCTTGATGATCGCGGCGGCATAGAAATCGGCAACAATGTTTCCATCTCGGACTACGCGAACATTTATTCGCACACGCACGACATCGTGGACATCAACGATGTCGAAAACCGCGTCACGCGCATCGGCGACGGCGTCCGCATCACGTATCACGCAACCGTGCTCGCCGGAGTGCAGGTCGGCGCGCAGTCAATGGTCGGCACACACGCCGTCGCCACCAAGAACGTCGAACCCTATCACGTCAAAGTCGGAATTCCCGCCAAAACAATCCGCATCAAGCCAAACGCCGCGAGCGATGTGTCCGACACTGACACAGAGGTTAAAACAGCGAGCGAAAGATAGTTGCGCGCTTAATTAGTATGTCTCATCGAACAAGAATAATGTACATCGAGTACAAAGGAGACGGGATCGTAGGCTCGGCGAGAATTGGTCGTGTGACGTTCTCGAAGTCTGGAAAGTCGCTGTATTACAAAGGTAAAGAGTTTGCGTCTTTGAACGGAGCAGGCTTTAAGGCTAATTGTTTTGCTGCTGAGACAGGCGAGCAGTATTGGATTTCAGGTTGCAAAAAAGACGGCACAGACGCTCTTTACTCAAACACAGTTGAAATTGATGAAGATGTAAGAGAAGAATACTGGACGCAAATCAGAAAGAAGCCGGGGTTGAAAGAAACCAAATCATTCAAGTGTCGCGGAAAGTATTAAAGGAAAATTGTTGTTACGCTCTAAACCGCTCTCCTTTAATCTCGCCTTAATCGTCAATTTTACGGTGTCTTTCAGCGATCAAGAATCGAAAATCAAATTCGCGTTAAACAAAAGAAAATTCCGATTGACAATGTTTAGCCGCTGCTGTAATCTTCTTCGTGGCAGTTAGTGTTCTTTGTGCTGCCTGTAGGTTCACAAGTAATTTGATATAGAAGTTACGCAGTTGAGAAGCATTGTGATAAAAAAGCGGAATGAATCCGCCGAAAGTAAGTGACGAAGACTACATTAACTTTTTGAT